>Ga0118677_10013797_pt1 | contig 11552 bp, 7 predicted proteins | sample AliMusrvi5mmetaG_FD_86154 | JGI IMG/M metagenome (GOLD analysis project Ga0118677, IMG submission 86154) | reverse complement strand
CCAGCGCACCCTGAGCTTGTCGAAGGGTGGCAAAGGGGGTGATCCATATCCATAGGTTTTTTTGGCGCACCCACTTCCTGTGTGCTCGCCAAAGGCTTCATGTCGGGGTTTTGGACCGCCCATCATTTCAACATAATCTTCTGGCTTTAACTGGCAGCCTGTTATTATATAATCCTTATCCAGGGAAATCCCGGGTTATTTCCCTGAAGGATAAGGTTGGCTTGAATGCTTTTAACTTAGTGATATAGGAGGTGTATCCCCTGATGGTGTCTTTAGCAGCGTTCTTTTTCTTCAGGATATCAATCTCGTTTGTTGCAAAAGCGTAAAATGATTCAGAAATGTCAACATTCTTTCTGAATTCACGTTCAAAATCCTCGATGGAAAAGGGATCATTCATTTTATCACCCCACGTATGTTTGTAGATGATATCCCTGGCCAGTTTGTCGGCAGCAGAAACGACCTGGTTAATATCCTGGACTTTTGCCAATCGCATTTCTTCATCTGGTTGGTCTCGGGATCCCAATACTTTTTCGGCTGTTCAACTGAAACTCCCAGGGCGAAGTCCTTTTTGTTGTTTCCAAATCGTACTCGGAGATAGATTGGGATGCTCCCGTTTTTTCGTGGAGCTTTGGTGCGGAGAAATATCTGGTAAGTAGCCATAAAAAAAATGTGACGGTTTTGTGACGCAAATGTACACATTTTGCCCGAAAACAGGGTAAATGTGACATTTTATTTTTTTAGGAAAGCCTTGGTAATCGCCTGATTTCAGTGAACAAACAGAATGAATGTTTCTGTTTTTTTATGATTGGGAGTGGAGTATACCGGAGTCGAACCGGTGACCTCTGCATTGCGAACGCAGCGCTCTGGCCAACTGAGCTAATACCCCCAACGTGTTAATTTAATTCCGACCAGGATGCAAAGGTATTGTAATTTACGATATACGATTTTCGATTTTCGATTTAAAGAGTTCAACTTATCCTGTTTTGGTCAATTTTTCATTGAGAAAACAAAGAAATCACTCAAAATCAAACCAAACCATTGGAACCTGCCAGTGATTTCCCTAAATCGTAAATCGTAAATCGTAAATCGTAAATTAACTGGCCTTTCTCGTCTTCAAAACTTTATTCTTCACCGGCGTCAGGCTGTGCAGATATTGATAAATGGCAGCCAGATCGCCGGTCTCCATGCCGGCGTACATGGTCCATGGCATGATCGACTGCATTTCGCCTTTCTGCAAAACAGCCGGTTTGAATGTGGAGAGAGCATAGCTCTTAAATCGTAAGATAAAAGCCTCTTTGGTCCACTTCCCGATGCCTGTCTCCTCATCCGGCGTGATATTGGGGGATACCAGCAGCGTGCCGTCCGGCATCTGGAACTCGCGTCCCCCGCTGAAGGCAAGCGATTTAATGATCTGGCCATGTTTGGCAGGGGTATGGCATTCAACACACCCTCCCGCCCTTACGAGATATGCACCATATGCCACTGTATCCGATACAGGTGGTCTTGCCTGGGGCCTGGCTTTTGCCGGCATCAGGTGCAGGATGACATTCATGGGAAATGTGGGATCGGAACGGGATGGTGTATTATCGATGGACGGGATGGTACGGATATAGGCGATGATGCTGAAAATATCCTCCGTGTCGAGTGTTCCGTATTCCGGGTAGAGCATGATGGGGAACATGGCGTGCCCGTCTTTGCTCACACCGCTGACAATGGCACGGTAAATCTCGGCATCGGTCCAATCCTTCAGGTGAAAAGGGGTGATGTTCGGCGAACGGAAACTCCCCGGGAATCCCATTTTCTGGTCGAAAACCTCTCCTCCCTTTCCAACCGTCCCCTCCACCATGGGCCCTGAAAACCTGCTCCAGTCGCGGGTCGAATGGCAATCCATGCACACCATCACATGGTTGGCAAGATATTTCCCCCGTTCAATCCTGACTGGTGTGGACTCCACCCTGATCTCTTTAATCGGGATGTTCGGCAAGAACCAAACGATGTACAGAATCATGCACGTAACTATGAGGATCAGGGCAGCGACGACGCTCCCGAAGATCACGGGCCATTTTTTCTTTCTCATGCAGCAGGCAGTTTATGAAATATCCGGTAAATTTTTCATTCAAATTTACTCGATTTTACCGGTCAAGTCAAGAATTTGACCGGTAATATTCTCAAACCCCCTACTTTTGCAACCATATTTTCAAAATGAATCCCAGGGAATCCATCCAAATCGTCCATGCCTCCGAACACAACCTGCGTTCGGTGAGCCTGGAATTTCCTAAAAACAAGCTGATCGTGGTCACCGGGGTATCGGGTTCGGGGAAATCCTCGCTCATCTTTGATATGCTATACCGGGAGGCTGAAAGCCGTTATCTCGGTTCGTTTTCCTCGTTCGCCCGCCAGTTTATGGGCAAGTTAAAAACACCGGATGTTGAAAAGGTGGAGGGGTTGTCACCGGCCATCGCCCTCGATCAGAAGTCGGTGGTCTCAAATCCCCGTTCAACCGTTGGAACCATCACCGGGATCTATGATGCACTCCGGCTCCTATTCGCCCGCACCGGGAACCTTCCTGATCCGGGTCGTCCTTTTGCTGTCAACCGCAGTCTGTTTTCATTCAACTCCCCCGAAGGGGCATGTCCAGTATGCAAAGGGCTCGGGGTGGAAGACTTTCTCGACCCGGAACTGCTGATCTCGGATAACACCCTGACCCTGCGTGAAGGAGCTCTCGTGATCACCGCGCCCAATGGCTATATTATCTATTCACAGGTGACCCTGGATGTGCTTGACCAGGTATGCCGGTCGGAAGGATTTAACATAGATATCCCGTGGAAAGAGTTGACTCCTGAACAAAAACGCATTGTCCTTTATGGCAGTGACAAGATAGAGATCCCTTATGGAAAACACCCGCTGGAGTCGCGGATGAAGTGGAGCGGGATCACGGCAAAGCCCCGCGAAATGGGCTATTACAAAGGAATCCTCCCGGTGATGGAGACCATCCTGCAACGCGACCGCAACAGGAACATCCTGAGGTTCGTCCGGAGTGGGAAATGCAGAGCCTGCAACGGACGAAGGCTGAATGAGAAGGCACTTTCAGTTAACATCGGGGGGTACGATATCGCCGGACTTGCAGCCCTGCAACTGAACGACCTGCAGGAGGTGCTCAGCGGATTCATTTTCGAAAAAGAGGAACTGCCTGTCGCCGAACCAATAATCCGGCAGGTATCAAAACAAATCGATCTGCTGAAAAGACTGGGGTTGACCTATCTTTCAGTCGATCGTGACTCCACGACCCTTTCGGGAGGCGAATCCCAGCGTCTGCGTCTTGCCACCCAGGCCGGGATTGGACTGAGCGGGATGATCTGCATCTTTGATGAACCTTCGATCGGGCTTCATCCGCACGATGTCGGGCAACTTATCGGCATTCTGAAAGAGCTGCGTGACAAAGGCAACACCGTGATCGTGGTGGAACATGAAGAGGAGTTCATCCGTCACGCCGACTGGCTGATCGACATTGGCCCGGGACCCGGAATTCACGGGGGCGAAGTATTGTTCAACGGTACCCTGAAGCAGGCGGGTGAATTGCCGGAGGCAGCGATCCGCAGGAGCCGGACACTCTCATTTCTTTTTGGTCTTGAAAGGATTCCTGTTCCTGTAACACGAAGGATCGGTTCCGGGTTCATAACCATTGAAGGAGCTTCGGCCCGCAACCTCAGGGATATCAACGTTGACTTCAGGCTCCGGGCGCTGAATGTGGTGACAGGAGTGTCTGGTGCGGGAAAGTCAACGCTGACCAGTCATATCCTGGGCTCTTTTTTAAAAAACAAATTGAACCACACCAATGACCAGGTTGGGGAATTCAGGGAGATCAGGGGATGGGAAGCTCTAGGGAAACTCATCCAGATCGACCAGACACCCATCGGGAGAACACCACGGAGCAACCCCGCCACCTATACCGGTTTGTTTGACCCCATCCGCGATTTGTTTGCGCGACAGCCTGAGTCGCTCCTCCGGGGATATGATAAAAGCCGGTTTTCATTCAACACCCGTGGCGGGCGCTGCGAAGCCTGCGAGGGAGCAGGATACCGGCAGATCGGGATGCATTTCATGGGGAATGTGGAAATATTGTGCGAGTCGTGTGAGGGCCGCAGGTTTGATGCGGATACGCTGCAAGTCTTCTGCCCGGGACCGGTTCCTTTCGGCCGGGGGAAAAATATTTCTGAAATCCTGGAGATGACCGTTTCGGAAGCGCTGGTGTTTTTTGCAGGCGAGTCCAGAATTATGCAGTTCCTTGAAACGCTTGATGGACTAGGACTTGGATACCTCACGCTCGGGCAACGGTCGTCGACCCTGAGCGGCGGGGAGGCCCAGCGCATCAAACTGGCAACGGAACTGGCCAAACCGCAATCGGAACACACCCTTTATATCATGGATGAGCCCACCACCGGTTTGCACCAGGCCGACACGGGCGTGCTCCTTCTTGCCATTGACCGTCTGATTTCACAGGGACATACCGTGATACTCATCGAATATCACCCTGGGCTCATCGCTGCTGCCGATCATATAATCGACCTGGGACCTGGCAGCGGCCGCGAGGGAGGATGTCTGCTTTTTTCCGGATCGCCGGAGGAGATGATTCGTTGTGAGGGTTCACTCACGGCACAAGCCTTAAAAGAATATCGAATATTGAACAACGAAGTTCGAAGTTCGAAGTTTTTTTCTGGAGAAAATAAGAAAAAAGAGAGGGTAATGCCGCCAAGCAATTCCTTCGATATTCAACATTCATTATTCAATATTCGATATTCAATTCTCTGCAAAGGTGTTTCCACGCATAACCTGAAAAATATCGACGTCGCGATACCGCATGACAAGATTACCGTCATCACGGGAGTTTCGGGTAGCGGTAAGTCGTCGCTGGCATTTGACACGGTTTTCGCGGAGGGGCAGAACCGGTTCCTGGAGAGTTTTTCACCTTATGTCCGCTCGCGCCTTGGGGTAAAAGTCCGGGCAGATTTTGAAGAAATTTCAGGACTTACCCCCACTTTTGCCGTCGACCAGGGTGGCACAAGCCGGAATCCACGCTCCACCATCGGCACCATGACCGGAATATATGACCACTACAGGTTGTTATTTTCGCGCATCGGAAGAATGGAGGAAACGAGCGAAATTCCCCCTGAAAGCCCTGACCTGTCACGCGTCACGCGTCACGCCCCTCCCGCCTCCAGCCTCTTCTCCTTCAATCACCAGCATGGGGCGTGTCCTGTTTGCGACGGGTTGGGCTCCCGGACAGTCTGCGACCCGGAAAAATTAATTACCGATCCGGGGAAATCCATTGTGGCAGGTGCGATGGACGGGACGAAAACCGGTAAATTTTACGGGGATCCGTTTGGGCAATATATTGCAACCCTGGGAGCAGTAGCCCGCAGTTATGACATTGATTTTCGGCAACCATGGAATGAAATCACGGAGGAAGGCAAACGTTTGGCGCTGGAGGGTACCGGGGAGGAGGTGTACGAAGTCAACTGGCAGTTCCTGCGGGATGGCCGTAGCGGGGAACATCATTTTAGCGGCCCCTGGAAGGGGTTCTTAAGCCTGGTAAACGAAGAGTACAATCGCAAACATGCTGATCATCGCGGCGAAACCATGATGGCGCTCATGAAAACCGCATCCTGCCAGGCATGCAAAGGCGCCAGGCTGAGAAATGAAGCCCTTGTCTATACTGTGCGGGGAAAAAATATTGCCGGGGTTTCACTCCTTTCAGTCTCTGAATCAATCCTGTTTTTCACCTCTCTCCTGTCCATGTTATCCAACCCGGGGGAAAAAGAGGCAGCCACTCCGCTGATCGGTGAAATTCTGCGAAAACTTGAATTTTTATCCGGGCTTGGCCTGTCATACCTCTCAATCGACCGCATATCCTCCACCTTGTCGGGCGGGGAGACACAACGCATCAGGCTGGCCGGGCAGCTTGGGTCGGGACTTACCGGCATTACTTACATCCTCGATGAACCTACCATCGGGCTTCATCCGAAAGATATTGGCAACCTGATGAAGTTGATCCGGTCCCTCAGGGAACGAGGCAATACTGTGCTGATCGTTGAGCATGACCGCGAGGTCATTCTCCAGGCTGACCATATCATCGATATTGGTCCCGGTGCCGGGAAAAACGGTGGAAGGGTGGTTGCCGAAGGAACACCGCAACAGGTTATCAGCAATCCCGGTTCGGTAACAGGGCCTTACCTTTCAGGCCATTACAACTCTCCACATCCGGGTCCTGGCAAAAGCAACGGCTTACCATCCGGGCACCGTCAAGTCAATTTAAAGCCGGGATTGATCATCCGGAATGCTTTCGCGCATAACCTGAAGGGTTTCGATCTGGAAATACCCTCCGGGGGCATTGTCGCCATCACCGGTGTTTCGGGAAGCGGCAAATCGACCCTGATGTTCGATGTAATCCTGGCCTCATGGGAAAATAAAAGAGCGTCGGGCTGCACATCCGTGGAGGGATTTGAACGTTTTCAGCGTGTTGTAAGCGTTCACCAGCGAACCGGGTTCAACTCCTCCCTTGCCACTCCTGCCACTTTCACCGGTATATTTGACCGTGTCCGCGATTTGTTCGCATCTGTCCCTGAATCACGGAATGCAGGTTATGGTAAAAACTACTTTTCCTACCTGAATAAGGAGGGCCATTGCCCCGCCTGCGAAGGAACCGGACAGATTCGCATCTCGATGGACTTTCTCCCGGACGTACAGATGGAGTGTGAACAATGCCAGGGGAGGCGTTACCGCCCTGAAATCCTGGGTTGTCTATACGGGGGGCTAAACATTGCTGATATCCTGGAGATGACTGTTGAGGAAGCCTGCCTCTTTTTTACCGGACAGAAAAATCTTTCTCAGCAACTGCACATACTTGAAAAGGTGGGGTTGGGATATCTTCAGCTTGGCCAGGCGCTCGACAGCCTCTCGGGAGGCGAATCACAGAGGCTTGCGCTGGCCGCCGAACTCATGAAGCCTGCAAAGGGAGAAACACTCTACCTGTTTGAAGAACCATCGACCGGGCTGCATTTCCGGGATATTGAATACCTGCTCGTCCTGTTTCATCAGCTTGCCGGCCAGGGAAACACCCTGCTCATCATTGAACATGACCCGATGATCATTGCCCAGGCGGATCACATCATTGAGCTGGGTCCTGAAGGTGGCGACGCAGGTGGATATCTCATGGCAGCTCCGCCATCGGGCAAATAAAAACCGCTCCGTATCTGGAGCGGTCTCGCTTTTGCGATTATAGTCATCCGGCAATCATGAGATTCCGAATCAGCCTTTGGCTTTTAATACATGTTCCGGTATGAGCGAAACACGCCATAAACTAGAATGATCTTTTTTCTTTTTTCGGTTTTAGTCAGTTTTAAATTACTTATACAAAGATACCTCAAAAGAACCCGATGTCAAGTGTTTTAACATTATTTAACATGACATTATTTTGTCTCGTAAGGGAGGTAGTCGGTATAACCCTTTTCATCGGCCGAATAAAAGGTGTCGAAATCAAGGGCGTCGTTTAATGGCCAGTCATTCATCATGCGTTCGACCAGGTCGGGGTTGTTGATAAAGGGCCTTCCGAAAGCGATCAGGTCGGCCAGACCGCTTTGCAGATCGCGTTCAGCTGTTTCCCTGGAATAACCACCAGCAAGGATGAGCGTGTTTCGTAATTTCTCACGGATGGTTTGCTTGATGGCCAGGGGAACTTCGGGAGCGCCCATCGCGCTGTGGTCAACCAGGTGGATGTAGAGTATGCCAAGCCTGTCTAGTTGCGTAGCGAGGTAGGAATAGGTGTCATTGATTTCAGGATAGGGAGTCATGCCTCCGTTGACCCCGTATGGCGAGAGTCGGATCGCCACTTTATCCATACCGATGGCCTGTCCGACAGATTCAACCACTTCCAGAACAAAACGGCAGCGGTTCTCTATGCTTCCGCCATATTCATCAGTACGCTGGTTGCTTACCGGCGAAAGAAACTCCTCAAGGAGGTATCCATTTGCACCATGAAGCTCAACCCCGTCGAAACCTGCTGAAATTGCGTTGATGGCGGATTTCATGAAATCCTTTTTTGTAGTCAGGATATCTTCGGCTGTCATGGCCCGTGGAACCGGTAAGTCCTGCATGCCCTGCGAGTCGGTATACATCTGGCCCGAAGCTGCAAGAGCGGAAGGGGCAATTATTTCAGCACCCTGCGGAAGGTTATGCGGATGACCCATTCTTCCGGAATGCATGAACTGAATAAATATTTTTCCACCTTTTCCATGTACGGCATCCGTTGTTTTTTTCCAGCCGGCAACCTGTGCCTCGCTGAAAATACCTGGAATCCTTGCATATCCCAACCCATTCGGGGCAGGAGAAGTTCCTTCGGTTATGATCAAACCTGCGCTGGCACGTTGCTCGTAATAGGTGGCAATAAGTTCGTTCGGAACGTTGCCGATCGCCCTGCAACGGGTCATGGGAGCCATGACGATCCTGTTTGCCAATTCGATTTTCCCAAGGGTATAAGGACTGAATAATTTCTGCATGTTCAAAATAAGTTAAATGGTTATAAATTTTTTTGCAAAAGTAGGCATTTTATTTAGAATTAGTATAAATTTGCATGAGATTCTATTAACAATGAACAAAGTAGTCAACAACGCCCTGGAGGCGATCAAAGGAATTGAGAGCAACATGACCCTTATGCTGGGAGGGTTCGGTTTGTGCGGGATTCCTGAAAACTGCATTGCGGCCCTGGCTGCAGGTGATGTAACCGGCCTGACCTGTATTTCAAACAACGCAGGGGTGGATGGGTTCGGTTTAGGCATGCTTCTTCGCCAGCACCAGATCAGGAAGATGATCTCCTCCTATGTCGGAGAAAACAAGGAATTTGAACGGCAGCTGCTCAGCGGGGAACTGGAAGTCGACCTGGTCCCCCAGGGAACGCTTGCCGAGCGCATCAGAGCTGGCGGAGCTGGAATCCCGGCTTTTTTCGTCCCTGCCGGTTATGGAACCGAAGTGGCGCAGGGAAAGCCTGTGAGGGAGTTCGATGGCAAAATGTATCTCGAGGAACAGTGGCTTAAAGCCGACTTTGCAATCGTTAAAGCATGGAAAGGCGATACCCACGGCAACCTGGTATACAAATTTACCGCCAACAACTTCAACCAGGTAATGGCAACTGCCGGCAAAATCACCATCGCCGAAGTGGAAGAACTTGTCCCGGCCGGCACACTTGATCCTAACCACATTCACACCCCCGGGGTTTTCGTGCAACGAATCTTCCAGGGGAGCAATTATGAAAAAAGAATAGAATTCGCCACAACCCGCCAGGATTAGTCCCATGTCACTTGTCAATCGTAAATCGTAAATCCTAAATCGCAAATCGCACCCCCTCCATGTCTCTCGATAAAAATGCAATCGCAAAAAGAATCGCACGTGAACTGCACGATGGCTATTATGTAAACCTGGGCATCGGGATCCCGACACTGGTGGCCAACTATATTCCTGCCGGGATGCAGATTGTACTCCAGTCTGAAAACGGATTGCTGGGCATCGGGCCATTCCCGGCAAAACACGATGTCGATCCCGACCTGATCAATGCCGGGAAACAGACCATCACGGCCCTGCCAGGAGCTGCTTTTTTCGATTCATCGGCGAGTTTTGCCATGATCCGGGGCGGGCATATCGACCTCACAGTGCTTGGGGCATTTGAAGTTTCTGATACCGGCGACATTGCATCCTGGAAAATTCCCGGGAAACTCGTAAAGGGCATGGGAGGCGCCATGGACCTGGTTGCATCGGCCAAAAACATCATCGTGGCCATGATGCATACCAACCCGCAGGGAGAGTCGAAACTGCTGAAAAGATGCACCCTGCCGCTGACGGGTGTCGGAGTCGTCAAACGCATCGTCTCCGACCTTGCCGTGATCGATGTAACACCAGAGGGTTTTAAGCTGTTGGAGCGTGCCCCCGGCGTCTCCGTCCAGGAGATCATCAATGCTACCGAAGGGAGGCTTATTGTTGAGGGTGATGTGCCGGAGATTGAGGTGTGATGTTGATGAATATCGAATATTGAACAACGAATAATGAATATTGAACTCTTTCTGATCAGCCAATTACGAGTAATCTAAATACAGCAATAATGCCCCATTATTTTTCTCTCGGCCAGATTCCCCGCAAACGGCATGTTGCATTCCGCAAGCCCGACGGGGGACTCTATGCCGAACAACTGGTTTCAACGGAGGGGTTTTCCGACACCTATTCCCTGGTTTATCATTGTCATCCGCCCACCATGGTTGCGAAGATTGATAAAGCGTATTCTGTCGCCCCGGAAATTGCCGATCCGAAGAACATGCAACACCGGCTGTTCCGGGGCTTTGAGGTCCCACCGGCCGATGATTACCTCGAGAGCCGCATCGCGGTACTTGTCAACAACGATTGCCATATCAGCCTGGCCGCACCGCGCAAACCGATGACAACTTACTGGTTTAAGAATTCCGGGGCCGATGAGATGATCTTCATCCACCGGGGCGAAGGAACCCTGAGGACCATGTACGGCAACCTTCCATTCAGCTACGGCGACCACCTTGTCATTCCGCGCGGGGTTATTTATCAAATGGATTTCAATACGCCGGATAACCGGCTCTTCATTGTCGAATCCTTTGCCCCGTTGCGTTTCCCGAAACGGTATCTCAACAGGGAAGGCCAGTTGCTTGAACATGCCCCCTTCTGCGAACGGGATATCCGCAAACCGCAGATGCTGGAAACCCACGATGAAAAAGGGGATTTCCTGGTAAAGATCAAACGGGAGGATACTATCTGGCCTTATCATTATGCCACCCATCCCTTCGATCTCATAGGCTGGGATGGATGTCATTATCCCTACGCCTTCTCTGTTCACGACTTTGAACCAATTACCGGCCGGTTGCATCAGCCGCCTCCTGTCCATCAAACCTTCGAAACACCGGCATTTGTTATTTGTGCCTTTGCGCCACGTCTTTACGATTACCATCCCGATTCCATCCCCGCCCCATATAACCACAGCAATGTTGATTCCGACGAAGTGCTCTATTATGTGGATGGCGATTTCATGAGCCGCAACAATATCAAACAGGGGAACATCACCCTGCACCCGACAGGCATCGTACACGGCCCGCATCCGGGAGCGGTGGAACGCAGCATCGGAGCCCGGGAGACGAAAGAACTGGCCCTGATGGTCGACACTTTCCGCCCGCTTAAAATTACTGAGCAGGCCTTTCAGATCGAGGATCCGGAATACTTCAGGTCGTGGCTGGAATGAAAGCAATGCAAACAATGCAAACAATGCAAACAATGAAAGCAATGGAAGCAATGGAAGCAATGGAAGCAAATTGATTCATTGATAGCTTGGGTAAATTTCTTTTTGTTTTTTTATTTTTCAAATTAACATTATGAGCACTTCTTCAGATTTTCTTCCCATCAATGGAACCGATTATGTTGAGTTTTATGTGGGCAATGCCAAACAGGCGGCGCACTATTCTCAAACTGCCTTCGGGTTTCAGCCGCTAGCC
>Ga0118677_10002138_pt2 | contig 11552 bp, 6 predicted proteins | sample AliMusrvi5mmetaG_FD_86154 | JGI IMG/M metagenome (GOLD analysis project Ga0118677, IMG submission 86154) | reverse complement strand
GTACTGCTGTTGATGATACTGCCGCCGCCCAGGCTGGAGTCGCTCAGCGAGGCCACCTGCTGGCTCGCGCCAGCGAGGTCCAGCGTCGTATTGGCGTCGATGGAAAGGGCCGTGGTGGCGGGCAGAAGGTTGGCGGCAGGGGCAGGGGTGGCATTGACGATCTCGATGCCGTGCAGGCCGCTATTGTTGTTGCCGTCACTGGTGCCGCGGTATTGGTTGACGGTGAAACTGGCCCCGGTGACACCGCGCCAAACGGCATAATTCGCAGAGGCGCTTGCGCTACCCGTGGTGCCAGTCGTTAGAGCGTAGTCGCTCACGACCCCTCGTGTAGTATAGTAGTACGTGACGCCCGCGCCGAGTTGCACGCTGCCGGGACGGCCGTCGGTGTCAGAGCCAAAATAGGCGTAGACATCGTAGGTGGAGTAGGGAATTTTGGAAATCGTAACATTTTCCGCCATGCCGGTGAGCGAGTTGTCGAGGTATCCATCCAAGAGCGGAGTCGAGGAGCCTGTATTCCAAGCGCCTGGCGCCGTGAAACTAGCGGTGGCCATTCCGGTCTTGCCGGTCGAATCCTTCAGAGGGGGGGAAATATCCAGGCTGTTCCCGGAAAACGAGTTCCAGTTGGTCATGGAAACCACGCCATTCCAATTTGTTCCGATCGCAGCGCCACCACCTTGAAACTGGATCCCGATACTCTCGCTTGCGGGCTGAGGCTTGAGCAATTTGAGCGTTCCGCCGGCAATAACCGTGGGGCCGCTATAACTCTGCAAGGCGGTCAGCGTCAGCGTGCCGGTGCCGTTCTTGGTCAGGCCGGAAGTGCCGTCAAGAACGGAGGAGATGGTTCCATCGTTGGTCGTCGCGATGGTGGGTGTCATGCCGGCGAGGTTAATAGTGCCGCCACTCAAGGTACCGGCGGCACTAAATGCGATGCCGTTGGTGTAGACCGCGCCGATAACCGTGGCGTTCAGGGATGGGGTTTCAAAGTTAGCGATATTACTAGTGCCGTTGGTGACATCCCAGGGAGTCCCCGACGCCCCATCCCAGTTGGTGTATGCGGTAGACCATGTTCCACCAGTGACCGCGCCATTCCACGTGTAGGGGGTGACTGCGTGTGCCAGGCCAGCCCAGAAGGTGAGGGCCGCTGCCAAGACAAGAACCGTGTGCTTCACAATGCTCCGCCAAGAATTCTTCGCGGACATGAAAAGACCCTTTCAGTTTTCAGATCGGCCTCAGCGGACTTTGAGTTTGAGATTGCCTTGGCCGGGATTCTCGAACGGCCCAGGCGTTGGGTTGGCTTCGATCCGTTGCTTGCCAAAATAATCGGTGTTGACGCGGAGCGGACTGCCATCCGGTTGTTCATAGGATAGATTCGGAATGGTCGCTTTTCCGAGTAGATCGGTGGTCACCAGTTTGCGTGTTCCTTCGGCGGCCCAGGCTTTGTCGAACTGGACTTCAAGGTAGAATCCGTCCGTCTTCTCGACCAGCTTGACGGCCGGATCGAACTCCGGCTTGAGAAGCGGATTCTTTTCATGCTTGGAGGGCTTGGCGCCTTTAAGGAACACGTTGCCTTCCATCCAGACGGGCAGACGCGCCGCATTGTAGGGACTCAAGTCGCCGCGCTCGACGAACAGATTGTTGTAGAAGCGGTCGTCGCCGCAGGGGTTGTTGTGCAATCCGGCGACTTCGGTGGAGTGTGCCTTGTGGAAGGGCGTCAGGCGGCCGTCAAAGGAGTTCATGTGGACGGACCCGGCGATCAGGTTGTGGACATAGGCGCCGCCTTGCGAAACGTCGAGCAGTGTCATCGGGGAAAGAAAAATATTATTGTCCACCAGAAATGGTCCATGATCCACCTCCACGAATAAATCCTGATCGCGGTTATCGTGGAAGAGGTTGCCCGAGACGCGCGTACCCTGGGCCATCCAGTCCAACCAGAGGCCGCGACAGGTCCGGTAGATGTGATTTCCGCGGATCTCGACATCGATGGCGCCGTGAAACTTGATACCCGCCATCTCGGCGCCCGTGAACAACTGCCGGACGTGAATGTCGTGGATGGTGTTGCCGGTAACCACGCTGAACGAGCATCCCAGGCTGCCGACAATACCCGCCTGCTCGCAATGCGAGATGGTGTTGTTGCGGACGATGTGGTGGCCGATGGTCTCTCGGTTCCAGCCGTTTTTGAGGGCGCGATTGAGGGTTCCGACATAGCCTTCGGCGGATTCCGCCTTGTTGTCCCATGCATCGCCGTATTTTCCGAGTGCGATTCCCGAGCATACGGAGTGGCTGATCACATTATTCTCAATGATCCAGCCCTTGCTCCAGTGCGTGCCGATCAAGCCAACCTGCTCGGCCGTGGGCGGCGCCCACGGGGGAGCCGCATGACGCATGATGAAGCCGCGCACCGTGAGGAAGTTCATGCCGGGCTTTTCCGGGTAGAACACCGTTCGGCGGACGTTGATCTCCACGGATTGCTCGTTCGGGTTGACCCCCTTGAACTGCGCCCAGATCGTGGTCTTCTCCTTGTCCACCTGGCCGAACCAGAGCGGCGCGATGGCCGTCGGTTTCAGGACATCCGCCTGCTTGGCGGCCTCGGTCAGCCATTCGCCGTTGAGATAGACGGCGCCGGTGTGATGCTGACGGTTCTTGGAATGGAACCAGTCGCCGTGGATCAGGTCGCTGTAGGGATTGAAACTGCCGAAGAAGGAGTTGGGCAGGGTGACCTTCCAGACATCGTCCTGGACCTTCAGCCAGTTCTGGACGACTTCCGAGCCTTTGATCTCGACCTTCTCGCCGGGAGCGGCCTGGTAGACGATGCGTTTTGCGTCGGACTCGCCACCGCGCGGCGGGCTGATGCGTTCGCGGTAGACGCCTTCATGCACGGTGATGACATCGCCAGGCTGCGCGAGATTGGCGGCGTGCTGGATGGTGCGAAGAGGAGCCGCCTGCGTGCCGGGCTGGGCATCGTTGCCATTGAGAGCGACATGGAAGTCGGCGGCGTAAACGGTAGTGGCGAGCGCAATAGCGCCCAGGAAGGGAATCCAGGTTCTGCTCATGTTCTAGTCCTTGTGCTAACGGGGGGCTAATCTAGTTTCCACGGTTCGCGCAGCGGCCGACTTAAGAGCTTGGTCGCTTCGGCGTCGTTGACGATCTGTTCATTTTGCGGATCCCATTGGATCGGGCGGCCAAGGCGGATGCAGAGGTCGCTCAGATGGCTGATGGTGTCGGAGCGGATGGCCGACTCCAGGGGATTAATCGTGGGCTTGCGGCTCTTCATGCAATCGATGAAATCGCGCGCCTGCGAGGTCGTGGTCGTGAGGTGGATTTCCTCGGGTTTGGTTTGGGTCTTCTGCAACTTCTTGTCGCTGGCGTAGAGGGCGTCGCGGTTGACGCTGACCCACCCCTTGGTTCCGAAAAAGGTTGTCCCGTGGTCCTCCCAGGCGGGGTGATAGGCCTTGACGACCGGCTTGGCCACGCGCTCGCCCATGAAGTGCATTTTCACGCCGTTGGCGTACTCGCAATGCACGTCCCACGATTCAATGGTATTCCATAGGCTGCCTTTGGGTGGGATGCTGCCAGTGCCCTCGTAGCGGACCGGGCTGCTGTTGTCCATGTCCAGACCCCATTGAGCAATGTCCAGCGGGTGGGCGCCCCAGCCGGCGACGAACCCCAGGGCATAGTCATAAATGTGCCAGCCGCCGAAGCATGTTGCGCGGTCGGCCGTATAGGGTTTCATGGGCGCCGGCCCGATCCACATCTCATAATCCAACTCGGCGGGAACGTCGATCGGCTTCGTCGAGCCATAGGGCGGGACCGTGGCCTCTTTGTACTGCGACGACATGTCGGGGCACCAGGCATCGACGCGTTGGACCTGGCCGATGTAGCCGTTGCGCACCAGCTCGCAGGCACGGCGAAACTGTTTCTGATCGCCGCGCTGTTGCGTGCCATACTGGAAGACCACCTTGTTCTTGGCTACCGCTTCGCGGAGTTTCCACTCCCAGGCCAGGGCGACCCCCAGGGGTTTCTCCACGTACATGTCTTTACCCGCCCGGGCGGCATACACAGCGACCGGCACATGCCAGTGGTCCGGCGTGCTGACGACCACGCCATCGACATCCTTGCGCGCCAGGACGTCGCGGAAGTCGCGGTAGGCCGTGCAGACTTTCCCCTGGTAGTGATCGTTTGCCATCTTGACGAAGGCGTCGCGACGGCCCTGACGGCAATCGGCGCAAGCCACGAATTGCACCTCCTCCAGCGGCAGGAATTGCGTGCGGCAGTCGAATGTCCCGCGGCCCCCCACGCCGATGCCTGCCAAATTCACGCGGTTGCTGGGGGCGTTTTTGCCGAAGACCGAGCCGGGCACAATCATCGGCAAGGCCATTGCTCCGGCGGCTGCGGCCGCTCGTTTCAATACTTCTCGTCGGGATAGGGTTGGATGTCGCATGGATTGGGTTCCTTAAGTAGGGGAGAGGGGGGGGTGAGCTTTAGGGCGACGGGGGAAACTTGCCGCGGTTGGCGTCGGAGGCTTTTTGTAGGTCTGGCTTCACAATCTCGCGATCGTAGGTTATCAGTCCGTTGCATTCCGTTTCCACGTCCGTGGTCTGCGTGTAGATCAAGGCGTTCATGGCCTCGGTGTCTTTCAACTCGTAGGCCCTCTTGATCAGCCCCACGTAGCGATTGGTAAGCTCCTCTTTGGTGCTCAACTTCCGGTAGCCCCAGGATTTTTCGACCCAGGTATGGCCGGGGATGGGCAGGGCAAGTCCGCCGAATTCGCCGCAGACCGCCGCGCGGCCGTCCTTGGGCTTCGGCGCGAATGGGCCAGGATAGAGGTGGGCGTCCATGATGTCGCCCGCCGGAATATCGTACCCGCCGCTGGCGTTGTTGACCAGCCGCGACGGATCGAGGCCCTTGACCCACTTGGTCAGCCGCGGCGTATCGTATTGGCCCCAGCCTTCGTTGAAGACGACCCACATGACGATCGAGGGATGGTTCCAGCGGCCTTCGACCATGGCCTTCAGTTCGGCCTCGAATTGCGCGGCGCCCGTGGTTGAGGTGGCCTTGCCGTCTTGCATTTCGCCCGTCTGGCGGTTCCGACCGGCGCCCACGCCGACGGCGCCGTCGCGATGTGCGGGCCCGGCGCTGGGCATGTCCTGCCAGACCAGCAGGCCCAGCTTGTCGCACCAGTAGTACCAGCGATCGGGTTCGACCTTGACGTGCTTGCGGGCGAGGTTCATGCCCAGCTTCTTGGTCATCTCGATGTCGTAACGGAGGGCGTCGTCGGTCGGAGCGGTGTAGATGCCGTCGGGCCAGTAACCCTGGTCGAGGAAACCAGCCTGGAAGACGAACTTGTTGTTGAAGAAGATCCGCGTGACGCCCTTGTCGTCCTTGCCGATGGCGATCTTCCGCATGCCGAAGTAGCTTTTCACGGCATCGTCGCCACACTCGACGCTCAGGTCGTAGAGGAACGGATCGTCGGGCGACCAGAGCTTGGCATTGGGCATCTTCAGCACTACCGGCTGGCCGGCCTGGCCCTCACCTGTCGCGATGGTCTGGTTGCCATCCAGGGCGTTGAGCTTGACTTTGCCGCCGCCCTTGGCGTTGACCGTCACGGAGACCGTGCCGGCATCGACGTCGGGCACGATCTTCAGCGACTCGATGTAGCTCGCCGGCACCGTTTCCATCCACACGGTCTGCCAGATCCCGGAGCACGGGCTGTAGGTGATGCCTTTGGGGTCGGCCATGCGAGGGCAACTCTGCTTGCCGCGTGCCTGCGCGACGTTGGTGGCGTCGAATACGGAGACCACCAGTTCGTTGCCGCCCGGCTTGACCGCATCGGTGATGTCGCACGTGAAGGCGTCGTAACCGCCCTTGTGCTCGCCGACGGGCCTGCCGTTGAGGAGCACTTTGGCTTGCCAATCGACAGCGCCGAAATGTAGCAACAGACGATTTCCGCCGGCCAGATCGGGGGCAGTAAACGTGCGATGATACCAGAGTCGCTGCGAGGCCAAAAGCGGCTTGTTCACGCCGGAGAGCGCCGATTCGATGCAAAACGGCACCAAGATTTTGCCGCTGAATTGTTCCGGTTGCGCGGCATCAACGCCGATGATGGCGTAATCCCAAAGGCCATTCAGGTTCTGCCACTGCGGGCGGACCATCTGCGGACGCGGGTACTCGGGAAGCACTTTGTCCGGCGAGACATCCTTGGCCCAGCGGGTCATGATATGGCCGGGAACGGGTTTCCAGTCGGCGGCCAGCGCGTGGCTTGCCATGCAAATTGCGGCGAACAGAAGAACGAGGGTTTTCATTTTGGTTCCATTTGGTGTCGTATTTTTTGCAACGGTGCGCGACTTCTATGGCCCGACAGCCAGCGGGGTAATACCTCCAGCGGGGCCGTCCAATTCCAACTTCACGATTGTATCAATTTCCTGACGGTCCGCCACCGGCGCCGTGACGGCGATTTGCTTTTCACTCTGTTTTACGTCGACGCTCCCGCCGGTCAGCAATTGGCTCTTGACGATCTTTCTCTTGATGGCCGGCAGTGTCAGCGACTCTTTTTCCCAATTCAGCACATGCACGTAGATCAGGTTGTCCTTGTAGGTGCTGACCTGCCCTTTGCCGGGCATGAATGGCCCGCCGCGAGTGCCGTAGACGCTCTCGCCATACTTGGTCATCCAGACTCCCATTTGTTTGAGCCGCTCGACTTGCCGCGGTTCGATCTCGCCCGTCGGCATCGGCCCGACGTTGAAGAGGAGATTTGCATCGCCGCCGGCGCAGTTCAGGAGTGTCTGGAGGCAATGCTTGAGCGGCTTCATCGGGTCGTTCGGTTTCCACGACCATGATGTGCATAAGGTCATGCAGGTTTCCCAGGGCCGGCTGTTGTTGAATTTGCCGAGCTTCTGTTCGAGGATCAGGTAGTCGCCGTCCACGCCGCAACGATTGTTGAAAAGAATGTTCGGCTGAAGGGTGCGTGCGCGGCGGATGATGCTGGCGGCGCGGTTGCCGTAGGTCTGGGGCAGGTCGTTCCAGATCGTCACCAGCGGACCGTATTTGGTAATCAGTTCCTCGGTCTGGTTCTCGAGATACTTTTGGTAGGCGTCCATGTCGGGCTGAGGATTCTTCTTGCCGCCACGGCCGCCAGGCCAATTGGGATGATACCAGTCCGCCACCGAGTAATAGGCCCCGAAGGCAATTCCCTGTTTCTTGCACGCCTCGGCCAGCTCCTTGACCACGTCCCGCTTGAACGGGGTATGCATGATGTTGTAATCGGTACACTTGGTGTCCCAGAGACAGAAGCCGTCGTGGTGCTTGGTGGTCAGCACGACATACTTCATGCCCGTCGCCTTGGCAATGGAAACCCACTCGTCCGCGTTGAATTTGGTCGGGTTGAATTCCTTGTACAGGTTGTCGTAGACCTCGGTGGGGACTTCCTTGCCGCGCGACCAGCCGATCTCCGTCCCTTTGAGGCTCACGGGCCCCCAGTGAATGAACATCCCGAAGCGCATGTCCTGCCAGCGGTGGACGGCGGCGGGATCGGCCTTCGGCCAAGCCGGCTGTTCCGCGCGGCCGCTGCGAAGACCGGCGCATGCCCCCAGAATCAGGGCCAGGATTGCCAGCGCCGATAAGATCCTGCACGTTCGGCGGTTTCGCGTTCCTGGGTTTCCTCCAACGATCATCATCGATTCTCCGGCAGGTGAAATTGCTCGCGATACTTGCGGAACTGCTCGAATTCCCCGGCGGAATGAGGCTTTCCCTGGGCGTCAAAAACGTCGTGCTGCCAAACAGCCGGCATGGGATCGCCCTTTTTCGAGCCCCAGGGCATGTAGGTCTGCGTGCGGCCGGCCACCAGGCCCCAATGATAACATCCGACCCCGTGCTCGGCAAAGACAGGCAGGATCGCCGCGAACGTATTGCCGCCGCCACGGCAGAGCCATTCCGTGCAAAGCACGGGCCGGCGAGAGAGGCGGCAGAGCGCAATCTTCGCCCGGACGCCGGCCAGGGCGTCGTAGCCGTGGAAGGTGACCACGTCGGAAAGCTCAATCATCCGCACGAACATCGGGCCGCGGAAATCGGCCCAGGCGCCGACGGTCAGCGGCTGGCAGGGTTTTGCCTCCCGCGCCCAGGCGAAGGCGGCCTCGACCAGCGGCAGGCTCTTTGTGCCCAGGTTCGAGTTGCCCGGCTCGTTGTATAAATCCCAGATCAAGACCCGCTTGTCACCGCCGAATCTGCCGACAAGGTCTTTGATGTACCTCTCCAGATCGGGCCAGGCGGAACGGTCCGTAACCCGTTTAAGACCCGGACTGGGCGCCCAGCGACTATTGTGAACGCCCGGCAGAGGATCGTCCTGTTTGCCAAGGTACGGGTCTCGGCCGTCGAAGGCACAGTCGCAAAACGGCACGAGCATCGCGCGGATGTGATGCTTGTCGGCGATACCAAGGAAATCGTTGATCCTGCGATGCATTCCCGCCGGGTCGTCTTTCCAGACGAGATATTGCAGGAAGACGCGGACGCTGTTGTAGCCAGCCTTTTCGGCCCAGCCCAACTCCTCGTCGATGGTCTTCGGGTCGAAGGTTTCCTTCTGCCACATTTCGGTGGAGTTGACGGCCGTCCGCGGTAGATAGTTGCAACCGCAAATCGGCCCGACATCGGCATACCACTGCCAGGCACGCTCGGCGGGCCAGCGGGCATCGCGATTTTCGACAGTGGAGTGACTGGCGTTCTTGGCGGCCACTTTCTCCGGGTCTTCCGTGAACTTGCCACGGTCATAGGTCAGCAGGCCGTTCCGCTCGTTTTCCACATCGGTAATCTGCGTCCACACCAGCCCGCTGACGCCGGGCTTCTTGACCAACGGCATGTACTTGTCGATCGTATCGACGAACTTTGCGTAGCCGTACTCGCCGATGACGCTGGCTCGCTCCTTGGTCGGGACGATGCATTTCGTGGTGCCGTAGCAATGGGCATCCACGATCTGCCCGAAGCCGAGGTCCAAGGGATTCCAGCCCTGGTATTGGCCCCCGGGGGCACCGCTTTCGGCGTTGATCGGGCGAGTTTTGTCCTCGCCGGCAATTTCGGACATGCGGCGCATGAAGGCGCGGATGTTGTCATCCAGTTTGTAGCCCTTGGAATTCTGTAGCCCCATCCCCTCGTTGAACACGATCCAGGAGACGATCGAGGGATGGTTGAAGCGGCCGGCGATCATCGCCTTAAGTTCGATGCCGAACTGGTCCTGGAGTTGGGCCGTGGAAGCCGCGTAGGCTGGCGGCCGGGCGTGGATGCCGTCGCCGCTGCAAGGCATGTCCTGCCAGATCAGCAGGCCGAGCTTGTCGGCCCAGTAGTACCAGCGTTCCGGCTCGACCTTGACGTGCTTGCGGCTCATGTTGAAGCCGAGTCGCTTGATGGCTTCGATGTCGTAGCGCAGGGCGGCGTCCGTGGGTGCGGTGTAGATGCCGTCCGGCCAGAATCCCTGGTCCAGCACGCCGTTGTGCAGGACGAACTTATTGTTCAGCAGAATCCGGGTAATGCCATCTTTGTCGGGGCCAATCGACACCTTTCGCATTCCGAAGTAGCTCGCGACCGCGTCCGACTGCTGCGTGAGTCGCTGCCCAGATGAAGTCGCGTGCAGATCGTAGAGGAACGGCGAATCGGGCGACCACAATTTTGCATCCGGAACCTTGACCACGAGTTCCTGACTTGCCCAACCGCTGGCGGAACCGATCTTGGTCTGCCCGTCGTACACATCGACCGTGGCTAGCAGGTTACCATCGTCCTTGCCTGCAACGGCAGTCACCGTGATGCGAACCGCCCCCTGGTCAACATCGGGTACAATTCTCAGAGATTCGATGTGCGTCGCCGGCACCGGTTCCAGCCAGACCGTCTGCCAGATTCCAGTACAGGGCGTGTAGTAAATTCCCGCGGGCTTGTCGATCTGCTTGCCGCGGGGGTATCCGCCTTCAAAGGTCGGATCCCAGACGGCGACGACCAGTTCGTTGGACCCCTCTTTTTTCAGCGTATCGGTCGCGTCAAACGAGAATGCGTCGTATCCGCCGCGGTGGATGCCCAACTCCTTGCCATTGAGAATAACCGTTGCCTCCCAATCGACCGCGCCGAAGTGCAGCAGGGTGCGTTGGCCCTTCCACTCCGCAGGTGTCCTGAAGGTGCGGCGATACCATAGACGGCTGTTGGTGTAAGTCCTGCCTGGAAAGGCATTGAGCATCTTGCCCACGCCGGACAAGGGAGCTTCGATCGGAAAAGGCGCCAGGATTTTGCCCTGGAAGGACTCCGGTTGCTTGGCGTCCCCGGCGACGACGCTGTAGTCCCACAGTCCATTGAGATTGAGCCAATCCTTGCGGACCATCTGCGGGCGAGGGTATTCGGGCAGGACTTTATCCGGCGCGACATCGCTCGCCCAACGCGACATGGGGAAATGGCCGGGAACGGGTTTCCAGTCGGCGGCAGAGGCGTAACTCGCGGCGCAAGCGATGATCGACAGAACGTAGAGCTTTTTCATCGAGTTTTCCCGGTAAACAGTAGGGTGGGACAAGCTCGCGAAGCGAGCGCCGGCCCACCGAGACGGTTTTATGATGGGCCGGCACTCGCCGAGGCTCGCTGGTCCCACCCTACATTTGCCCGCGTTTCACACTCAATCCTGGGAAAAAAATCTCCTGCATTCCCTACTTCTCCATCATCTCCGTCAGCAGTTCGTTGATGGACGCGGCCCAGATGTCATAGCCTTTTCCGGTGAGGTGTACGCCGTCGGCGAGGATGCCGTCCTGGATCTTGCCGTCTTTGTCGAGAAATTTGGAACCGAAATCGAGATAGCGAATCATTTTGCCATCATCGAGCTTGGCGGTGATGGCGTTGACTTTCGCAATTTTCACCAACATTTTCTCGGTCGGCTCCTGCGCGTTGCCAAGCTTGGGCAAGATCCCCAGCAAGAGAATCTTGGTCTTGGGAAACTTGCCTTGGAGATTCTTGACCACGGTTTCGACGCCCAGGGCAACCTCCTCAACGGTGTTGAAGCCCAAATTATTGGTTCCGATCATGAGCACGACCACTTTGGGCGACTGTCCTTTGAGTTCGCCATTTTCCAGCCGCCACAAGACGTTCTCCGTTCGGTCTCCGCCGACGCCGAAGTTCACGACCTTGTATTTGCCGAAATACTTGCCGAACAAATTTCCCGGCCACATGGCCGTAATGGAATCGCCCAGGAAACAGAGATCGATCTTCATGCTTTGGGTCTGCTGAACGTACTTCGCATGATTCCGCCCGAACCAGCGGACGCCTCCCGGCACCGGCTTGGTGGGGTCATGGGCCGGGTTGGGAACGATGGCGGGCTTCGCGGCTTTGGTGTCCTCGGCCCGTACAATTTCAAGTTGGCCGAAACCGGCCATCGCGACGATCAGGCAGAGCATCCTAAGTGACCATTTCTTCATCATCTTAATTAGTTTCTGTTGCGGAAGGTTCCAATTTGTAGGGTGGGCCGAGCGCAGCGAGTCCCACCATCTGGGATTCGTGGTGATTTTGGTGGGACTCGCTGCGCTCGGCGCACCCTACGGCGTTTT
>Ga0118677_10013796_pt1 | contig 11553 bp, 10 predicted proteins | sample AliMusrvi5mmetaG_FD_86154 | JGI IMG/M metagenome (GOLD analysis project Ga0118677, IMG submission 86154) | reverse complement strand
CACGCACACCGTCTCGCCGCCGGTGACCGCCTTGGCGAGCCGGGACACCGCGGCGTCCATGTCGGCGACCACGCTGGGATCGGGCATCAGCGCCCGGAGGGTCGGAGCGAGGAAGCTGTCGACGCCATCGAGGGTGACCCCGCGCGCCGCCAGCGCCCGCCCCACCACATCGGGCAGGCCACGCTCTTCCGCCTGGAGGAGTACAAGCTGCCTGAGTTCAAGGTGAGCGTGCAGACGCCCGAGGAAAACGGAAAGAAAAAGACCTTCCTGCCCGGCGAGCGAATCGAGGTCTCCGTCCAGGCCGACTACTACTTCGGGGGCCCCGTTGCCCAGGCGACCGCGGAGGTGCTCGTCTACCAGAAGCCGTACCAGCACTGGTGGTGGGCGCCGCACGGCTATCCCTGGTTTTACGAGGACATGCAGCCGCGGCCGCCGAGCTGGGGAGAGGGTCAGATCATCAAGCGCGAGACGCTCAAGACCGATGCGCAGGGCCGGGCCAAGCTGACCTTCGACTCGCCCGCCAACTCCGGGCAGGATTTCGAATACCGGGTCGAGGCGCGGGTGACGGACGCCTCGCGCCGCGAGATCACGGGGAACGGCACAATCCGGGTGACCCGCCAGCGCTATTACGTGCACCCCACGCCCGAGCACAACATCTACCGGCCCCAGGACAAGGTCACGGTGAACATCAAGGCGATTGACCAGAATGACGGTCCGGTTGAGGTCGAGGGGACAGTCAAGGTCACCAGGGACTACTGGTTCGAGGTCTGGATTCGGCCCGACGGCCGCGAGGTTGCAGGCCCGGCCCTGGCCCGGCTGTCGTCGCCCGAGGCCGCCTTGCATCCGGCCCTTTCCGCCGATCCCTTCGCCGGGCAGCCGGCCCCGGGGGCCGGCTGGGCCCTCCCCGGGGATCCGGGGACGCTGATCTCCCTGCCGGTCGGGTTCGCGCCCACATCGGGGTCCGACCCCATGGCCGCGGCCTCTGCCGGGTCCGAAAGCCCGAGGACCATCCGCCACGCGTCCCGACGTGACGTCTCGCTGGCCTCGATGGTCCGGGCGGGCCTTCGGGCCGCCGACTCGCCGATCCCGCGGATCGGCCTGCGGACCGGTCCGGGCGTCCGGCCGACGGGTTCGCACCGGCACGCCCCGGATCCTGCGTCGTCGCTGGTGCGGGTCGGCGGGACCGATCGCACGCTCCCCCGGACCGGGCACGCCGGCGCAGGCGAGCGGATCGCGCGACGATCGATCGCCGCTGCCGGAGTCACCTCGGGCCCCTCCTCGGCACGGGCCGCCAACGTCGATTCCCGCGGGCGATTCGGGACCTCCACCCTTCCCTCGTCCGGCCTTCGGTATCCGACCGAGCCCGCCTTCGAGCCGGTCTTCCCTGCGCCTGCGGCGCTGGCGGCCGAATCCTTCGATCCCGTGCGCCGAACGCTGGTCCGGTCCCTGGGCGTGCTGCCGCCTCCCGAGGCCGGCATCCAGGGCCGCCTGCCCTCCGTAGCCGCGTCTGCGGGCGCGTCCCACGGCGCGACGGCGGGGGCCTCGGACCTGGTCGAGTGGATCCGACTGCAGGGCGGAGGACGACCCGTCGCGGGCCCGGACAGGCGCCCGGGCTCCACCGCGGACGGCGGGGTTCGCGGGGAAGGCGCCAGGGTCGAAGCCGGGTCCCGCCGGACCAGCGAGCCGGTCCGGCCGGTAGGGATCCAGGGAACCCTGCCCGGGCTGCCGGATCTCCCCGCGGCCGCGACGCGGTTCAACGTGTCCCTGCCCGGCCGGGGCCTCGCGTCGCCGGGCGGCGCCTCGACGTCGTTCGCGAACCTGATGGCGCCCGGCGCCGCGGGTCCGGCGGGGCCGATGTACCACGGAACCCATGCGCTGGTGTCCACGGCGCTGTCCAGCGTGGCGGCGACGGCCCGGTTGGCCACGACGATCGACGAGCCCGCGGCCCAGGTACCGGCTCAGGGCGCCGCGTCGGAAGCGGCCGCCGCCGGGGCTCCCGCCGTGGACCTCGACGGGCTCGCGGCGGAAATGTCGGAACGGATCCTCAGGCGCTTGAAACGCGACAAGGAACGGAGGGGCTTCTATGGGTGACAACACACCGGGCGGTTCCGACAGCGTCCCGGCCAAGGCGTTCCTCCACGTGGTGGACCGCGACTCCGGCAGCATGAAGCAGATCCTGTCGTCGTCCTCCTCGGACGGCGGGGATTTCGTCTTCCACTACAACCCCGAAACGGTTTCGGTCGAAAAGCAGACGATGTTCCAGGAGCACCCGACCCAGGGGTCGGACTCCGGCAGCAAGGAGTGGACGCACGGCAACAGCCGCTCGATGTCGATCAGCGAGTTGTATTTCGACACCTACGAGGACAAGGAGAACGTCCGGACCCGGTACATCGACCGGCTGGAGGCCCTGGCCCACTTCGATCCGGAACTGCACCGCCCGCCGAAGCTCCTGTTCCTGTGGGGCAAGTTCATGGCGGAAAACGATGACTACAACTCGTGCCAGTGGTACCTGCGCAGCCTCCGGGTGACCTACGTGATGTTCCTGTCCGACGGCACTCCGGTCCGGGCCAAGGTCGAAATCCAGCTGGTCGAGGCGACCTCGGTCGACCGCCAGCAGCAGAAGGACCCCCAGTCCCCGGACCACGCCAAGGTATACACCGTCACCCGCGGTGACACCCTCCAGAGCATCGCCTACCGCGAATACGACGACCCGTCCGAGTGGCGTCGCATCGCCGAGGTGAACGCCATCGACGACCCGCTGAACATCGACCCGGGGACACGCCTCCTGGTGCCCCCGATCCTGAAGTGACGGCCTCCGGCCGGGAGGAAGACCCATGGCCCAGGGAACCCAGGACAAGGAAGTCCGGTCCTGCATCATCAAGATCGACGGCCAGACCCACGTGGAATCCACGTCGGGCGGCGACGAGCCCACCAACTTCGGCATCGCCGCCTTCCTGGAATCGCTGCTGGTCGACAAGCGCCTCGACTCCCCGGACATGTTCACGTTCGAACTGGACCTGAAGAGCGACGAAAAAATCCAGTATGTCGATGACTTGCAGGAAGGGAAATCGGTCGAGATCCTGCTGGGGCAGGTGGGCAAGGAGAAGACCGTCTTCAAGGGCGAAATCCACTACATCGAGCCCTGTTTCCGCCACGACGGCTCATCGACGGTGCTGGTCGGAGGGTACGATCATTCGCACCGGCTGACCCGCGGCACCGCCTCCCGGACCTGGGGCGACGGCGTCAACTCCCAGGACCTGGTGCCGACGGCGGTCCGGGACGTCATCTCCAAGGCGGGGGCGGTCGGCGGCACTCGCGACGGCCTCTCGGCGTCCACGGTGGACACCCCGCGGGCACAATCGGCCTACCTGCCGCAGATGAACGTATCCGACTACCAGTTCGTCAAATGGCTGGGGCAGGACGCGGACCGGTCGGTCGAGTCGGCCTCCCCCAGCGACGACACGCAGCTCCATTTCCGCCCGCCGGACCTGTCGAAGCAGTCGGTGAAGACGCTGGTGCGGGACGCCCCCCGCGGGGACGACGAGTGCCTGGTGCGCGAGGCGCGCTTCAACCTGAGCACGGTGCGCCAGGTGGCCCAGGTCGTCGTCCGGGGCTGGGACCCGAAGCGCAAGAAGGCCATCGTGGGCACGGCGAGCTCGGCGGGCTACAAGTTCGATGGGAAGGAGGGCTGGAAGGCCACCGGCAAGGGACTCTACGGGTCCGAGTCCGCCGGCAAGGTCCTGACCATCATCGACCGCCCCGTGGACAGCGCGGAGGAAGCCGACGCCATCGCCAAGGCCGTATTCACCCAGTTGTCGATGGACTACCTGACCGGCGAGATCGACTTCGGCGGCGACCCGACGCTGAACGCGGGCGACATCGTTGCTGTCCGGGGCTTCGGAAAGCGGTTCGACGGCAAGTACCTGGTCACCTCGTGCGCCCACGAGATGATCCCCAAGACCATCGGGTATGTCACGCGCCTGAAGGTCGCCCGGAACGTGGCGGGAGAGTAGGCGTCAGCGACCGAAACCGAACGTCTTCGATGCCTCGTCCAGTTCCTTCGCGGTGATGCTGCCCACCCGGACGCAGCGCAGCCGCCCCTGGGGGTCCAGCAGCGCCTGCACGGGGAGCGTGGGGGGATTCGCCACCCCGATGTTGCCGTAGAAGGCGGCCCGCTCGGAGTCCTCCTGGACCCAGAGGTAGTCGCCCGGGATCGCGGCGCCTTCGCCGGCCAGGAACTTGCGCAGTTGGCGTTCGTCGTCGTCCACCGAAAGGAACAGCACGCGCAGCAGGCCGCCCCCTTCGCGGACCTTCGAGGCCCATGCGGCGATCTCGGGCATTTCGGCCTTGCAGGGCTTGCACCACGCCGCCCAGACGTTCACCCAGGTCCAGGGCTTCGCCGACAGCAGCGCGCCGGATCGGACCTTCTGGCCCTTGGGCATCGCCAGCACTCGGGCGTTGGCCTCGCTGAACATCCGGTCGCACAGCGGGCCCGACGGTGCGGACGCCTCGGCGCCGGCGGCGGCCTTTGCCACCTCGGACAGGGACCCCTTCTCGGGCGCGGGAGCCTCCCCGGTGCCGGTCGGACCGGTCGCCTGCACGCGCTCGAGCACCTGGATCTTGGGAGGAGGCGCCGAGGGGGAAGGCTCGGTCGGCTTGATCAGCGGCCATGCGAACAGGAACAGGACGCCCAGGGCAGCGCCGACCAGCAGGAACCCGAAGAACTTCACGGGACCTCCACGGGCCGAAGAGGGCGATGCGTCACAGGCGGCAATCGATCCACGAGATGACGGCCGAGCGGTTCAGCTCCTTCAGCATCTGGGTGTCTTCGCCCTTGGTGCGCTGCGCCTGCGCGCACTCGGGCACGGACCGGGACAGGTTCCAGTTGCAGAACTGCTGATCCAGCTGCGCGTATTCCTCACCCAGCCACAGGAGGCCCAGCTTCTGCTCCAGCTCGGGGTCCTTGAAGCGCTCCTGCAGGTAGAACAGCACCGAGTTGGCCCGCTTGTGCGAGTACATGCGGTTCTTTTCGGTGGTGTCGTCGGTGGACGCGCGAGCCACCACGAAGAAGTACGTGGCGCCCCGCTGGTCGGCCCATGCCTTTTCCAGCATCGCCTTCGCGCCCGGGTCCAGTTCGTCCTTTTCCGGGTCGAACAGGATGATGCCGGCCCGCTTGTCCAGCGGCTTGAACAGGGCGTTGAAGTCCGTGTCGCTGATCTGGGCCACGTTCCGCAGCTCGTTCGGCTGGCAGCCGCGCCGGCCGCCCCCGATCAGGCCGCAGTTCGTCAGCACGCGGCGCAGCACCGTCTTCAGCTCGTCCGTGCAGTAGGCCACCTCGGCCTTCGACGCGATCAGCGGCGCGGGCTTCTTCTGGCCTTCCAGCGACTCGCCGGTTTCCAGGCGATGGGCGGCGGCCAGGACCATCGAGCGCGTGCCCGTGCCCAGCGCGACCAGCAGAACGATCATCACAACGGCATTGAGGATCCAGGCGATCTTCATCGGATTCCTCCCTTACTTCGTGCCCAGCAGGCGCGTCATGGCAAAGTCCAGGCCCAGGTCGGTGTCCTCGTCGCACAGGCGCGCGCCGTTGACGTAGAGCTGCGGCGTCAGCACCGGCAGGCTCTGGTCCACGGCCCAGTTCAGCGTCTTGTTCAGGGCGATCTTGGTGTCCGGCGAATCCAGGCAGTCCTTGACCTGCGGATACGCCTTGAGGACCGCCTCCTTGATCCGTGCGGACGGGTTGTCCGCCTTGTCCTTCGGGCGGAAGTCCTTCTGGTTCGCGTAGGACCAATCGAGGATTTCGCCGGCCTTGTCCTTCGCGCAGATCATCGCCTTGGCCAGCACGCAGGCGCCGGGGTGCATCGAATCGGTCATCATCCAGTTGCAGTCACTGTCCAGCGGCAGGATGGCGACCTTGAAGCTCATCTTCGACGCGAAGGGCGCGTCCTGGATGCGCTTGTGGAACGCCGCGCAGGCCGGGCAGAGCGGATCCACGACCAGGATCGATTCGGTGCCCGCCTGGGCCGCCGCCTTCCCGATCGGGATCAGCACGTTGTTCTTGTCTTCCTTGCTCTTCAGCGTGCCGCACTCGGCGACGTACTTGCCGTAGTCCGGAACGGTGTTCAGGTACAGGCCGACGGGCAGCAGCGTGGCCAGGCCCATTTCGACCAGCACCACCAGGATCGCGATGACATTCGCCACGCCGGTCGGCTTGTCGCCGGCGGCGGCCGCGCGGCGCCGATCGCCGCTCGACGACACGAACACCAGGGCGGCACCCAGGGCCAGGACGCCCGAGGCGATGTAGGTACCGACGCAGGTCTTGCAGAACTCGTGCAGCTTGCTGACCGAGATGCTGAAGAAGGTCAGCGAGGCCGCGACCGCGACGATGGCGGCCAGCAGCAGGCCGATGTTCACCGCGAGGTGATGCCCCTTGCGGCTGGCGATGCCCCACAGCGACAGGGCGAGGCCGAATCCGAACAGCCCCAGCGCGAACAGGGACCATGGGACGCCGCCCCAGTACCGATCCCGCCAGAACGAGGAATACGGCGAGAACATCGCGACCTTGCAACCCTCGGCACCCTGCTCCAGCATCGTCGTTTCGGTAAGGCCCGGCAGGAGGGAGCAACTCACCGGGTGGAGTTGACGATCCAGGTGGGCCACGAAATCCGAAGTCGAGAAGCCCGAGTAGAACAGGCCGAGGGCCGCCCCGACCAGGGCGATCACGAAGAACAGGTAGGTCTTCTTGCTCATGTCTCCCCCATCATCCGCCCGGGGGGCGGTGGTCGATTCCGGCGCGATTGTACGTCCGTTCTTGTCAGGCGGCGTAGTTTTCAACAATCCCGGCCGGGTAGGGAGCGGGGAGGCGGCATGCCTTGACGCCCCGCAAGCCTTGACCTACCGTCGCAAAGAGCCATCACCACGGGGCCTCGGATGTTCGGTTCGGGTGTGTACGCCGGCTGGATCGTCGTGGACCTGCGGGCCCTCCTGGCGTTGGCGTTGCTGGCCGTGGGGGTTTCGCTGCTGCTGCTGGGCCTGCTGGTGCGCAAGCGGGCCTGGCACGAGTACGTCACGCTGTTCGTTGCCCTGTCGTCCATCCTGCTGATCGCGGGGTTCTTCCTGCTGCAGATGGCGCTGCATCACCCGGTGATCGTGGAACGGGACTTCTTCCCGTTGCGGTAGAAAACCAGCGCGGCGCAGAGGGCGGCCGCCGTCGCGGCGAAGCACGCCCAGGCGAAGGCCCGTCCGACCACGGCGTAGATCGTCGATGCCGGGGACGGGGGGACGGGCACCTCCACCACCTCGGTGGCCTTTTCGTACACGCCGGTTTCGTCGACCAGGTCGCCGGACGCCCGAACCACGGCGCTGATGCCGGTCATGGTGGATCGGACCAGCGGACGGCGCAGTTCCACGGCCCGGGGGACCTGGACCATCAGGTGCTGGCTGGGGGCCCCCGACGTGCCGAACCAGCCGTCGTTGGTCAGGTTCAGGATCAGCTCCGCGTCCACGGCATCCACGGCCTCCCGGGTCAGCCCGGTCTGGACCGCCTCGTAGCAGATCGACGGCGCGGCGACGTGGCCCGCGATCCGGAAGGCCCCGAATTCCGAACCCTCCCGGAGGTTCCCGACGCCCGGGACGCGGTCCTTCAGCCACGGGAACGTGTCCGACAGCGGCATGTACTCGCCGAAGGCCAGCAGCCGGCGCTTGTCGTAGCGGTCGGTCTCCTCCCCGTCGGGGCCCAGCAGGATCATCGAGTTGCGGCCGCGCTCGTCCGGTCGCGTGATGGCGCCGAATACCAGCGGGACGCCGAACTCCCGGATGGCGTCCTTCACCCGCTTCCCTGCACGCACCTGGTACGTCAGCGGCCCGGGGCGGGGCGCCGACGACCATTCGTAGGGGAAGGCGCCCTCGGGCCAGATCACCGCGTCCACTCCGGTCCTATCGGCGTCGCGTGTCATCGTGAGCATCCGGTCCACGATGCCGTCCCGGACGTTGAAGTCGTGGCTGCGGCGCTCGTCGGGCCGGACGTCGGGCTGGACCAGCAGCAGGTGCAGGGCGGGCGCCGCGGCCTCCGCCTCCCGGACGGCCGGCAGGCGCACCGCGCCATAGGCCAGCCACGCCGCAAGCAGGACCACGGCGACCCCGGCGGGGACGAGGCCCGGGCGTCGGCGTGCCCACAGGTCCCTCGCCACCAGCGCGATCGCGGTCGACAGCGCGACCGTCACGTAGGTGGCGCCCTCGATGCCGGTGACGTCCGCCCCCTGGATCAACAGGGGAACGCGCCAGTAGGTGTTGCCAAGGGTGAACGGGAACAGGTGGGGCCCGACGAAGTCCACGGCCACCACCGCGGCGGGCGCCAGCAGCACGGCCGCCCACGCCGGCACGGGCAGGCGCAGGATGGACCGCAGCGCGACGCCCAGCGCCGCCCCGTTCAGGCCGTAGGCGATCGAATAGGCGACGAGGACCAGCGCCGCCCCCCAGGCAGGGAACTGGGCCAGGTTGATGGCGGTCGGGACGATCCAGTGGAAGATGCCGGCCAGCGACAACGCCCCGGCGAGCCAGCCCGCAAGCAGCGCGCCGCGCCATCCCAGCGACGGCACCACGGCCAGCAGGGGCACCAGGGCCACCGGGGCGAACACCCACCAGCCGATGTCGGGGAATGGAAGGATGCCGAGGATCCCGGACCCGATGCCCGCGGCGACGATGGGAAGTGCGCGGCGCACGAGTCTATTCATCCAGCTTGCGCAGGTGACCGCAGGCCTGCTTGATCCCGGCCTGGCACGCCTTCTTCAGTTCCACGCGGGCGGCCTCCTTGTCCCCCTTCTCCTTGAGGGCCAGGCCCAGCCCGAACTGCGCCTCGGTGTAGTCCGGCTTGATGGCGAGCGCCTTGCGGTAGTTGTCGATCGCGCCCGGGTATTCCTTCTTGCGCCACAGGATGTTGGCCGACTTGAACGCCGCCTCGGAGGACTTGGGGTTCGTCTTCAAGGCGACCTGGTACATCTTGAGCGCGCCGTCCAGGTCGTCCCGCTCGACCGCGATGGCAGCCAGGCCCATCTGCGACGAGAAATCCTTCTTGTCCAACGCCAGCGCGGCCTTGAACTCCTTTTCCGCCCGCTCGTAGAACTTCAGGCGCCGGTACACGTCGCCCAGGCCGCCGTGGGCCGCCCGGTCCCGCGGGCCCAGCGTGATCGCCGTCTCGTAGGCCGCCTGTGCCTCGGGCAGCCGGTTCAGCCAGTCGTACGCGTAGGCCATGTTCAACTGGTACTTGAAGACCTTCGGCTCCAGCACCGCGGCCTTCTGGAACCGGGACAGCGCCTCGGCCAGCTTCGCGTCGTCACCGGATTTCCTCGATTCCTCGCCCAGCTTGACGCCTTCCTTGTAGAACCCTTCCGAAACGCCCGACTGCGCCCGGACCGCAGGCGCTGCGCAGAACACCGCCAGCGCGCCCAACCAAGCCACCTGACGGATCATCAGCGCACCTCCTCGACTGCGTCCTGGTCTGCGAATGCCGCCACGAGCCGCCGGTGCGTGACCTCCAGCGCCTCGGGGATCACCCGCGTATCTCCAACGACAGGCACGAAATTGTTGTCGCCGAACCACCGGGGAACCACGTGCATGTGGCAGTGGTCCTCGATGCCGGCGCCCCCCGCGCGACCCACGTTCATCCCGATGTTGAACCCTTGCGGGTGGTACGTCGCCTCCAGCGCCCGCACCGACCGCTGCACCAGGGCGCCCATTTCGGCCCATTCCCCGGGTTCGAGGCCCACCGGCGTCGCGACGTGACGGAACGGGACCACCATCAGGTGGCCCGACGTGTACGGGAAACGGTTCAGCAGCACGAACGCCCGATCCCCCAGGAAGACCGTCAGGGTCTGGTCGGATACCCCGCGGCCCGGATAGTCGCAGAAGATGCAGCCCGCCACGTGTCCCTGGTTCATGTACGCCATTCGCCACGGAGCGAAGATCGTCTTCACGTGGCGCCTGCCTTCAAGCGGACTTCGCGTCCGCCCCCATCACCACGAGGGGGCGCTTGCCCTGCAGCACCGCCTCCTCGTTGACGACGACTTCCTTCACGTTCTCCTCTCCGGGGATCTCGTACATCACGTCGAGCATCACCCGTTCGAGGATGGATCGCAGGCCACGGGCGCCGGAACCGCGGATGACCGCCTGGCGGGCGATGGCCCGCAGGGCGCTGTCGGTGAACTGCAGGTCCACGCCGTCCATTTCCAGCATCCACTTGTACTGGCGCGCCAGCGCGTTGCGCGGTTCGGTCAGGATGCGGACCAGCGCGTCCTCGTTCAGCTCCGACAGCGGCGCGGCGACCGCGAACCGTCCGACGAACTCCGGGATCAGGCCGAAGTGGATCAGGTCTTCCGGCTGGAGATCCCGCAGGATTTCGCCCACGTCCCGCTTGCCGCCGGGCCGGGAAGGGGTGGACCCGAACCCGATGGACCCGCCGCGAAGGCGGCCTTCGACCACCTTGTCCAGCCCGACGAAGGCCCCGCCGCAGATGAACAGGATGTCGGTCGTGTCGACCGGGACGTATTCCTGCTGGGGATGCTTGCGGCCGCCCTTCGGCGGAACGTTCGCGACGGTCCCTTCGAGGATCTTCAGCAGCGCCTGCTGGACGCCCTCGCCGGACACGTCGCGAGTGATCGACGGGCTGTCGCCCTTGCGGGCGATCTTGTCGATTTCATCCACGTAGATGATGCCGCGCTTGGCCGCGTCCACGTCCCAGTCGGCGTTCTGCAGCAGGGCCAGGATGATGTTCTCGACGTCCTCGCCCACGTAGCCGGCTTCCGTCAGCGACGTAGCGTCCACCATCGCGAACGGCACACGCAGGATGCGGGCCAGCGTCTGGGCCAGCAGCGTCTTGCCCGACCCCGTGGGGCCCATCAGCAGGATGTTGCTCTTGGACAGCTCGACGTCGCCGGGGCGGCGCTTGGTGCGCGACTCGATGCGCTTGTAGTGGTTGTAGACCGCCACGGCCAGCACGCGCTTGGCGTAGTCCTGACCGACGACGTACTCGTCCAGCGTCTTGACGATGTCCCTGGGCTTGGGCAGGCCGGGGGACCGCGACGGCTTGCGCTCGCGCTCGGTTTCCGCCGCCATGATGTCGTTGCACAGGGCGACGCACTCGTCACAGATGTAGACGTTCGGCCCCGCGATCAACCGGCGGGACTGGCTCTTGGCCTTGCCGCAGAAACTGCAGAACAGCGTGTCCCGCTGGGTATCCTTGCGCTTGTCCACGGGGACCTTTCCTCCGACCCGGTGCGACCGGGGTTCAACCCGGTACTCGGTCAAGACCTCGGCTAGGCCGAGGGAGTGCATTGTACCTCCGCAGCGTTCCGTGCGCAAAAGCGCTAGGCAGGCGGAATCGTGCCGAAGTGCAGGCAGAGGTCGTTCCCTTCCCAGTAGAAGTCAGGGATCCGGACCGTTTCCGGGTATCCGATCTTCGCGTAGAAGGCCCGGGTCTTGGCGTACTCGGGCAGGCTGGACGTCTCGATGCGGACGATGCGGCCGTCTTCGGCGCGGATGTGGCGCTCCATCTCGCGG
>Ga0118677_10013794_pt1 | contig 11555 bp, 8 predicted proteins | sample AliMusrvi5mmetaG_FD_86154 | JGI IMG/M metagenome (GOLD analysis project Ga0118677, IMG submission 86154) | reverse complement strand
GCCCTGCATCCGTTCGGCAGCGACTTGAGTCCCGCAGCGCAGCGAGGTGAGCATGCCGCCGGCGTAATCGGGGTTGCGCGCGATGGTTACACCCCGGTCGGCGAGCGCCGCGGCGAGCCGATCGCCTTCGTGCCCCACCACCACGTGAATCCCATTGACCATGCTGGCGAGCAGGCGGCCAACGACTTGGCCGACGACCGTATCCGCGCCCAGTGGCAGGAGCATCTTCTGCGTCCCCATCCGGCTGGAAAGCCCCGCCGCCAGAACCACAGCGCAGATCGTGGAATCACCTGGCGTCATGTTGAATATTCTGGTGCTAAGGAGGAAAACATTACCGCAAAGCCGCAAAGAGCGCAAAGGAACGCAGAGCAAGGCAGGATTTTCTCGGGAACCCGGTTTCCTTTGCGCTACTTTGCGTCCGTAGCGGCTTTGCGGAAAATCGGGCCTTGTGCGATATCGCGGATGAATTTAGGGCTTGCGGGCCGTATGGTGCAGCCACCCCGCCGCATGTCCCCGTACCCTCCCTACCCAGCCGAATCTCCAGCAGGCGACGCGCAGGCATCCCGAGCTGGCGTCGCGCGCTGGCTGCTGCCTTGGCTTGCGGGCATTGCGCTGGTGGCCGGGTGCGAAGGAAAAAAGCGCGCCGCCGAGTCGCCGGAACGCGCGGCTGTCGAGTCAGCCAGCGGGCAGGCGACGGCCTGGCCGATGACCCGCGGTGGCAAGGAATTGCAGGGGCGCGTGGCGGCGCGGGCGCCGCGGCAGCCGGTGGTCGAGTGGACGTTTCGGGCGAAAGGTGCGGTGGTCTCGGAGGCCGCTGTGGCGAATGGCGCGCTGGTGTTCGGCACCGACGAGGGAATCGTCTATGCCATGGATAGGAACTCGCGCAAGCAGCGCTGGCGGATAGACACCAAGGACGCCGTGGAGGCCTGCCCGGCGATTGCCGCAGACCGCGTGTTTGTCGGCTCCAACGACGGCGTATTCCGCGCCCTCGACCTCAGCACCGGCAGCGAGCTGTGGCACCTCAAGGGCGAGGACAAGTTTCCAACGGGCGGTACTTTTGTTAGCGGCCCGGACGCTAACGAGCCGTGGATTCTGGTCAACGGCTACGACGGCGTGTCGCATTGTTTGAGAACCAAGGACGGTTCCGAGGTGTGGAAACATGAGTCGGAAAATTATATCAATGGCTCGCCGGCCATCCTGGACGGCGGCCTGGTGGCCTTCGGCGGTTGTGATGCCGTGATTCATGTCATCCGCCTCAAGGACGGCAGCGACGTGAGCAAACTCGACACCGACGCGCAAATCATCCGCTCAATGGCGAGTTGGAACGACACGCTCTACGGCGTCAACTACGCCAACCAGTTGCTGGCTGTCGTCGCCAGGGCGGACGCGCCGGCCTGGGTGTATGAGAATGACGGCGGCCAGTTTCTAACATGCCCGGGGGTGGACGAGGCGCGCGTCTATGTTGGATCCCGCGACAAACAGTTGCATGCGGTCGGCCGCGTGAGCGGCAAGCTCATCTGGAAATTCAAGACCGGCGGGCGGGTGGAAAGCTCGCCGCTGGTGTTTGACGACGCGGTGGTGTTCGGGTCGAGCGACGGGCGCCTGTATGCGCTCAACAAACAGGATGGCACGGAAATCTGGCGCCTCGACCTCGGCGAGAATCTGGCCGTGGCGCCGGCCTATGCCGCCGGACGCATTGTCATCGGCGGCGGCGAGGGAACCGTGTTTGTGATCAAGGGAGGCGACGGAAAATGAACGCGCCGCTGAGGATCGTTTTTCTAACACCCGGCACCGGCGGCTGGTATTGTGGTGCCTGCATGCGGGACAACGCCTTGGCCAGGTCGCTGCAAGCCGCCGGCCATGAGGTGTCGCTGCTGCCAATGTATCTGCCGTTGCAGTTGGATGAGGAGGTATTGGAAAGCGCCCGCGACGCGCCGGTGTTTTTCGGCGGGATCAATGTGTTCTTGCAACAGAAGTTCGCCTTCTTCCGGCACACTCCCGGTTGGTTCGACCGCTGGCTCAATTCCCCGCGCCTGTTGCGCAGCGCGGCACGGCACAGTCACATGACCTCGGCCCGCGACCATGGCGAGCTGACCCTCGCAATGCTGCGCTTGGAGGACCGCCGCTTGGGCAAGGAGTTGGATAAACTCTGCGCTTGGCTGGAACAGATGAGTCCCGACATCCTCTGTCTGTCCACCGCGCTGCAGGCCGGCATGATCCCCGAACTCAAGCGGCGGCTCGGCGGCGTGAAGGTGATTTGCTGCTTCCAAGGCGAGGACAGCTTTCTCGATGGTTTGCCCGAGCCCTACCGCGACGCGTGCTGGCGCGACCTGGCGCTGCGCGTGCGTGAGGCCGACGCCCTCGTCTCACCGAGCGGGTTCTATGCCGACTTGATGAAACAACGGCTCGGCCCGGAGGATCTAACCATACACATGCTGCCTAACGGAATCAACCTCGACGGCCATGCGCCGCAACCCTCCAAGCCGGGACCGCCGGTGATCGGATTCCTGGCGCGCATGTGTCGGGAGAAGGGCTTGGAGGTGATGGTCGAGGCCTTCATTCACCTGCGCAACGTGCTGGGCCACCCCAACGCGCGGCTGCATCTGGCCGGGGCCGCCACCGCCGACAACCAAGCCCTCGTCGAGTCGCTGCGGCAGCGCCTGGCGGCGGCCGGTCTAAGCGACCAAGTGAAGTGGCAGACCAACCTGTCGCGCGAGGAAAAGATCGCGATGCTAGGCGCGCTGACCTTGTTCTCGGTGCCGGCAACCTATCCGGAGGCCTTCGGATTGTATGTCATTGAAGCCATGGCGTGCGGGGTTCCCGTGGTGCAGCCGGCAGCCGCCTCCTTTCCCGAGATCATCGCCCGCGCCGGCGTCGGCGTGCTGGTGCCCTCAAGGAGCGCGGGCGTCACGCCCGCGAGTATTGATGCCTGCGCCCTGGCGCAGGCCTGGCACGAACTCCTGAACCAACCTGACAAGCTGCGCGAGATGGCCGCCGCCAGCCGCCGTGCGGCGGAAGAGTGCTATGGCGTGAGTGTCATGCGCGACGGCTTTCTGGCGCTGGCGCGGACGGTTCTAACAGGTGGCGCGGGCATCCTGCCCGCCGCCATGGAATCCGGGCAGGATGCCCGGTCCACTGTCGGCGCGTGCCGACCCGCGATTTGACGTCCCGCAAAGAACGAACTATCCATCATCCTCATGCCATTCCTCACCATTGACCACCAGCGCATCGAGGCCAAGCCGGGCGAAACGATCCTACAGGCGGCGCGTGCGGCGGGCATTGAGATCCCGACCTTGTGCTACCTCGAGGGGTTCGAGGCAGGCGCCTCGTGCATGGTTTGTGCCGTCAAACTCAAGCACAACGGCCAATTCATCCCGGCCTGCGGCTCACGGGTGATCGACGGCATGGAAGTGGAACACGACACCCCGGAAGTGCGCGAAACCCGCCGCATGGCGCTCGAGTTGTTGTTCAGCGATCACCTCGGCGATTGCCTGTCGCCGTGCCAGCGGATTTGTCCGGCGCATCTGGGCATTCCCGCCGTGCTCAAGCACCTGCGTGGCGGCGACCTCGGGATGGCCGCGGCCGTCGCCCGGCGCGATCTGGCGCTCGCTGGAATCCTGTGCCGGATTTGCCACCGTCCCTGCGAAAGCGGTTGTCGCCGCGGCGTCCACGACGATCCGGTGGCCATCGCCGACCTGGTGGTTCATGCCATCGATTCCGAATTGGCCGCCGGCGACCCGCGGCCGCCGCTGCGGTCGGTGGCACCGCAGGGCAAGGTCGTGATCATCGGGGCTGGCTTCACCGGTCTGAGTGCGGCGTGGTTTCTCGCCCAACAAGGCTACGCCAGCACGGTCATCGACGAGAACCCGCTGCCGGCCGCCACGTTGCGCGCCGCCTATCCGGATCTTCCCGCCGGTCTCCTCGATGCCGAACTGCGCCTGCTTGAACGCAGCGGCGTCACCTTCCGCAATGCCACCCGCATCGGCGATGCCGCGGCGCTCGCGGATCTAACAAACGAGTTCGCAGCCGTCCTGCTCGCCACCGGCCCCGCGTCGCATGCGCAAGCCGCCATGCTCGGCCTGGCGACCGATGGCAACAAGCTCGCTGCCGACAAGCATTCGATGATGACCTCGCAGGCCGGCGTGTTTGCTGCCGGCCGGGCCATGCGGCCCGGTGGCCTGCCGGTCGGTTCGGTGGCCGACGGCAAGGCGGCGGCCGTTTGCATCGGGCAGTTTCTAACAAACAAGGCGGTGCTGCGTCCGGCGAAGCCTTTCAGCGTGTTCATGGGCAAGGTGGCGGACGCGGAAATGCAGGAGTTCTTGCAGGAGGCGAGCGCCGCGGGGCGCAGCGATGCCAAGGCGATGGCCATCGGCATCGGCCGCGCCATCGAGGAGTCGAATCGCTGTGTGCTGTGCAACTGCGCCAAGGCCGACGTCTGCAAGTTGCGCCAGCTCGCGGTGGACTACGACGTCAACATGAACCGCTTCAGCAGCGGCGAGCGGATGCGTTACCACCGCAACGTCGAGCATCCGTTGGTGCGCTTCGAGGCGGGCAAGTGCATCCGCTGCGGCAATTGCATCAAGGTCGCCGGCGATCACCGGGAGTCGCTCGGCCTGACATTCATCGGGCGCGGCTTCGACGTCCACCTCGGCGTGCCGTTCCACGAGTCGATGCGCGACGGACTGTTAGAGACCGCCCGCGCCGCCGTCGCCGCCTGTCCCACCGGCGCGCTGACGTTGCGCGAGTAGCGGCGCCTATTTGCGCACCATGCCCAGCGGCAGCACGGTTTTGCCGGCCAGTTCGTTAAGCACCTGGGCCAGGCCGGCGTAAATCGCGGAGAGGCCGCAGACGATGCCCTCGAAGCCGGTGAAGTGCTTGTAGGGCTCACCGGCGCCGCTGAGGTCGCCATAGGCCAGCAGGAAAAACAGGATCGTGAGCGAAAGGAACACGAATTGCAGCGCGCGGTTGAGGTAGAGCGTGCCGACGAACATGACCGCCGTGAACAGCCCCCACACCGCCAGATAGGCCGCTTTGGCGGTTTCGTCGGTGGCCGCCACGGCCAGGCCCATTTTAGGCAGCACGATCAGGGCCACCAGGGTGAGCCAGAACATGCCGTAGGAGATGAAGGCAGTGGTGGCGAAGGTGTTGCCCTTCTTCCATTCCATGATGCCGGCGATGACCTGGGCGCTGCCACCATAAAAAATCCCCATCGCCAGAATCATGCTGTTGAGGCCGTAATAGCCGGCGTTGTGCAGGTTCAGCAGCACGGTGGTCATGCCGAAGGCGAGCAGCCCGAGCGGGGCGGGATTCGCGCTGGTGTCCTTGATCTGGGTGAGGGTGGCTTCCGACATGGGATGATTTTGTTGGGGTTTTGGGCAAGTTGACCGCAACTATCGCTGTCAATCCCCGTCGGGTCAAGGGGCGGCGCGATTTTTATCGGGACCGCCGCTACCTTGCTATGCTGTTGCGGGCTGGCGGAAAGATGCATAGGCTCGCGGCGGGTTGATTGAAGTTTGTTTCCAACGGGGGCTGCATTTGCCTGAGCTTGACCTGTGGTTAGATCCATTGGACGCGCGGCCGCGTGCGTTTGTCTCCCATGCGCATTCCGATCATGTGGCGCGGCATGGTTCGGCGCTGTGTTCGGAAATCACCGCGGGGCTACTGCGGCGGCGGTTTCGGCTGGCGGCCGGGCAGATCGAGGCGGTGGGATTTCACATGCCGTGGGAGCGGGATGGCTTTCGCTTGCGGCTGTTGCCGGCCGGGCACATCGCGGGCTCGGCGATGCTGCATGTCACCCGGCTGAAGGATCAGGCGAGTTTGCTTTATACCGGGGATTTCAAGATTCGCCGCAGCCGCACCGCCGAGGCGGTGGGGTTTCTAACAGCCGACACGCTGGTCATGGAAACCACCTTCGGGCTGCCGACGTTTGTCCTGCCCAGCCCGATGGAGGTGGAGTCCGCGCTATTGCGCTTCGTTAATGATGCCTTTGCCGATGGCGAAACGCCGGTGCTCTGCGCCTATTCCCTGGGCAAGGCACAGGAGGTGCTGGCCTTGCTCGCCGAAAATGATATCTCCGCCTTGCAATATCCGACCGTGGCGGCCATGACCCGGGCCTGCCGCGAACTCGGGGTGGAATTGCCGGAGCCCGTCCCCTTCGAGGGCTTCGCGCTGCCCGGCCAGGTGGTGGTCGTGCCACCCAGCGCACTGCGCGCGAAATTGCTCAAGGGCTTGAAGGGCAAGCGCACCGCCATGCTCACCGGCTGGGCGCTGCAAGCGGGTGCGAAGTATCGCTACCGCGTCGATGAGGTGATCGCGTTTTCCGACCACGCGGACCACCCTGGGCTGTTAGAATGTGTGCGGCGGGTGCGCCCGCGGCAGGTGCTCACGGTGCATGGGTTTGCCCGCGAGTTTGCCGCCGAACTGCGCGCCAAGGGATTTGACGCCTGGTGCGCCATGGGCGATGACCAACTCGAACTGTCCATCGCACAGGCGGCGCAGCGGCCGCGCGGTGCCCACATGCCGCGCCAAGCCCGGCCGATTTGCGCGCTGGCGGACTTCACCGACCTGTGCCGCCTGGTCGCGGACACGAGCAGCCGGGTGGCCCAAACCAAGTTCATCGCCGGCTATTTGCGCGGCTTGGGCGACGACCCCGAACTGCGCCTCGCGGTGCGGTGGCTCACCGGCGAAGCGCTGCCGCCCCGCTGCGGGGTGCGCGGCTTGCGCGAGGGCGCTCTAACCGTCCGTCACGCCCTCCTCGCGCTGCCCGGCGCCCGCGCCGAACGCTATCAGGAGTTGTTCCTGTCAAACAGGAACATCGCGCGCAGCGCCCGCCTCCTGCTGCAGGAACTCCCGCTAAGACCGGAACCTCTGGATCTGCCCGGCCTGGAGGCGTTTTTCCTAACATTGGCGCAGACCGCCGCCCCGCTCGACCGCATCAGCCTGCTCGCCGCGCGCTTGGTTAGCCTCCACCCGATGGAAAGCGAAACGCTGGTCAGGCTCCTCGGCGGCGATCCCGGCGGCAGCTTGGAAACCGGTGTCATCGAAGAGGCCATCGCCGCTGCCTTTGCCGCCGCTCCCGCTGCGGTGCGCCACGCCCACCGGGTCAGCGCCGACCTGGCGGAAACCGCGCTGCTCGCCCGCCACGCCCGCCTCGACCAGGCGCTCGCGCCGCCCGCGCCCGCCGCGCACCCGGCCGGGGCCCCGGAAGACACGACGTTGTCGTTAGATTAGGCCGGTGCGCGCCGTCCCGCCACAAATGACGTGACAGCTACCCGCGCGTCATGGACAATGGGCTTGTGAGCATGTTCAATACCATCGGCACGGCCACTGAACTCACCGAGCGCAGTGACAACACGCTGCGCAAGCTCGAGCGCGTGAAGCGGGCGCTGCGCCACGAGGAGCCGGACCGCGTGCCCATCAGTGACTTTTTCTGGGGTGGCTTCACCCGGCGCTGGCGCGAGGAACTCGGCCTCGCGCCCGACGCCAACCCGTACTATCATTACGATCTGGATTGGATCGTCACGGTGGCCAACTTCGATCCGTGGATTCGCCCCTTCGAAACGCTGCGCGAGACCGCGGACGAGGTGACTGTTAGAACCGGCTTCGGGGCGATCATGCACAAGCATTTTTCCTATCCAATGCCCGAGATGCGGGCCTGGGACACCGATACCTTTGAAAAACTCCAACACGCCGAGTTTGATCCGCCCGATGACCCGCGGCGCTTCTTTGCCGCCGGCGACAACCAGATCGCCGGGGTCGGCGACGGCTTCGAGCGCAACTCGCCGGCGTGGATCGATACCGTTCGGTCGCTGCGGCCCGACTTCCCGGTCTATGGCAGCGTCATCGAGGTGAGCGAGTGTCTGACGCGCCTCATCGGCCAGGAAAACGCCCTGATGTGGATGGGCGAGTATCCCGACGAGATGGGCGAGGTGATCAACCGCATCGGCGCGTTCTATCTGGCATTGGCCAAGGCGCAAATCACGGCCGCCGCCGGCATGTTAGACGGCTTCGTGATCTGGGGCGACGTGGCCTACAGGAAATGCACGTTCATGGCGCCGGGCTATTGGCGCGAGTATTTCAAGCCGTGGGTGGCGCGGATGGTCGAGGCCGCGCATGCCGCGGGCCTGCCGGTCATCTATCATGGGTGCGGCAACGTGAAGGCGATTTTCCCGGATTTCATTGAGATGGGCGTGGATGCCTACAACCCGCTCGAAGTCAAGGCCGGCATGGATGTGGTCGAGCTTCGCCGCCAATACGGCCATGGCATCGGCTTCTGTGGCAACAGCGACATCCAAGTCTGGGAAAGCGGCGACCCTGCGGCAATCCGCCGCGAGGTGTTGCGCAAACTCAATGCCGCCAAGGGTGGCGGCCTCATTTTCCAGTCCGATCATTCGGTGAGCAGCAGCGTGTCGGGCCACACGTATGATTTCATCGTGAAGCTCGTGCGCGAGCACGGCCGCTATCCGCTGGAGCTGGGCGAGTTCGACGAGGCGCTTTGAAGACATATATCCACCCCCTGACTCAATCAAATGAAACGCTACGGAACCGTCATCGGCCTCCACGCCGACAAACTCGAGGAATACAAACAACTCCACGCCGCCGTGTGGGCCGAGGTGCTGCACATCATCGCGCAATGCAACCTGCGGAACTATTCGATCTATCTGCGCCAGTTCGACGACGGCCAACACTTCCTTTTCAGCTACTTCGAATATACCGGCGATGACTTTGCCGCCGACATGGCGAAAATGGCCGCCGATCCCACCACCCAGCGCTGGTGGGCGGTGTGCATGCCGTGTCAGCGCCCGCTCGACAGCCGCGACCCGGAGGAATGGTGGGCCTCGATGGAGGAAGTGTTCCATTGCGACTGAACCAGCTCCCAATCGAAAACCCAATGCCAGCCGTTTCCGCCAACCCTCTCCTCGGTGTCGCGCTGCACGCCGTGGGTGCCACCTTTGCCGCCACTTGTTATACGCCGGAGAAGCAGGTCAGGGGTTGGTCGTGGCAGACCTACTGGCTGACCCAGGCCTCGTTCTGTTGGTTGCTGCTGCCGCTGCTCGGCGCCTGGCTCACCATTCCGCAACTGGCCGCCGTGCTGCGCGAGGCGCCGACGTCGGCGATGTGGCACTCGTTTTTGTTGGGCGCGGCTTACGGCATCGGCGGCACGGCCTTCGGCATCTCCATCCGCTATATCGGCTTTTCGCTCACCTATGCCATCGCGGTGGGGCTGTCGAGTGTGTTAGGCACCTTGATCCCGCCGCTGGTCAAGGGCACCCTCGGGGCGACGCTCAGCAAGCCGGGGGCGGAATGGATTGTGGCGGGCATCATCATCGGCACTCTGGGCATCGCCGGAGCGGGGTGGGCCGGCCGCCTGAAGGAACGCGACCTCAGTGCGCAACAACAGAGCGGGGGATTTTCGTTAGTGAGAGGCTTGCTATTGTCGCTGCTGGCGGGCGTGCTGTCGGCGGTGTATGGCTTTGCGCTGGAAGCGGGCAAGCCGATTGCCGACGTGGCCACCGCGCACGGTGCCGGCGTGTTCCGCGGCAACGTGGTCTATATCTTCTCTAACACCGGAGCGTTCCTCACCACCGCGATCTACTGCCTCTATCTGCACGCGCGGCACAGGACCATAGGCGAACTCGTCGAATTGCCCGCCGGGCAACCCAAGGCGGCGTTGCCGGTGAATTTCCTGATGGCGGCCATCACCGGGCTGTTCTGGTACGGCCAGTTCTTCTTCTACAACCTCGGCCACGTGCGGATGGGTTCTTATGAGTTCACGAGTTGGGCCATTCACATGATCATGCTGGTGTTGATCAGCAACCTGGTGGGCGTCGTGCTGCGCGAGTGGCGCCAGTGCCGCCGTCTCACCCACGCGACCATCGCGCTGGCCTTTGTCGTGCTCATCGTCGCGGTGGTGCTGCTCACCTATGGGAATTATCTCGGGGGGTAGGCCGCGCAAGCGCTGGCAGGGACGCACCCTCCGCTGCGTCCGGCAGGGGCGAGGTGGCAGCGGAATGCAGGTACGCCACTCGCCATTTCCATCCGCCAGGGGCTATGCTTGCGCGGGGGCATACGGTGCGGCGTTTGTGGAACGTCGATCTAACCATCCCGCCGCGGCCTCGCCCCAGCCGGACCTTCCGGAAACGGTTCCCGGCCAGGTTGGTTCCTGCGTCAATCGTTGATTTCATGGGCATTGGTGCGTCTCTGGTTTTCCGGGGTGGCGCAGGATGATGCACCTTGACCCCGTCGTTTGTGTGGAATCCGTGTGGAATTCCACCATCCGCCACACCTCTGCCAGACCGCCGCCGCCGATCAAGGTCATTTTTCAAGACTTTCCGGAATCCGGGGGCTTCCGCGCAAGCACGAAGCAGGCGACGCCACTTGGAGCCGCCGCACAACAAGGCATACATCCCCTAACCGACAACCCCATGGCCCGCATTCCCGACGCCGACATCACCCGCCTCAAGACCGACACCGACCTGGTTGCCCTCATCCAGTCCAGGGGCGTCGCCCTCAAACAGGATGGCCGGGACTGGACCGGCCTCTGCCCCTTCCATGACGACAAGGAGCACCCCAACCTTGTTGTCACCCCTTGCAATGGCCTGTGGCGCTGCATGGCAGCCCACTGCGGCAAATCCGGCGACGCCATCCATTTCCTCGAAGCCTTCGACGGCCTGTCCTTCCGTCACGCCTTCGAACTCCTGGCCCACGGCGGCAAGGCGGCCTACGAGCGGCCTCCCGACGCCCCTCGCAAACAAGCCACCGTCCCGCGCCTGGCGTGTCCGCTGGATGAAGCCGCACCGGACGCAATTTTACTGGATCAGGTCGCCGCCTACTATGCCTCGCGCCTTGCCGCGCCGGAAAACCATTCCGCCCGCGCCTATCTTGTGTCCCGCGGCCTCGACGATGAGACCCTCTGGCAGCGCTTCGGCATCGGCTTTTCCGACCGCACGCTGGGCCTGCGCATCCCCGAGAAAAACCGCAAGCAGGGTGCCGGACTGCGCGAACGCCTCCAGGACCTTGGCGTCTATCGGCCCACCGGCCGCGAGCATCTCAACGGCTGCATCACCATCCCCATCCGCGGGTGCTGGCCGCACTGTCAGACCTCCGGGCGCATCACTCAGATCCATGGCCGCCGCACGGAACCCAAGGCCCCCAAGGAAACGCGCAATCTATATCTGGCGCGACCGCTCGCCGGGATTTTCAATCCCACCGCATTGACAAGCCGGGAGATCATTTTAACCGGAAGTCCGCTCGATGCCCTCACCTTCATCCGCCACGGTTCCGAAGCCGGACTGCCCCTCATGGAGGCCGCCACCTGCACCCAAGGCACAGGCGGCTTCACCGACGAACTCTTCGAGGCCATCCGCACCGCCAACATCCTCAGGGTGAGGCTTGCCTTCGCTGCCGACGACGCCGGGGAACTCGCCGCCGCCCAAGCTGGGGCGCGCCTGCAGTCCATCGGCATCGAGTGCCACCGCGTCAGGTTCCCTTGGGGCATGAATGCCAATGCCTTCGCCGTGGAGCAGGGCGGGGAAGCCCTCCGCCACACCGTCAGA
>Ga0118677_10013793_pt1 | contig 11556 bp, 9 predicted proteins | sample AliMusrvi5mmetaG_FD_86154 | JGI IMG/M metagenome (GOLD analysis project Ga0118677, IMG submission 86154) | reverse complement strand
ATCTAGTGCGTTCTTGCCGACCAATCCCTCGCCATACGCGCGAATCGCCGCGTCATTCATCGCCAGAATCACGCCAGCCAGATCGCAAACTGTAACCGAGCCGGGAAACGATTTCACCCAAGCCGTCAGCGCGTCGTAATTCATTTTGCGGCGAGCAGTTCGTTGACCTTGCGCATCACGGCAAAGGCGTCGGCGACGTAAAGCACGTCGGCCTTACCGCGCGCCCAACCGCAATTCGAATCGAGATTGATTGCCCGCCGCTCGCTGATGAACCGCCAGCCGACCGCGTGCGGTTCTTCGCCGTGACAGCAGGTGGACAAACCTTTCGGATGCCGGGGTGTCGCCCCAGTCTGGCCGATTTGGTTCAGGTGCGACATGAACGGCAACACCGCCTGCCCTTCCCCGCTCAAATCAACCAACGACTTGCTGCTGCCGAGCGATGCTTTTGAAGCGTTGAGGAAACCCATGATGAGATCGGCGGCTTCCGGCACGTGCGTCTGGCCATCCGCTTGTTTCTTCGTCCACCCGGCGCCGGCAACCAACAACACTTTTGCGTCCGGCCGAATCGTTTGCAGGCTGGCTTCGGGCGCTTTCACGCCGGTCACGGTTGTGCGAAGCGCCGGTAACGTGACCGGCACCATTTCAATATTCGCGTTGCCGGCAGTGCCGGTCCACGGCGTGCGGCAACCAGGATCGAGTGCGATGAACCAGGGCCGCTGCGTCCGCTCGATCACGGCTTCCATCCGTTGCCGGTAATACCAGCGGGTAATGTTGCCGCCAGAAATGCCGGTCACGTGCGTGTCCGCGCGCCCGCCGCACCGATGGGCGACCCCGGAAATAATTCGATTCATGCGCGAGGTTGCCGGCACGACGACGATGGTGGCCTGCGCGGCTTTGACCAGCGCTTCGGCCGCGGCAGTATCGCTGGTGTACCGGGCTTGGGCGAAATCGGCACCGGCAACGCCGAGGAACTTTGTCGCGCCGCAGCCGGCAATTTGGTTGGCGGTGGCTTGCACATCGGCGCCGAACAAACCGACGATGAGCGTGCCGCCGAGTTCTTTGGCCGCAGCGAGGGCTTCGAGCGCCGGCTTGCCGGCGTCAGCGTGCGAGAGAAAAAGAATGGTTTCCATGTTGCCTCCGGTTACTGCTGAATCCACGCGACGATTTCCTTCGCGATCTCGTCGGCGGGCACGTCTTTGACAATTTTGGTTTGGCGCTGCTGCTTCGGCAAGGCGACGCTGACAAACTTCACGCCAGCGCCGGCGAGCTTGGCTGGCTTGGCTTTTTGCAAGGCCGGCATGATGGCGCGCATGTTGGCCATGCCGGTTTGCGGATTGTTGGGCGGCTCCGGCAAGTTGCCGGTTGCCCAACCGAGCACGGCCGGCGTGCCGGCGCAATTGGAAACCTGATGTTTGCCGCCTTCGATGCGCTCCAAGATTTCCAGCGAGCCATCGGCACCGACGGTGAGTTTGTCCACGCCTTGAAATTGGTTCGTGATGCCGAGGAGTTCGCCAACGATCTGCATCGTGGCACCGGCACCGCGCGAGGCCGATTCCCAGCCGCCGAAAACGAGCAGCCGGTTGATGTCGAGGCCGGGAATGCCCTTGATGGCGTCGGCGAGCAACGGCGCGATTTCCGCCGCTTCGGTGAACCCGCTGGCCGGGCCGTCCACCGCGATCAATTCAAACGGCGCCTTTTGCGCGACGGTCATCATGACTTGTTGGAGCTTGGCTTTCGGCGCGACGCTGACGAGGTAGACTTTGCTGCCGGGATTGTTTTTGGCGAGATGCGCCGCCTCGAACAACGCGTGCCACGCCCACGGGTCGAGGATGGCCGGCAGCATCATTTCGTTTTTCAACGCCGGGCCGGTCGGCCCGCTGACCGGTTCCAAAGTTTGCAACGGATCGGGAACAATGCTCCCGCAGACGATTATTTGAAAAGCTGTGCTCATGGGGCAGTTTTCCTAACACGATTACTGACCGCAACAAAGCGCAAAAAATCGCCGACGTCGTTACGCCAACTGTTTGCCCATCACTTGCACGAGCGGCCGGAGTTCGTCCATCAGTTGTTGGAATTGCGCCGGCTTGAGTTGCTGGCCGCCATCGCTGAGCGCGGATGCCGGGTCGGGATGCACTTCCACCAGCAACCCGTCGGCGCCAACGGCCACGGCAGCGCGGGCGAGTGGGATGATCATGTCAGCGCGCCCGGCGGCGTGGCTGGGATCCACAAACACCGGCAAGTGCGTTTCCTTTTTCGCCACGGCGACGGCTGACAAGTCGAGCGTGTTCCGGTACGCGTGCTCGAAGGTGCGGATGCCGCGTTCGCAGAGGATGACCCGGTGATTGCCGTGCACGAAAATGTATTCGGCGGCGAGCAGCCATTCATCCACCAGGCCGGCAATGCCGCGCTTGAGCAGGATCGGCTTACCGGAAGCGGCGGCAGCAGCGAGCAGCGGAACGTTCTGCGCGTTGCGCGCGCCAATTTGAAGCACGTCGGCATACCCGGCCACGAGTTCGACATCCTGCGGCCCCATCACTTCGGTAACAATCGGCAAGCCGGTCACCCGGCGCGCTTCTTTCAGAATCTCCAGTGCCGGCTGTCCCAAACCCTGGAAATCATACGGCGAGGTGCGCGGTTTGAAGGCGCCGCCGCGAAAGAGCGTTGCGCCGGCGGCTTTCACGGCCTTGGCGGTGCCAACCGTTTGCTCCTGGTCTTCGACGGAACACGGGCCGGCAACGACGTGAAACACGTTGCCGCCGATTTGCGTGCCGGCAACGTCAATCACCGTGTCGCGCGCTTGGTATTCCCGGCTGACGAGTTTGTATTTCTTTTGGACGGGTGTAACCGACTCGACTTGCGGGAGGACGATCAGCGATTCGAGCGTGTGATGGCCGCGCTCATCGCCGACACAGGCGATGACGCTGCGCTCGACGCCGCGGATTAAACGCGGCTCGTAGCCAAATTTTTTCACAGCCTCCACGACTTGCTGGATGGCTGGTTCCGGACTACCAATTTTTAGGATGACGATCATGAGTTCCTTTCTTCCGCGGACCGGTCAGGGCTGGTCACAAAAAAACCGCCCCGCGCGCCTGCGGGACGGTTGACGTTTCTTCCTTTGCGTCAACACCGCGCCCGCGGGGCGTGGCTAAAATAATAAAACCACGCCGTCGCGAAACTGTGTTGCCGGTAACTTTGCATTGGCACGACCATAAAGTGTCAGACGGCGAAAGTCAACCAGCCGTTGGGTGCCGGCGAGCTTGCAGCAATGCCGCAACTGTCACAAGGTCGGCCGGAGTGGTGACCTTGAGATTGAAGAATGGCGTCTCGACTAAATGCACCGGTTGGCCGAGCAGTTCGACCGCGGCGGCTTCGTCGGTGACGATGATCCCCTGCCCCAGCACTTTCGCGTAGGCTTGCCGGAGCAAATCGGTGCGAACGGTCTGAGGGGTTTGGACGGCCCAAAGTTTGGTCCGGTCCACGGTGCGCGTGACGGTTTTATCGGGCGTGGCTTCCTTGATCGTGTCCACCACTTTCGTGGCGGCAATGCCGGTGCCGTGTTGTCGGGCGCTCGCAATCGTGGCTTCAATCAAGGCCGGCGTGACAAGCGGCCGGGCACCATCGTGCACGGCAACAATTTCACCGGTCACTTTCTCCAACCCATTCCAGACAGAATTCTGCCGCTCGACGCCGCCTTCCACAATCGTTTTGATTTTCTTGAACGTGCCGGCAATACGTCGGGCTTCAGCCATGGAGTCAGGACGGCTGACGATGATGATTTCGGTGACGGCGGGGCAGTGCTCGAAGGCCGTGAGCGAATACCAGATGAGCGGCTGACCGGATAGTTCAATGAATTGTTTATTGGGCCCGCCGCCCATGCGCGTGGAGCGGCCGGCCGCCAAGACAATCGCCGATGTTGAAGAGGTGCTCATCAGATTGCGACGCTAACAAAAGCGGTGCCGGGAGGCAAGCGGGCTGTCCGACCGAAAGATCCAGCTACGCGGATTCGTTGTTCGCCGGCGGTGTACCGCGCAAGATGGCGCCAAGGTAATCGCGGTTCATCTTGGCAATGAAGTTGAGGCTGATGCCTTTCGGGCAGACAGCTTCGCACGAGCCGGTCACGGTGCAGGCGCCGAACCCTTCCGCGTCCATTTGTTTCACCATGCCGAGGACACGCTCGGCTTTCTCGGGTTGGCCTTGCGGCAGCAGATTGAGATGCGACACCTTGGCGGCAACGAACAGCATGGCGCTGGCGTTCTTGCACGCGGCCACGCACGCGCCGCAGCCGATGCATGCGGCGGCATCCATCGCGAGGTCGGCCCGGTACTTCGGGACCGGCATGGCGTTGGCCGGCGGCGCGGAACCGGCATTCACCGAAATGAAACCGCCCGCCTGGATAATCCGGTCAAATGCCGTGCGATCCACCACCAAATCCTTAATCAACGGGAAGGCGTTGGCGCGAAATGGTTCGATGGTGAGCGTGTCGCCGTCTTTGAAGCTGCGGAGGTAGGTCTGGCAGGTGGTGACTTTGTTGGCGGGGCCGTGCGGTTCGCCGTTGATCATGCACGAGCACATGCCGCAGATGCCTTCCCGGCAATCGTGATCAAATGCAATCGGATCCTCGCCGCGCTGGACCAGCTCGTCGTTGAGAACGTCGAGCATTTCGAGGAACGACATGTCGAGATTGGCGGTGGTGACCTCGTAGTCGATAAACTTGCCCGGGGTCTCCTGATTCTTCTGGCGCCACGCGCGAACTTTGATGTTCATTTACTTGTAACTCCTCTGCGCGAGGTGAACTTCCTCGTAGCGCAACGGTTCCGCGTGCCGCACCGGCGTCTGGCCGGTAAATTCCCACGCGGCGACATGCGCAAACGCGTCGTCGTTGCGTTTGCATTCGCCTTCCTCGGTGGTGTGTTCGAGCCGGTAATGGCAACCGCACGACTCGTCACGGGCCAGCGCGTCGCGGCAGATCAACTCCGCGAGCTCGAAGTAATCGGCAACGCGGCCGGCGCGTTCTAGCGATTGGTTTAACTCTTCACCGGTGCCGGGCACGATGACGTTCTTGTAAAATTCATCGCGCAACGGCGGGATGGCTTGCAGGGCGGTGTTGAGGCTTTGCGCGGTGCGGGCCATGCCGCAGTTTTCCCACAGAATCTTGCCGAGTTGTTTGTGGAATTGGTCAATGGACTTTTTGCCGTGAGTGGCCAGCAGCTTCCGCAAGCGCGCATCCACGTCTTGCTCGGCTTGCCGGAACTCACTCGCGACCGGCGTGTGGCTGGGCTTCTGGTCAGCCAGATAGTTACCGATGGTGTATGGCAAAATAAAGTAGCCGTCGCCCAGCCCCTGCATCAACGCGCTCGCACCGAGCCGGTTCGCGCCGTGATCAGAAAAGTTTGCTTCGCCAACGACGAACAGGCCCGGCAGGTTGCTCATCAGATTGTAGTCCACCCACAATCCGCCCATGCAATAATGAATGGCCGGGTAGATGCGCATTGGCGTCCGGTACGCGTCGTCGTTCGTGATCTCGTGGTACATGTCGAACAGGTTGCCGTACCGTTCGCGCACCGTCGCCACGCCGAGTCGTTTGATTGCGTCGCCAAAATCCAGATACACGCCGTAGCCGCCGGGGCCGATGCCACGACCTTCGTCGCAAACCTGTTTCGCGGCGCGCGAGGCAATGTCGCGCGGCACGAGGTTGCCAAAAGTGGGATACCGTCGTTCGAGATAGTAATCGCGGTCCGCCTCAGGGATGTCTACGGGATTGCGCCGGTCGCCCTTGGTCTTCGGCACCCAGACGCGGCCATCGTTGCGGAGCGATTCGCTCATCAGCGTCAGCTTCGACTGGTAATCGCCGCTGACCGGGATGCAGGTCGGGTGGATTTGCGTGAAACAGGGGTTGGCAAACAGCGCGCCTTTGCGGTGCGCACGCCAGATCGCGGTCGCGTTAGAGCCGCGCCCGCTGGTCGAGAGAAAGAAGACATTGCTATAACCGCCGGTCGCCAGCACCACCGCATCGGCTGCGTGCGACTCGATTTGGCCGGTCACAAGATTGCGCGTGACGATGCCCTTGGCGTGGCCGTTGACGACGACCAGTTCGAGCATTTCAGTGCGCGGAAACAGCTTAATCGCGCCGAGCTTGATGCGCCGCATCATTGCTGAATACGCGCCAAGTAAAAGCTGCTGCCCGGTTTGGCCGCGCGCATAAAACGTCCGCGACACCTGCGCGCCGCCAAAGGACCGGTTGGTCAGGTAGCCGCCGTATTCGCGAGCGAACGGCACACCTTGCGCGACGCATTGGTCAATGATGTTGAGACTGACTTCCGCGAGCCGGTAGACATTCGCTTCGCGCGACCGAAAGTCGCCACCTTTGATCGTGTCGTAAAACAGCCGGTAAACGCTGTCGCTGTCATTCTGGTAATTCATCGCAGCGTTGATGCCGCCCTGCGCGGCGACGCTGTGGGCCCGGCGCGGGCTGTCCTGAATGCAGAACACCTTCACGCTATAACCCAACTCCGCCAGTGTCGCCGCCGTGGACGCACCGGCCAGGCCGGTCCCGACAACAATGATTTCGTATTTGCGCTTATTGTTCGGCGCGACCAGTTTGATCTCGTGTTTGTGCCGGGACCATTTCTGGGCGAGCGGGCCGCTGGGGATTTTGGCGTCGAGGCTCATTGTCATTTCACCAACCCGGTTAGCACTGCGACTGGAATGGACGCATAGCCGATGAACAGCAAACCGGCCGCAATTGCTGAAAACCGTCGTATGTCAGCATGGTAAACCTCGTTCACCATGCCCAGCGATTGCAGCATCGCCCAGATACCATGGCTGAGGTGAAAACACAACAGCCCGACACCGAGCAGATAAAACCCGCTGACAATCGGGTTCGAGAAGCCGATGACCATCATCCGGTAAACGTCATGCTGGCCATGCTCGTCTAGCAGGGTGCGAAAATCCTGACCGGTCAGATTGGTGAACTGGATCAAGATTGTGAAATGCAGCAAGTGGTAGATGATGAATGTGGCGATGATTGCACCGCTGTAAATCATCGTCCGCGAAGCCAAGGAAGCAGCAACAATTTCCCGCACGGTGTAGCCGGTCGCGCGTTTCGTGCGGTTTTCCACAGTCAGCCAGATTGCCACACCGAGATGGACGATAACACAGCCAATCAGCCCGAGCCGCGCCGGCCAGAGAAACTCTGGATTCGCCTTCAGCACATGCCCGTAATGATTGATAGCTTCCCGGCCCAGAAAGAATTGCAGGTTACCGGCCATGTGGAAAGCCGCGAACACAAACAGCCCCACACCAGTTAACGCCATCAAATACTTCCGCCCGAGCGACGAACGTAATAGACCTGAGACAAAGTTCATGCGCGACCAATTATTCGCAATAAAGCACAGGTCGCGGTCACTGCCAAGGGGTTTTTGGAATAAACTAAGCTTCGTCGGTCTCAGCAGCGCCGCCAAGGTCTTTTAAGATCTCGCGGGGTTCAGCGCCGCGGTTCGGGCCGACGATGCCGCGTTCTTCGAGCACATCCATGATGCGCGCGGCGCGGGTGTAGCCGATGCGCAACCGCCGCTGCAAGACGGACACGCTCGCTCGATTGCTTTGTCGAATGACTTCGATGCACTGTTCGACCAGTTCCTCGTCCGTGTCGTCATCATCAGTGTCTGGCAGGTTGACATTCTTGGAAAGCTTCTGTTTTAATTCCTCTTCAAAATGCGGTTTAGCGTGCGTGCTGATGAAGTCCACGATGTGGTTAATCTCTTTGTCCATCACCAAGACGCCTTGCGCGCGCACCGCTTTGCCGGAGCCGGGCTCGTAAAGCATGTCGCCTTTGCCGAGTAGTTTTTCCGCGCCGGGGCTGTCGAGAATCACGCGCGAATCCTGCATCGAGGCCACTTGGAATGCAATCCGCGCCGGGATATTGGCTTTGATCACGCCGGTCACGACGTTGACACTCGGCCGTTGCGTGGCCACAACGAGATGAATCCCCGCCGCGCGCCCAAGCGCCGTTAGCCGCGCAATCGCCATCTCAACATCCTTGCCGACGGTCACCATCAAATCGGCTAACTCATCTACGACGACCACGATAAACGGCAGTTTGTCTGGAATAATAATGTCAAAGTCGCGCGGGACTTCGATCTTAAGTTCCTCTTGTTCGGGTTTGCCAGCCGGTGGCGGCGTAGGTGTGATTGGCTTTTTGTCCCGCGTATTGAAGGCGGTAATATTGCGCACGCCCGACTTGGCAAAAATCTGAAAGCGTTTTTCCATTTCACGCATGACCCAGCCCAGCGCCAGCGGCACTTTCTTCGACTCGGTGACAACCGGCACCACGAGATGCGGCAACGTGTTGTAGTGTTGCATCTCAACCATTTTCGGATCAATCAACACCAGCCGTAAATCTTCGGCCGTGTACCGGTAAAGCAGCGACGCCAGAATAGCATTTACGCAAACAGTCTTGCCGGAACCAGTCGCGCCGGCAATCAACAAATGCGGCATTTGCGCCAAGTCCCCGATAATCGCTTTGCCCTTCACGTCGCGCCCGAGTGTGACTGGGATCCCGCCTTTATGATTACGCCAGTCGTCGGACTCCAGCATGTCGCGCAGGTAGACAGTTGTGCGAGAGAGGTTCGGCACTTCGACGCCCACCGTGCCTTTGCCGGGGACCGGCGCTTGGATGCGGACTTTTTCGGCGCGCATTGCCATGGCAATGTTGTTGGACAACGCGGAAATTTTTTCAACGCGCACGCCCGGCGCCGGATGCAATTCAAACAGCGTGACCGTCGGCCCCTTGGTCACGTCACCGGACTCAACCTCAATCCCAAACTCACGAACGGTATCCTTCAAAATCTTCGCGCTAGCCTTAAGATCGTCCACGATGTTGCGCGCCGCCGGTTCGGGCGGTTGCTCAAGCAAGTCGAGTGACGGCAAAACAAATTGTTCACCATCGGCTGCGGTGGCTCCGGCGAGGACGCCCTTTTCAGTTTCGGGCGGTTTCTCGCGTTTCGGTTTGGGCAGCGGTGGAGTGACCGGCGGCATAACCGCGATAGGTTCGAGTTTGGGCTTCTTTTCTTTTTCCTTTACCGGCTCGACTACCGGCCGCGGCACGGTGTAATCGGAAATCTTTGGCTCCGGCACCGGCAGGATTGGCTTAACTTCCTCTTCGAGCTTCTTGGCGGCTTTCTCTTTCTTTGCCAGCTCACGTTCAACTTCGTATTCTTGCACACGAATGTCGCGTTCTTTTTCGGAAAGTTCCTGTCGCACGTCGCGTTTTGGTTTGCCGCGCAGGCCAGCCCATAAATCCTGACAACAGGTTACCGTCAATGCCACCCAGTAGCTTGGACGGAAGTTAATCAGCAGAATCAGGCTAATGACATAGCAGACGCCAAAGATGATAAGCGTGCCCGGCTTGCCGACGGTGTGCTGGAAGAAATCGCCGACGAACAACCCAACGTATCCGCCCGCGCTGTCCGGCAGATTCAATGCCTTGACCACACCATGCAGTCCGAAAATGTGTAGCAGGCAACTCGCCGATAACAATAGCAACAGGCCGGCACCGAACTTGCCGCGCCACGGCACCTCTTGTTGCAACAACAACAGGACGCCAATGACCGCCAACACCAGCATTAGAATATACGCGCCGATGCCAAAGACTTGAAACGCGCAAAATGCCAGCCACGCGCCGACCGGGCCGATGAAGTTATGCACTGACGGCACTGCATTGCCGGCGCGATTGCCAACATCAAACGGGTCGTAAGAAACCAGACTTAGGAATAACAGCAACGACAGGCCGACCAACACCACGGCCCAAATCTCACGGATATGCGAATGTTCCGACTGTTTCAGCTTGCAATTCCTCCTTCAGCGGCGAACCTTATGGCAAAGATTAACCAACTGCAAGCGCAACATGCTTTATCCATTCAAGTTTAACCCAATCCTCGTCGAACGCATTTGGGGCGGTAACGCCCTCGCCCGCTATGGCAAAACCATTCCCGCCGGCAAGCGCATCGGCGAGACGTGGGAAATCAGCGACCGGCTCGAAGCCCAATCCGTCGTCGCCAACGGCCCTGTCACCGGTCAAACGCTCCACCAACTCATCCAGCAACACGGCGCGCTTTTGCTCGGCACCAATTGTCGGAGCGACCGTTTCCCGCTCCTCATCAAACTGCTCGACGCCCGTGAACGGCTCTCGCTCCAAGTCCACCCGCCGGCCAAACTGGCCGCGCTGCTCGGCGGCGAACCCAAAACCGAAATGTGGTACGTCCTTGATGCCACGCCTGACGCCAAGTTGATTGCCGGCCTGCGCCGCGGCGTCACCCGCCAACAATTCGAAGACGCCATCAAACAAGGTGGTCCGGCCTTCCAAAAATGTTTTCACCAATTCCCCGTTCATGCCGGTGAATCTTTGTTCGTACCATCTGGCCGGCTCCATGCCATCGGGGCTGGGTTGGTCATTGCCGAGATTCAACAAAACTCCGACACCACTTACCGGGTCTACGATTGGGATCGCGTGGACAATGCCGGCAAGCCGCGCACCCTCCATATCCGCGAATCGCTCGCCTCAATTGACTTCAATGATTTCGAGCCGGCCCCAACACCACTTCCAATCAAGTGCGAACATTTTGCAGTCGAGCAACTGGACATTGCCGGTAAAGCAACCGGCCGGTGCGACGACACCAGCTTCCAAATTCTCGGCGGGGTTACTGGTGAGACTGCAATCGCGACGGGTTCGTTCACGGAACAATTACACCCGGGCGAATTTGTTTTGTTACCGGCGACACTTGGCGACTACCAACTCACCGCCGGGGTTTCACCCGCAAAACTCTTGCGCGTCTTCGTTCCAAGTCAAATGCGGAGCCCGACCCGTATTTAGCGCGGAGCGAACTGCGTGAGTGTCACGGTGTTGGCGGTGGGATCCAGACGGATATTAAAGGCCATCAGAAAACTCATACCCAGCAAGCCGTCGACTTCGTTATTTGGACTATTGGGCATGATCATCACAAAGATATTATTCACCCGCATACCTTCAACTTCCACTGAGTCCAACCGTGCAATCTGACATTTGACGGTCGAGCCATTTGCCAAGGTGGCGGTGGCTTGCTGCTTAATGGGCGTGAGATTGAGCTTATTCGCCAACTTCTCAGAGATGGTCATACCGGTACAGCCGGTATCCACAACAAAACTGGCAGAGGTGGTGCCATTTAACTTGGCAACGACCTGCGCGCTGTGCTTGTTCTGTTGGTAAGGAATCTGCACCTGCCGGGTTTCACCAAGATAACTCTTGAGCGACCGATCCATTGCCACAAAGAAACTCGCTGCGGTCGCTGCGTCAGCCATTGATCGCTGTTGTTTGCGCTGCTTGACGTGATCGGCAAACGTAAACAACGTGGCGGTATAATCGGACAAGTCGCGCCGGCATTGATCGATGGCCGCATGTGTTTTTTCGTTCTTCTTACCCAGCTCAAGGATGTCGGCCCCCATCCCATTCAATTGCGCAACACGGTTATTGTAGTTTTTGATGGCGTTGTTATTCCGGCTGGGCGGCTGACTCAACTCCTT
>Ga0118677_10013792_pt1 | contig 11556 bp, 5 predicted proteins | sample AliMusrvi5mmetaG_FD_86154 | JGI IMG/M metagenome (GOLD analysis project Ga0118677, IMG submission 86154) | reverse complement strand
GGCGTCGCTCGAGTCGCTCTACGACCTGTATCGGGCGTTCCGCCGTCGCCGCGAGGAGCGTGGCGCGCTCGACTTCGAGTCGGCCGAGGTCAAGGTCGTGGTCGGCGAGGACGGTCGCGTCGCCGACCTGAAGGCCTATCCGCGCAACGATGCCCACCGCCTGATCGAGGAATGCATGATCACGGCGAACGTGGAGGCCGCGCGATTCCTGAAGAAGCATGGCATGCCGGCCCTGTTCCGCGTCCACGCGCAGCCGGACGAGGATCGCATCATCGAACTCAAGCGCTTCCTCGCGACCCGCGGGTTGCTGCTCGAGACGGAGGGGGACCTCGATCCGGCCAAGCTCGCGGAGCTGCTGAAGAAGGTCAAGGACCGGCCCGACGCGGCGCTGCTCGAGAGCATGATCATCCGCTCGCTGGCGCAGGCGGTGTACCAGCCCGAGAACATCGGCCACTTCGGGCTCGCGCTCGATGCCTACGCGCACTTCACCTCGCCGATCCGCCGCTACCCGGACCTGCTCGTGCACCGCGCGATCCGCCATGCCGTGGAAGGGGGCACCGGCGAGAACTTCGTGCACCCGGCCCGCGAGATGGAGCAGCTCGGCCAGGAATGCTCCATGCGCGAGCGTCGAGCCGACGAGGCGGCGCGCGACGTCGTCGCCTTCCTCAAGTGCGAGTTCATGCGCGACCGCCTCGGCGAGACGCTGCCGGGCATCGTCACCGGTGTCACCGACTTCGGGCTTTTCGTGCAGCTCGAGGGGTTGCAGGTCGACGGCCTCGTCCACGTCGCCAACCTCGGGCGCGACTACTTCCGCTACGACGGCTGGCCCTACTACTGGGGCTTCGGGGCCGAGGGAATCTGGGGCGGCGAAACCAACCCCGCCAGGCTGGGCGGCCGGACCTGGAGCGACCTGGGCGAGCCGGAGAAGGAGGCGGGCGACCCGCACCTGCGCAGCGTGCGCGAGGTCGTCGGGTATCACGTTCACGGCAAGGACGGCGAGATCGGACACGTCGACGACTTCATCGTGGACGACGAGACCTGGGCCATCCGGTACCTGGTGATCGATACGGGGAACTGGTGGACCGACAGGAAGGTCCTCGTGGCTCCCCACTGGGCCGAAGACATCCGTTGGGCCGACAACATCGTCGCGCTCGACCTGACGCGAGAGGCGATCCGGGAAAGCCCCGAGTGGCACGCCGACGCAGGCGTGAACCGCGAGTATGAGGAGCGGCTGTACGACTACTACGGGCGACCCGCGTACTGGACCGCCGAGGATTGACGGTGACAGGACGGCCCTATCCCAGCGCGAACGCGCGCACCGCCTCGATGGCGGTCGCGACGTCGTCGTCGTCGACCTCCAGGCTGGTCACGAACCGGATGCCGTCGGGGAGCGGCGGGTAGACCCGGATCCCGTGCGCGTCCAGGAACGCGACGCAGTCCGGCTCGGTGCGGCCGGGCAGGTCCAGCCGGATGTAGACCATGTTGGTCACGACGTCCCGCAGGTCCACCCGCACCCCCGGGATCGCCGACAGGCCTTCCGCCAGGCGCCGCGCGCGGACGTGATCCTGCGCAAGGCGGGCCCGGCCATCGGTCAGCGCGACCAGGCCGGGCGCGGCCAGTACGCCGATCTGCCGCATCCCGCCGCCCATCACCTTGCGGCGCCGGCGAGCCCGGTCGACGAAGGCCCGCGAGCCGCACAAGAGGCTTCCTGCCGGCGCGCCGAGGCCCTTGGACAGGCAGAACGACACGGTGTTGCAGGCCGCGGCGAGGTCCACCGGCTCGACGCCCAGCGCCAGCGCCGCGTTGAACAGGCGGGCCCCGTCCAGGTGCACCGGGACACCGCGCGCGCGGGCCAGCGCCGCCACCTCGCGCATGGCCTCGAGCGGCATCACGGTGCCGTCGGACAGCGCGTTTTCCAGCAGGATCAGCGCGGTCTTCGGCTCGTGGATGTCGTCGCCGACGCGGATGCGCGGCAGGATGTCGGCCGCCGTCAGGTAGTGGCCGTTCGCCGGCATCACCGCCCGGATCTGGACGCCGGACAGCGCGCCGGCGGAACCGGCTTCGTGCTCGACCACGTGGGCCTTTTCCGACACGATCGCCTCGTTGCCGGGCTGACAGTGGACGCCGATGGCGCACTGGTTGCCGAAGACCCCGCTGGGCACGAACAGCGCGGCCTCCTTGCCGGTGATTTCCGCCGCCGTGGCCTCCAGCCGGTTCACCGTCGGGTCCTCCCCGCACACGTCGTCCCCGACCTCGGCCTCGGCCATGGCCCGGCGCATCGCCGCCGAGGGCCTCGTCATCGTGTCGCTGCGGAACTCGCGCGCCTTCATCCGTGACCTCCCGGGTCGCTGCCCGAGGCGTACCCTATCCGGCCGGGCGGGGCGCTGCAAGCCGCGAACCGGCAATCGCCCCTGCGTGGCACGATGGATCCGGACGAATTGGGCGTGCGCGTCCCGTCAGTGGGGATCCCGGGTGCTGACCGCGGCCCCGTACCAGGCGTGGGTGGTGGTCAGGAAGGGCTTGAAGGTCGCCGCGCCGCCGGTGTCGCCTGCATAGATGACCCCGGAAGAATCGAAGGCGAAGACCTGGCCGGCGTACCAGCCCGCCAGCCCGAAGATGTTTTCGCCCGGGATCGAGCCCAGTTCCTTCAGGACCGCGCCGGTCACCGGGTCGACAGCCACCAGCAGCGTGCCGCCGGTGCCGTGATTGACGGCCGCCCAGGTGCCGGCGCCGGCGATCGAGTAGGCGTCCCCGGCCGAGGTGTAGCCGGTGCCGTAATCCCCCTGGTGGGTCAGGACGGCCTTGCTGGCCGACACGTCGACCCGGTACCAGCCGCCCGCGTTCGAGATGGCGACGAGGGTCTCGGCGGCGGGCTGGATGGTCCCCGCCGGGACGACGGTCATGCCGTTGAACTGCTCGCTCAGCGTCGCCAGGGTCGTGCATTTCGCGGTGTCCGCCATGCAGTGGTACAGGCCGCCGAAGGTCACGCCGTAGAGCCGGCCGTCATAGTCGATGGCCATGTCCGTCATCGTGTGGTCCAGGCCGTCGCTCGGGAACGCGAAGTCCCCGACCTTCGCCGGCTGGGTCGTGGTCCCGTTCCAGACGAACAGCTCCGAGGACGTATTGGCGTAGATGGCGTGCGCGATCGCCAGGCCGGGTTCGGCCGGGGGGACGTCCTTGCCGGGATCGAAGCCGGGGTCTTCCGGGAGATCCTCGCCGGGGTCGTCCCCCGGATCCGTCGCCGCGTCGACCCCCAGATCGTGCCCGCCGTCGATGCCCGACGCGTCGTCGGGGGGGATCGCGGTGTCGACCGCGGCATCCTGCGACGCATCCGCGCCCGGGTCCGCCAGTTCGCCGACGAGATCGGGGGACGGGACGTCCCATGCGTCCGGGCCGGTTCCGGTTTCGTCCTCGACCCCGTCCGGGAGATCGGTTCCCATCCCGTCACGCGGCACGTCTACGGGCTGGCCGTGGTCGAGGTTCCCGGCCGCGTCGTTACGCGGGATCAGCACGCCGAGGTCCCCGCCGGCTCCGGCCCCGCCGCACCCGGCAGCCCCGACCGCAACGGACATCAGGAGCAGCCAGGGCGCCAGGCGCACGATCCCCTCCCGTCTTCCGACCCTGGGACGGTACCAACGTGGAGTGGCAAAGTCCAGGCGCCCGGGCTCCGGCAAGCGAGGTGGAAAAGCCCAGGCACCCGGCCCACGGCAGTCGCGTCGTCGACAACCAGACCCTCGCAGGGGAACCCTGCGTCGCGGCCGCGCCTGCGTCAGTCCTGCACGGGCTTCAGGCCGTAGGGATTCAACGCCGACGCCGGGATGTCCACCGGCAGCAGGCGCGTGTCCGGGACATCGTCTCCGTCGCGGTACAGCACGGCCCACTGGCCCGCGGCCAGGTCCAGTGCGTAGGACCCATCGGTGCCTGCCGGGATCGTACCCCGCAGGTCCCCCCCCAGCCGGGCCACGGGGCCCAGGTCCGCCCGCACCCGGCAGGGTTCGCCCGCCAGGCTGCGGATTCCCACGAAGTCCGTCTTCCCGCCGCGCCGCGCCGCGCTGACCAGGAAGGCGCCCTCGGCCCGCAATTCGTGGAACGCCACGTCCGGCCACGTGGACGGCACGGCCGGGAACACGAGGATCGCGCCGCCGCGCTGTTGCAGCAGCATGTCGTGGATCGACTGGGCCGCCGAGAAGGGCGTTTCGATGACCGGGCCGCTTTCGACGTACATCGTGGCCGGATCGAACCGGGGCGCGACGAGGTCCAGGTACCCCAGCGCGCGGTCCCCGTCCCCCAGCCGGCTGGCCATGGAACTGGCCGCGGTCCACGAGTAGCCCTCCAGCCCGCCGTCCCTGGCGCCCATCGCCAGCCAGTGGTCCAGCGACACCTGGATCAGCGCCCGGTCCGCCGGGACGTCGGGGTCCAGAAGGCCCAGCGGATGGATCGCCAGCAGGTGCGAGAAGTGGCGGTGGCCATGATCGAAGGGCTGGTCCTTGCCGACGCGCAGGCCGTCGGCGTCCACCGGCAGCACGGTGCGCGCCAGCACGTCCCGCCAGCGGTCCGCCAGGGGGTCCTGGATCCCCAGGCGCGCCGACAGGTCCAGCAGCGTCGCACACCCCCAGCGCATCAGGCTGATCGCGTAAGTGCAGTCGGCATAGAGCGGGGGCGGGAAGCCGTCGCCGAACTCGGGCGAGAGGGTCGGGGGCAGGTGCAGCAGGCCGTCGTCGCCCTCCTGCAGCATCTTCAGGTACAGGTTCACGGACAGGCGCAACAACGGGAACAGGGTGTCCCGCACCAGGCCTTCGTCCATCGACGTGCGCCACTGGCGCCAGACGTCGTGCAGCGCCCAGGTCAGGTTGCCCAGCTCCAGCACCTGGGTCACGTCCCCGAGGATGGACCAGGACACGAGGTCCAGGGACGTGTAGCGGTCGACGTGGGCCGCGTCGCCGTCGGTTCCCCACTCGGCCGCGTTGGTCTTGAGGCTGTCCACGTGCCCGGCCAGCGCCTCGACCAGGGATCGCCCCTGGTCCAGGCGGTTGGCGGCGTAGACGGGCGAGTAGCTGAGCTCCACGTTCAGGTTCCACCAGGCCCCCGGCCACGGCGTCTGGGTCAGCCAGGGGCCCTGGTTGTCGATCAGCGGGCGACCCGGCCGGGTGGCGCTGGCGTGCTTGACCATCTGGATCCAGTAGAAGGCCTGCCATTTCCCGTCGGGGATCGACAGGAAGGACGCCGGCCAGTACCCGTGCCACCAGGCGCGGTGCGACGCGACCAGCGCGGCTGGTCCCGCGGTGGCCGCCTGCTGCACGGTCGCGTTCGCCACGGCCGCAGCGCCGCCGTCCGGCCAGCCGTTGGCGATGGACAGCAGGGCCACCTGCGTGCCGTCGGCCGCCGCGTCCACCCGCCAGGCCGTCGCCACGTCCCCGCCGTTTTGCAGCGGCTGCACGCACGTCTGGACGGCGCCGTCCCGGGTGCAGGTCGGTTCGGGCGGCAGGTCCGCCGGGTCCACGCTGGCGCCTGCGTCCGCGATGCGCGGGCTGATGCCGTGGATCGGGACCAGGGACAGCGTCGCGTTCTCCCCGCCCGAGGACCGGGCCTGAAGCACGATGACCTCGTCCACCGCGTGGGTGTAGACGCTCCAGGCGACCGTGCCCCGGTCGGTCACCACCTCGCCGGTGACCTCCGCGTCGTACAGGTGCAGGCGCATCGATTCCGACACCACGACGCCCTCGGTGGACAGCAGCAGGTCCCCGATGGGGATGCGGGGGATCGACCAGTCCACGAAGGGAATGCGGTAGTGGGCGGTGACGTCGCTGCGCCCCAGCCTGAAGCGCAGCGCATGGTCGTCCTGGCGGTACGTCATCGTGCCCAGCAGGCCGTTGCCCGTGAAGGCCCCGTCCTGCCAGCGATCGGTCAGGCGGGCCCAGGTCGGGTCGCTGCCGGCCAGGAACACCGCCCAGCCCACGTCGGCCCGCGGGGCCTCGGGGCCGGCGGCCGGAACGGCGCAGGCCGTCGCCAGGGCCAGGATCGCCAGCACTCCGCACGACGACGTTCGCGACATGGTTCCCTCCTTCGGCCGAGTATATCCGCCCGCGGGACAACCGCACCGTGAAGCCCGGATGCGCGCCCGCCGCCGCGACGCTTGCACACCGGGCCCGCAAGCGCACAATACGGTGGTTTCCCCCGGGTCGTTTCCGGTGGGTTGCGGGAGGTGCGCATGCGAACGGCCGGACGGATGGCATGGTGGGGCGTTCTGGCGGCTGCCGTCGCGATCGGGGCGGGATGGCCTGCCGGGCCTGCCCGTGCGAACGGGAACTACAGCCACGTCTGGGTCGCCCGGGATGCGGTGCGGTACGTGCCCCCGGGCGATCTGCAGGACCTGCTGAACCGGCCGGGGATCGTCGACATCGTCCGCAACGGCGCGATGTACCCCGACGGCGGGTACGCGATCAACGACGGCTACGGCGAAATCAGCCACTGGGAGCCGTTCCACAAGGTGTACCTCGAGTGGATCCGGAAGACGTACTCCCCCCCGTGGTCCGACGAGGCGGCGAAGCACATCGCGTTCCTGCTGGGGATGGTCGCCCACGGCCTGACCGACCAGTTCGACGACGGCATGTACCTCGAACGGCATGCGGCCTTCGACCCGTTCATCGGCGATGCGCCCTATGGGCTGGACGGCGCGACCGACTCCTGCTTCGCCGCCACACAGGGCAACATGGACCTGCCGGAGTCCTGGGTGCCGGCCGACGTGCTCGCGCCCCTGTACGACCAGCTGGGCCACCACGTGGAGGCCGACACCATCCAGCAGGGCTTCCAGCTGGTGGCGTTCGCCGTCATCCACGCCAACGTCGAGGGCGCCGACCCGGCCACCATCGCCAGCCTGCGCGCCTTCTACCCCTGGGCCTGCGACCACCAGGCCGACCCGACGGTGCCCGGCAGCCCGGTCACCTGCGGCCCGGGCATCGCGGCGTATTGGCAGGTGCTGTGGCAGCGCCTGCAGCGCCTGGACACGGACCCCGAAGTGTTCGAGCCCCCGCTGCTGGCCACGTTCTTCTCGGGCGGCGCGCCGTGGGACTATCCCCGGGATTCGACCAGCCCCGACTCGTGGGTGTCGTTCGCGATGCCCCGGGGGCTCCTGCCGTCGACCGTGGATTCCACGACGGTGGTCGTCACCGCCGACGGGGGCGACGCGCATCCTGCGACCGTGCAGGTGTACTACGGCCTCAACTCCCACCTGGTCAACGTGAAGCCGCAAGGGGACTGGGCCGCGGACACCTCGTACACCGTCACCGTGTCGCCGCCGATCCAGTCCTGGGACAAGGTCCCGTTCGGCGCCGCCGTTTCGTTCCCGTTTTCCACGAAGCCCGCGCCGGCGGTCGAGCCGGTGCCGGAAGTGGCCGAGGTGGCCGAGGTCGTGGAGGTCGTCGAGGTCGTTCCCGACGTCGCCGAGGTCGCGGAGCCTCCGCCGGACTTCGTCGAGGTGCCCGACATGATGGCGGCTCTCCCGGACGTCGCCGAGGAGATCGGGGTGTCCGAGCCTGTTCCCGACGCCGGCGCGGTCAGCGGGAAGTCCGGCGGGTGCTCCGCCACGACGGGGGCGACGCCGCACCTGGCCACGACGCTGCTGGCGCTGGTGTTCTTCGTTGCGTTCCTCGCGGGCCTCCGGGGGCGTGGTTTCCCGGCATCCGCGGTCAGTGTGCGTCGGTCAGGGTCGTGAGTTCGGGTCAGCCACGCCTCTTCGCCCCGCAGCACGCCCCCGCGCTTGTGATCGGCGGGAGGCCGTCGTGAGCGTCCGGCTCCATTTCGTCGTCGAGGGGCACGCCGAAGAGGGGTTCGTGAACCGAGTCCTGAAGCCGCACCTTGCCGCCCTGGGAATCTATGTCGATGTCACGATGGTTTCGACCAACCGGGATCTGGGGCGTCGCGGAAAGGGTGGGATCGTCAACTACGCCCACCTGATGAACGACCTCGTCGATCGGATCAAGGAGGATCAGGGACCGGATGCCCGGTTCACCACGATGATCGACCTGTACCGACTGCCTGACGAATTCCCGGGCATGGCGGGCGCCCGTCCCAGGCCGGCCCATGAACCCATCATGTCCAGCGTGGTCCGTCACATGGCGAAGCGGGACGGCGACCCCGTGGACCGACTGGTGCACAGCGGCCTGGGCGCCAGCGGCCGGGTGAACATCCGGGCATGGCAGAGCCTGGACGAGGGCGCGACCTGGACGGGCGAAACCGTCTTCAACGACGGGCTGGCCATGTACTCGGTGCTGTCGGTGCTGGACGACCGATCCGTGGGCATGGTGTACGAGGGCTACGACACGACCGAAGAAGCCTTCGGCCCCGCGATCTTCTTCGTCCGCTTCGACGTCGCGCGGCTGGACAAGGGCGTCGCTGCATCCCCTGCCGCGTCGGAACCGCAGGTCCCGGCCCGCCGCTAGTTCGTGTAGTACGACCGGTTGATGATTTCCATCTTCAGTTCGTCGGACAGGTCGTCGAAGTACGCGCAATAGCCGGCGATGCGCACGACCAGATCCTTGTACTTGCCCGGGTGGTTGTACGCGTCCATCAGCATTTCCCGGCTGACCAGGTTGGGCTGGAACTGCATCCCGCCCTGGTTGAAGAAGCCGCGGATCAGCCCGGCCAGGTTGCGCACGCCGTTTTCGCCCGGGAACATCCCGCTGTCGATGGTCGGGGTCAGCGTGGCGCCGTTGGGGGCGAAGCGCGCGAAATCCACGCGTGCGACGGCGTTGAGCGCGGACGTCAGGTCCACCATCTGCATCCCGTAGTGGGGGCACAGGCTGTTGGCCAGGGGCTCGCCGCGCTTGCGGCCGGAAGGGAGGGAAGGCGTCTTCTTGCCGTAGATCCGGTTCACGTTCAGGCCGTAGTAGCCGGCGACGTACTTGCCGCCGCGGGTCGCGTGCGGGGCGCCGTGAAGCGCATCGACGTACAGTTCCAGCACCCGGTTCACCCACAGGTGCGCATCGGCGGCTGCGTCGTTGCCGAACTTGGGAACGGCCAGCAGGTCCGTGTGCAGCTGGCGGAAGCGATCGCCTTCGAAGTCGGCCTCCATCGCCTCGACCACCTGCGCCAGCGTGTAGCGTCCCTGCCGGAACACCAGTTCGTCGATCGCGGCCAGCGAGTCCGCGACGTCGGTCACGCCCACCGCCTGGATGCCGCTGCTGTTGATGGAGGTCCCCCCCTCGTACGCGTCCTTCCCGCTGGCCATGCAGCCACGGTACAGCGACGAGGCCAGCGGCGTGGTCAGCGTCTGCGACAGCGTCGTTTCGATGCGCTGCTGGTCGGCCAGCACGTCCCGGACCACCTCCTGGAGGCGCTCGCGGAAGCGGTCCATCACCTGGTCCATCGTGGTCGGGAGGTCGTGCGGCCACAGCCGGGCGCGGATCGTGGCGGGCAGGCGCTGGTCCAGCGTCCCCAGGTCGCCGCTCTTCCACAGGTGCCGCGTATCCCCCTCCAGGGCCTGCAGGAAGGGCAGGACGACGTTGATGTTGGCGCTGTCGGTGTTGGCGAAGTGGTCGTCGGACGCGACCGGCTCCACGCACCCGACGATGGAGTAGTTCCGGGCGTCCTCGAGCGTCGTGTCGTACTCGCGGCGCAGGGCGGCGATGTAGGGCTCGTCGTTGTACAGCGCGGGCATCGGCGAGCCGTTCAGGTAGATTTCGGCGATCCGCTCGACGTACTCGGGCGGGCTGCCCCGGTGGATGCGCGCGGTCATGTTCACGCCGATCGGCCGCAGTTCGCAGGCGTCCAGGATCATGTAGGTGACGTCGTTGGTGCAGTCGTGGCCGTCCCGGTCCACGCCGCCCACGGTGACGGTTTCGACCGGCGACAGGCTTTCGAACAGCTTGCCCAGCTGGAACAGGTGGTCGCCGTCGTTCAGGAAGATGAATTCGTCCATCTTGAGGATGAAGCAGGCCACCAGTTCGCGGGCGGCCTCGCGGTCGATCCGGCCGGCCTCGACATCGGCCTGGTAGAACGGGTACAGGACCTGGTCCAGCCGGCCCAGCGAGATGGCGTTCTCGAAGGACTCGGTGCACAGCGCGATTTCCAGGAACAGGATCGACTGCAGCGCCTCGTGGAAGGTGCCGGCCGGGTTCCTGGGAACGCGTTCGCAGACCACCGCCATCCGCTCGATCTCGGCGCGTCGATCGGGGTCCGGTTCCGCGCGTGCCATGTCGCGCAGGCGCGCCACGTACCGGTCGGCGAACTCCTCCAGGCCCTTCAGGGCCAGCAGCACGCCGTCGTAGAAGCCGGTTTCCGGGTGCAGTGCGCGCTGCGCCTCCGCCTCGCGGGCGATTCCCGTCGTGCCCAGCCGGATGAAACGGTCGCAGTTGACGATGTAGTGCGCGATTCCCGCCGTGTTGTTGTTGAAGCCGGTCCGCTTTTCGAGGGTGCGCATCATGAACCCGCCCAGGTCCCCGAGCCTGGGGAACGCCTGAGCGAACAGGCCCCGGGACGCCCAGTACGGCGCCACCCGGGTGTAGAAGCGGACCTTGTCCTTCAGCGTGCAGGTGAACTTGACCGGCGTCTGGCGGTCGATGTTCCACAGGGTCAGCACCATCATCGCCCCGAAGTACTCGACCCAGACGTTTCCCCCGACCCGCTTGGCGGTGAAGTTGCCGACCAGCAGTTCGTGGGGATGCACCGCGATGGTCTTGCGGTTGAGCAGGTACCGGAGCAGGTCGGCCCGCCGCACCGCGAGGGGTTCCGTGGTTCCGTGATGCTTGCAGTATGTCGTCTTCAGTTCGGCGGACTCGATGCAGACCGCGTAGCCGGCGTCGCGGATGTCCCGGTGCAGGTTCCGCACCCGCCGCGTGAAGGTCGCGGGATGTCCGCCGACGTCGGTGGTCGTCGTGTGCGCCTGGATGCCCAGCCCGGCGAAGGTGTCCACCGCGGCCTGGAGGGCCTGGAGGCTCAGTTCGGTAGTGATGCCCAGCGGCGCCTGGGGCAGGTGCAGGGTCCGGGCCTTGTTTTCATGCAGGTTGAAGTAGCGCATCAGCTCGATTTCGGAGTGGCCGATGGACCGCAGCAGTGCGGCGGTCGCGGCGATGTTCGCGTTCGAGTCGTTCTGCCCCGGGACCACGCACATCCGCACCCGGACGTCGGCGCCCGTCCGGACCAGGCGCCGGAGGTTGTCCTCGATACGGCGCCCGTCGCGCCCGGTGAGCTCCCGGTGCAGGGCCGGGTTGCCGACGGCCTTCAGGTCGTACAGGAACAGGCCCACGCGGGGCCGGACGGCCTCGAAGACCCGCCAGGGGACATCCCCGGCGGTCTCGACGGCCACGTGAAGCCCATCATCCGCCGCGGCATCGAGCAGCGCCAGCAGGCCCGCGAGGTTCTGCGCCAGCGGTTCGCCGCCGCTGAGCGTGAGGCCACCGTGTGTGCCCTGGTAGTATTCCCGGTCCCTCGCCACGACGTCCAGGATGTCGGAAACGGTCCGACCGTCCCGGGGGGACGAGGCCGGGACCGGGGCCTGCGCTTCCGGGTTCTGGCACCACCGGCACTTCAGGGGGCATCCCCGGAAGAACACGGTGGTGC
>Ga0118677_10013789_pt1 | contig 11556 bp, 12 predicted proteins | sample AliMusrvi5mmetaG_FD_86154 | JGI IMG/M metagenome (GOLD analysis project Ga0118677, IMG submission 86154) | reverse complement strand
GCGGTACCCACACCCTGCAACTGAAGATCCTGTCCACCAAACGCGATATCTGGTACCTCGCAATCACCCGATCACCGTGCGCATCGGGCAGTGACAGCTCAGGCCCAGATTGGCTTGCCCATCAGCGATGAGATTTCGGCGGCCGTGACATTTGCATTCAGTAAGACCAGGTCCGCGGAGAACTGCTGTGTCTTGCCGTTGGGGAGGTTTGCCGTGATCAATTTGTTGGTGTAGGAGCCGGTTGGCCCCATCACCTGCTGTTCGGAATAGCTGAGGCCCAGTCCGCTGGAATCAATGCCATATTTGTTTAGCGCCGCGCTAAGCGCGTTCATCGCCTGTTGCGAGGGCGGCAACACAGGTGCGGTCTCCACGTTAGCGGTGGCTGTCCTGGGCGTGGCCTGGGCAGCGGCGCTGGTGGCGGCAGGTGTACTGATCGCCGGAGCCGTGATAGCGGGCGTGGCCGGAGCAGAGGTTGTTGGAGGCATAGTATAGGCAATCGATTGCCCCCATGGCAAAACTGTGACACTTTGAATCACGGGTGCAGCAGGAGCGGCAACCGTGTTCTTCGCAGGTGCCGCCATTGCAGTATCCAATTGACTGATAAAGGCTTGAGACGAACCGCTGACTTCAGCGGGAGCCACCGGTGATGTGAAATACGAGATTGAGTTGACGGGTTGTAAGACCATTCTGCAAATGCCTCAATGAGAAGCAATGCAAGCGAAGGTCCGAAGCCGCTAACGGAACTTGATGTTGACCGGGATGACCTGCTGGGTCTCCTGGACAATGATGCGCGCCTGCAGATTCGGCTTGGCGGATTTGGCGGAGCCTTTGAACTCGAAGACGGCTTTGGCATTCGAGTTCGCTTCCAGCTTCGTGCGATCCAGCTTCCCGGTGAGCCCCTCCATTTTGTCGACTTCCAGGGTTAGGTTCACAACGCCAGGCAGGCTGTTGGTGATAATCACTTCGTCGCTGTCGCCCAGCTGGACATCGCTTTTATTGATCTTGACCACAAGCGAAATCTTCGAAGGATCGATCATCGACTTCAAGGACCCCAGCGAACCAGCCTCGCCAGGACCGGCCTTCATCTTTCCAAACGGTGTATCCCTCGTCCCACGGGACTCCTTGTCCACATAGTAGACCCAAGCTCCGTCGTCAATTCGCCACTTCGTAGTCGTAGGCACTTTTGATACGGTTTCGCCAAAGCGCGTCTTGATCAATTGTGCGGCTGCAACGGTCACGTCTGCCTTTTTGAAATCCGGAGCATACTTGATCGCCAGAATCTCAAAACTGTTGTACTTGGGCTTATCCGTATCGAACCACAAGTCCTGCGTATCCTCTGCCACGATCGACATCGCAACGCGGGGCTTGCCGTCCACATGGGCCTGGTAGAACTTGCTGACGCGAGCCCGCAGCGCCTGGTCCACATCCGGCGGAGCTTTGGAAAACAGGTCGGCCTGTGCGTAGAGTCCGGCGGCGGTTGCCGCAAATAGGAGGAGTTCAACAGCTCGCATACTTCATATTAGACGTAGTTTCCGTTCAATTAGTTGTCGTAAAGATCATCTTCACCACCAGGCGTTCGCCGGTGGGATCGATGTTGATATAGACCGGGACCGGCAGCGCCGGAGGCTTCTCGGCCCCATCGTATTCCAGGATCAGTCTGGTGCTTTGATTCGGCTTCAAGGTTGTCTCTTTCAACGAAACCCGCAGCCCCGGGACGGAAACGGGTTCCAGCGCGAGCCGGACCTCTCCAGGCATGCCATTGTTGATCGCGACATCGAAGACCGGCTCGCCACAGCCGCAGAGCTTGATCTCCGATTTGGCCGCCGTGACCTTGCCTAAGAGTTCACCCGGTTCAGGGATCCGAACCTTGCGCGCGTCGCCCTCTTTGACGTTGGGATCGTAGAAGAAGCGCCACTCACCCTCCTCCACTTTCCAGCTGGAGACGGCAGGCACCTTGCCAGTAAAGCTTGTGCCGCGGACGCGCATGGTGCTCTCGACTTCGAGGGTCACCTTCGCCTGCTTGTCGCCATTGCTGAACTCGATGCTCTTGATGACGAAGCTGCCGTAGCGGATCTTCTCCGAGGAGAACCACTTGTCCTTGGAGTCCTCGGCAACCATCGGCTCCAGCGTGCGGGCCTTACCATCGACGTAGGCCTGATAGAACTTCGACACACGTGCGCGCAGGGCATCTTCCGGGCTTTGCGCCGAGAGACAAGAGATCGCAAGCAGTGTGAGGCAGATCTTCACAATTACAATTTTACAACGCCTGCGGTGTTTACTGATTAAACAAGAAGGCGTTGCTGTTGAGCAGTGCCCACAACAGGTCCTGCGCACGTTCGCCGCGATTGCCCTTGGCGAGATAGGTCTGGCCAAGATCGATCTCCGAGCCCGTCGGAGGACGATTGATCGCAGCGGTGTAAAGTTCATCGATCAACTGGCGATCAGTGGCACCCCTTACGATCAACTTTGCTATGCGGCCTTCGGCGTCGGCGATGCCATCGGCGATCGTCGAGCCGTTCAGCAGGTTTAGCGCCTGCACCAGGCTCACATCGCTGCGGCGTTCGCACTCGCAACTGGTCTGGCGCTCGGGGCGGCCGAACAGATCAAGGAAGCCGCCTTTGCCGATGTGCGGATCGGGGAAGTCCTGCGCTTTGGATTCCACTGGAATCTCCTTGAACTTCACCTTGCTGCCAGTGGCCACATACACCGCGTCGAACAACTGTTCCGCGGTCAAGCGGCGCGGCAGCGCGTGCGAGAAGTTGGTCTCATCGCCGGCATTCCAGCTGTTGGAGCGGAAGCCAAGTTGATAGGTCCGCGATAAAACAATGGTGCGGATCAGGTGCTTGAGGTCGTAGTTGTGATCGAGGAAATCTTTAGTCAGCGCGTCGAGCAGTGCCGGATTCGAAGGCGGATTGCTGGCGCGGATGTCGTCCACCGGATCGATGATGCCATGGCCGAAGAAGTAGCTCCACATGCGGTTCGACATCGACTTCGCGAATAGCGGATTCTCCTTCGACGTCACCCAGTCGGCCAGGCTGTCGCGCAGGCTCGCCTCGCGAACGTTGAACTTCTCGTTGCCGAACAGGAACTTCGCGCTCATCACTCGGCCGTCTTTCGGATGGCGGATTTCGGTATCGTCGCGCTTCTCGTAGACGATCTCCTCTTCGCTATCCATGCCCGGCTTCGTAGCGATGCCGGAGAAGAAGGCCGTGAGCTGGTAATACTGATTCTGGGTCCACTGTTCAAAGGGATGATCGTGGCACTGCGCGCAGGTCATTCGCACGCCCATGAACAGCATGGTGGTTGTCTCCATCGCCACCTTCGGCTCGCGCGTGAAGCGCAGGAAGTTGGCCGGCGGATTGGAGAACGTGCTGCCCTTGGCGGTGATCAGTTCGCGCGCCATCTTGTCGTAAGGCTTGTTGTTGGTGAGCGATTCCTGCAGCCATTCGCGGAAGCTCCACATGCCCTTCTCGCCAAGCTTCACGCGGCTTACTTGCAGCAGGTCGCTCCACTTCACGGCCCAGTGATTCACAAACTCTGGACGCGCCATCAACTGATCGATCTTCTTGGTGCGCTTCGACTTCGTCTCGGTCTTGTCGGCTAGGAATGCCCGGACCTCTTCAGGCGAGGGCGGTACGCCGATCAGATCGAAGCTCACGCGGCGCAGGAACTCCGCGTCGGTCGAGAGTTCGCTCGGCAACAGATGCAGGCGCTCCAGCTTGGCGTTGACGTGCTTGTCGATGTAGTTCCACTCGCCGGGATTCTTCCACTGGAAGCCAGGAGTATCGGCGAGCACGGTCATGTTGACCACCGCAAGCTTGCCTTCGTAGCGGACCAGTAGTGCGGCCTCGCCCTTGCGGATAGTGGTGACGAGTCCACCATCGGTGACTTCCGCGGTCTGCGGCACGCTGCTCGAATACTGTGCTTCGCGAGTGACGTCGCGCGTGGAGCCATCGGCATAGTTGGCGATGATCTTCATCTGCTCGGTGGGGCCCGGTTTGTTCTCGAAGATCTCGGCCGGCGTTACAGTCAGCTTCGTCACCTGCGCGGAAACCGGATTGCCATAAACAGCGCCTTCCGAAAGCCACTGCAACATGATCTTGTAGTACGGCGACGACGTGTCAAAGCGTTGACCGCCGCCGTGCGGCAATTGATTGGTCGGCTTCAATAGCACCAGGCTGTTCTCCGGCTCGGTGCGATTGAAGCGGCGCCCAGAGAGATCGTGTAATATGGCTCGGAAGTCGAACTCCGGATCGTAGCCGCGCAGCGAGAGCTTGAAGCCGGCCTTGCCTTTCGCTCCGCCATGGCATGGCCCGGACGTGCAGCCCGCCTTGTTGATGATGGGCATCACGTCCTTGACAAAGCTCACTTCCGCCGAGGCGGATGCCGCACACAGCAAGGACAATATCGATAGCCGAATTCTCATACCATTACCTCGCGGCCACTACCAACTTCGCGTTGATGTCGCCGATTTTGTACTCTTCTTTTGTCTTCTGCCCCGTCTCCGGAGCGACCGGGGTGATCCTTACATCATAAGTCCCCGCAGCTGCCTGCGGTTCCGCCTTGCAGGTGATGACGAAGCGCTTCTCGTTCTGCGGGACGTCCACTACCGGGCAGGTGACATGGTCGGGCAGGTCTTGCACTGACAGGCGAATAGTGGAACCCATGAAGGTCGGCTCGCGAGAGACCGAGCCTTTGAACGTCAGTTTGTCCGAGGATTCGAGGTTGACCTGGAAGCCGTAGACGATATCGATTTCAATGGCCGGTGAGGTGACCGTAGTGGGCACGCCATCGATATCGGTAGTGCCTTCCATGATGATGTCGAACGTCGTCACCGGAGTGCCGAAGTTGGTGTTGAGCAGCACTGCGCCTGTGTCCGGCGACTTGGGCTTGCCCGCATCGAGCAGTCGCAGGTTGCCGACTCCGCCGGAAATCTGCGCGCGGACTTTACCGGTAATCTTGCCCTTGGTCTTGTATTCAAGCGGGTATTCGAAGCCCTGCTGGAAGCGCGCGTAGGGCGATGCGACCGCAATCGAAACCGGCAGTGGTTTGGTGACGGCAATCGGTAGCGAGATGTTGAGCCACGGCGCGGTGAACGCGCGCTGATTGGTACCTTTCACTCCGACGATGGTGCCCACGCCTTGCGCGGTCCGCCGCATCGAGCCTCCAGGCACTTCGGCCGTTACGATCAACTCGACGTAATCAGTCTTGGCGCCGGCATCTGCTGTGATCGTAAGCACGCCGCGCGCGGCGCGGAAGCCGGCGTTGGTCTCGTTGAAGTTCTGCGCGGCGGCCTCGGCGGGGATGTTGCCGCCCGCGACTTTGAAGCCCTTCGGCAAATTCTGCACCTTGAGTTTCAGCGGACCTTCATAGCCGCGGCGCTGGACTGTCACCGGCAACTGCACGGTGCCGCCCGCCGGAATATTGAGGAAGGGCGCGTTGATCGACGCCACGAAATCGGCCTGCTCCTGCCGTGCTTCGAGCCGGTAGGCGTAGGCCGCGCCGCCGCGGCCGAGCAGATCCTCGACGGCAACGGTCAGCTCCTTCACGCCGTCTGGCACAGTGAATGGGAATGCAGGATCGGCACTCGCGGTGTCGTCGCGCGAGGCGAGCTTCTTGCCCTTCTCGTCATAAAGAGTGATGAGTGCATCGAGCAGGCTGGAGCCCAGCGCCGACGCCGTCACTTCGAACACCCACTGCTCGCCCGGCCTCACGGCGAGCTTGTATTTATCGACCTCACCCGGCTTCGAGATGCGGCCATTCATAATGGCGCCTGGCTTCAAGCGCTCAGACTCCAGCATCTCTTCCTTGTCGCTCAATGCGAACTGGAAGGGTAGGCTCGGTGAGTTCGGCAGGCCGATCATGATGGTCTGTTCTTTTCCCGAAGTCGCGGGCTTGAGCTTCACGGGTGCCGCTAGATTGCCTCCGCCGATTTCGACATCGAGCGGCTGGCCGCGCCGCCAGCCCAATGGATACAGCCCTTCGCCGAATGCATAGCTGCCGATCTTCAGACGATAGAAGTTCACCGCCTGATCACTGAAGCGCGCGTCGTGGACGCGGATTCTGTAGTGGCCGGCCTTCGCGAACGTGTGTTCGATGCGTGGATCGATGCCCGCGCCGTCGTCATTGCGGACGATCATCTTTCCGGCGGCATCGTAGATTTCGATCACCGGATCAAGCGCCGACCCGGCGCGCCGCGCCTCCACTTCGCAGACCAGTTTCTGTCCGGCCTTCGCCGTGAAGAGATAGTCGTCCTGTTCGGCCTCGGCGAGATTGCCGTTCACCAGCACAGGCACGGTGATGGGCTGCGCCTTGTCGCGCTCTTCCTTCGTCTTGACCTTCTTCTCGATCTCAGGCAAGTCGCCTACGGAGAACAGCACCAGGTTCGACATGCCGTCTCCAGTGATCACGCGGATCGGATAGAGACCCACTGGCGCATCGGCCTTCAGCGTGACTAAGAAAGGCAGGTCGTTTTCCATGCCCGCTACGGGGACGAGTCGAGAGATGGTTCCAGGCAGAGTAGTCCGCAGTTGCGCGCCGGCCTTGAGTCCCGCGCCCTTGATGTGCAGTGTGACGCTCTTGCCGCGCTGTGCACCGTGCGGAGCGATATCGCGAATCACCGGGGCCGCATAAGTGGCGGTCAGCAGGAGGAACGGAAGAAGCAGCTTCATTTCGGCTCCTTCTTCGTGAGCGGTACGGGCGAGAATGACGTCAGCAATTTGCCTGTCATGTCATAGCTGCGGATCATGCCATCGAAGCCTGCGGTGAAAAGCCGCTTGCTATCGGGATGGAATTGCAGAGTGAATATGCCGCCTTCGTGTCCCTTGCAGTGCGCGACCACTTCCGCGGTCTCTGTGTTGTAGATGCGGACGTCGCCCGCCTCGGCTCCGGCGGCGAGATACTGGCCGTCGGCACTGATGGCGAGGGTGAGGATCGGTCCGTCCATCTTTTCGAACTTGCGGATCAGGGTGGAATCGTCGGCGATGCGCATGGCTCGAGGACGGTCCATCTTATAAAGATAGGGCACACGCTCGGCGCCACCGATCGCGACCCAGTCGCGGCGCGGATAGCGGGCGATTGCGGTGAGCGGCTCCTTCAGCAGGTTAACGTTTTCGATGAAGCGTCCGGTCTCGACGTCGGTTAGTTTGGCGGCGCGATCGCGGCCTACGGAGACGATCCGTTTGCCGTCGACGCCGAAGACAGTGGCGAACACCCAGTCCTCGTGGTGATCGGCGCGGCGGATCTCCTTGCCGGTTTCGGCGTCGTAGATGCGGATCGATTTGTCGACGCCCGCGAAGGCGATCTTCTTACCATCGGGCGAAAAGGAGACGCCTAAGAATGTGTCGTTCGAAGCGACCACGGAGTGAAGCTGCTTGCGCTCCTTCACGTCCCAGATCTGCAGTTCGCCCATGCTGGCCGGATTGCCTCCGACAGCGGCGAGCAGTTTGCCATCGGGCGAGTAGGCCACGCTGCTGATGCGCATGGAGAGGCCGGGCAGGCGGGCCTGCAGTTTGCCTTCGGTATCGATCAGCAGAATCTCGCGATAGCCGGAGACGGCGATCTGATCGCCTGCCGGTGAAAAGGCGATGGTGTTGACTGTGGGCGGAGCGGCATAGACGGTCTGTTTGCGTGCGGCCGCTTCGGCGCCGCCGGCGGGCGAGTCGTCCTTCGCTCCCTCCTTGATCCAGCGCTTCATGAGTTGGATTTGGTCATCGGGCAGCGGCTTGCCGCCGAAGGGCATGCGCGGCTGCATGCCACCATCGAGGTAGGCGATGACGATGCTCTTAGCCGGATCGCCGGGCATCACCGATGGCCCTTTGGTGCCTCCTTTGAGGAAGCCGGAATGGGACGTCAGAAGGAGACCGGCCTGCTTACTGGCCGGCTGGTGACAGCCGACGCAGGAGCGGACCAGTATGGGACGAATCTGCTTGTGGAAGCTGACTGGATCTTCCGCAAGCAGCGTTGGGATTGCAATAATCCAGGCTTGCCAGCGCATAGGGACTGGAGTGAATTATATCGTAGTTCGGGCGTATGGGCTTAGATTTGGTGGGCGCTCAGGTCCGATCTTACAAAAGCTCCAAGAAGTCCGGCAGAGAATAGCCGGCTTGGTCAATGATCGAAAGCAGAGTCCGGCGCTTGAGGTCGCCGTGGTGCACAGGGACGGTGACTCGAAGGAATGGCTTTTCGCGATGCTTTAGAAAGTAGTGAGAACCTTTGATGTGGTGAACATAGAAACCTGCGCGCTGGAGCACTCGCATTACCTCCGAGGGCTTCAAGGCAGGTGCGTGCTCATGCGGCAATTTCGGGAAGCGAAATTCTAAGTCTCTGCTTGACTGGTTCGAGAACGATTTCCTTATCAGGCGGAACCGGCAGCCCGTCTTTAATCAGACTCTCAAGGTACCCTGCAATGGCCTCTTTCGCCCGGTTTTGGGCTTCTTCAAGCGTATCGCCTTCCGTAACCAGACCAGGAAGAGCCGGGCAAAAGACAACATACCCGCCTTCTTCGGCAGGTTCAAAAAGCACGGTGTAAGAATGGTCCGCCATCATGCCCTCCTCGTTTGATTGTATTGCATTCTGTGCTGAATCAAACTCATTCCGTTGTGAGTTCATCGGCCACGGTCTTCGTCCCCGCTGCCGCTGGAAAATAGATGGCTTGGCCGCCGGGGTCGGCAAACTCTGTAAGGGTGACGTGGCCACCGGAGGCCAGGCCGATTTCGCAGGCGGTTCCGTTGGGGTGGATGCTGTCGTCACGGCGCATAGCGGAAAAGCGTGAGGCATCCAGGGCCAAGTGGGTTGCGTCCACTCCAGGGTTGCGCTCCGGGTTCAGGCAGTACAATTGCGGTCCGCGCATCACTGCCACTCGGCCTGCTTGCGATTGCGTTCCGCGAGCCAGCCGCCAAGGCATGTCGAACCGCACTTCGACGCGATCCCCGGGCTTCCATTTGCGCTTGATCTGTTGGAAGCCTGGACCTGCTACCGGAACCGATCTTCCGTTGACCTTGAGTATTGTCTGGCGGCACCAGTGCGGGATGCGCAATGAAAGCGGGAACTCCACTGCGCGGTTCGGGTCTACATGCAGGACCACCAGGCCTGACGCCGGATAGCTGGTCTCCTGGCGGACCCGCACTTTAACGCCGGGTTCCCACTCGAACTGAGCCTCCGAGTTCGCATAGAGATTCACCGCGATGCCGCCCTTGGCCTGCCGGTAGTAGACAAACTCGGGAAGCTCCGCGATGATCCGGCGCAGGTTGTTCGGGCAGCACATGTAGTCGGGTTGATAGTACGGGCGAGGGCCCTCAAATGGCGTCCAGTAGCGAAGTTTGCGGCCATCGGGCGACATGGCGCCGAACACCGAATTATAGATGGCCCGCTCCATGATGTCGCCATAGATGGATTCGCCGCCCATGCGCTGCAACTGGTCCATTACGCGGACCTGGTAGGCGGTGGCGCAGCTTTCTGTGTTCTCGCCCTTGGGGGCCGTGCCGGTCTGGTCCGAAGACCAACACTCGATCTTGTCTCCGGAGCCGGTGATGAGCAGGCCATGACGGTGGCGGAGAAAGTCCATCGCCTTTCCGGTTTGCTTGAGCAATCGAGGGTCGCCGTTCAGGTGATAGAGTTCCAACTGCGCCAGGCAGCGGGCCAGATAACCATACTTGTGCCCGTAGAATGGGGGTTTGCGGCCTTCGACGATATCGAGGTCCCAGGTTTCGAGGCCGACGTCTTTCAAGACGTCACGATAGCGGGCATCTCCGGTCTCGCGGAACAGAGTAAGCATGGTGCGGTCGAAACCGGTGATGACCATCGGCATGTGGATGCCGCTGTCATCGATGGCTCCCGGCATCTTCCCGGAAATGCCGCGGACAAGGAAATCGGCAGCACGCCGCGCGGTGGCCAGCGACTGCGCTTCGCGGAACAGCCGGTAATCGGTGGTCAAGCCATAGACGATATAGTTGAGTTCGTGCACGTCCCAGGCCTTGCGCACGCGTTGCGCGGGCGGCACGAAGCCGATGTAGCCGTCCGGCTCCTGCGCACGTTGGATCTCCTTGACGACGTGCCGCTTCAAGGCCAGCAGCTCCGGGTTACCAGTGTGGAAGGCGAAGCGCGTCAGTGAATCTAAGAAGGTTCCCAGGCCGATGAAGCCGCCGGTGATCTTCTTGTTATAGGTGCGGTCGAAAAAGGGCGCGATGAAATCGCGATCGACATCCAATTTGAGGATGTTGCCCTTCCAGATCGCCGCCATGCGGTCGCCCAGCAGGCCTCCGAGTTTGACCTGATTGGCGGGAATGGGAAGGAGCGGATCTGCCACTGGCTGTGCGGCTCGCAAGTGCAGAGGCAGTGCCGCTGAGGTGCAGAGGAACGCCCTTCGGGTGAGGGTGATGGCCGGGTTCATGCACGATTCCATTGCAATCGTAGAGCCAATTGGTTAGGATGAGGCATGGACGTCGAAAAGACGATTGAATTCCTGTTAAGCAGTCAAGCCGCCGCCGAAGTGCGCTTGAATCGCCTTGAAGCTCTCACTGCTTCCAATGCCGAGGATATCAAGGGCCTTGCCGGAAAACTTGCGGAATTGGCCCAGGTTGGAATCGATAGCGGCGAACGCTTTAACGAGCAGGACCGCAAGCTGGCTCAGCGTATCGACAATCTGGTGAGCGGCATTGGTGAGTTCATGCGCCGGGACGTGCCGCCAAATACACAGTAGATCCCCTCAAAATGCACTGGAGGCCGATCCAGATCTTTTGACAAATGACCAACCAGTCATTAAAATGACTAAATGGTCATTACGGCAGCGGCGCCGGTCCGGAAGTCGAAAAAAGAACTGCTTTCCGAGTGGCGGCATCAGGAAGTGTTGGATGCCGCGCGGCACATCTTCGCCAAGCTGGGCTATGCGGCGGCGAACGTGGAAGAGATCGCCAAGGAAGCAGGGATGGCCAAGGGTACGGTCTATCTCTACTTCAAGTCGAAGGAAGAAGTCTTTGCGGCCGTGCTGGCGAGCGATCTGGAGAGCCTGACCAACCGGACCATCGAAGGGATGTCGGCGGCGAAGACGTTTCGCGAGCAGATCACCGTCTTTCTGGAACTGCGTCTGGACTACATTCGGAACAACGCGGATTTTTTGAATATCTACTTTGCGGAGTTTGGCAGCCGGGGCTCGCGGTCGCCGCTGATCGCCGGTGTGATTGACCGGGAGTTTCAGCGCGGCATCGAGTTTCTGCGCAAATGCCTGACTGAGGCGATTGCGCGCGGCGAGTTGAGGGCGATGCCAGCTGAGCATGCGGCGTTTGCGATCTTCGATCTGGCGCGGGGGTTTGCGGAGCGGCATCTGCGCGGCTGGGCGACCATTCCGCTTGAAGAGGATTTCGAATGCACGCGGACGCTGATTTTGAGGGGATTGCGGAAATGAGCATGCGTTTGTTGCTTTCAATCTTGGCGGCAGCGTCCTTGTTGCACGCGCAGGAAGGGCCGCTCGATCTCACCCTGGCGCAGGCCTTCCAGATGCTAATTCGCCAGATCCTGGTAAAAAGCGAAGCGGAGGTAGAGCAGTGGCGGGGCGCCATT
>Ga0118677_10013788_pt1 | contig 11557 bp, 13 predicted proteins | sample AliMusrvi5mmetaG_FD_86154 | JGI IMG/M metagenome (GOLD analysis project Ga0118677, IMG submission 86154) | reverse complement strand
GCCGTCACCACCTGGTTCGACCAAGCCCGGCCGATTTGGCGTCCTCCACCAACGGGGTCGGCTGAATCGCCAGGGCATCGCTGGCCTCGCCTCGATCCCCTCGTCGTGGAAGACCGCTGGCGACCATGCGCGACGGGGCCTGCTCTTCGACGTCAAACTGGCCACGTCGGTGGAGATCGCCGAGGCGCTCACGGGAATCGTGGAGGAGCTCGCCACCGTCCCGACGACGGGGCGCTACCTCGCGGAGCTCTTCCGACGTTGAGGGGTCACTCGGCGGGAGGCGAGTGGAGCGGTCGGCCGCCAACGATGTCGACCCAGGCGAAGTCGTCGACCGTCGAACGACGCAGCTTCGTCACCGGCGCAGACGGTCGTCCGAGCGCCACCAACGCAGCGACACAGTGATCCTTTGGGGCGTCGACGAGCTCGAGCACTCGGTCTTCGTGGAGCACTGGCATCGTGGTGATCACGCCGCCCAAGCCTCGCTCACGAGCACCGAGGAGGATGTTCCACACGAACGGGTAGATCGACCCCCCTCCGGCGAAGGTGTAGCGATCGAGGTCGCGATCGACCGCCGCCAAACACGAGAGGTCGGCCAGCACCAGCAGGAGGACAGGCACCTGGTCAAGGTTCTCGGCGAAGCCCGGGTTGTGGCGACCGAGCTCTGCCATGTCCCCGGCAGTGCGCCGTGCCGCATTCTCGACCTCACGGTCGTTCACCGGGCTGAACGGCGTCAGGCCGGCGGCCACCTGGCCGAGATACTCATACCAGCCCTCAAGGTAGATCTCCTTGACCTTGGCACGGAGCACGGCATCGTCGAGGACCACCACGCGCCACCCCTGGCGGTTGCCGCCGCTCGGGGCGAACCGTGCGTCATCGAGGATCGATCTGAGGGTGAGCTCGTCGATCGGCTCATCGGTGAACTCTCGAGTTGCAGGGATGGAGCGGAGTGCCTCGCGAAGGTCCATGGCGGGAGGTTACAAGCAGCCTCTCGCTGTGGAATGCTCTCTGCGGGAAGGGGGTCCCATGGAGAAGCTGCAGTACCTCGCATGGCTACCGGAGGGCACGACGCCAGCTGAGGTCCGACACCGGTTCATAGACGAGATCGCACCTACCTTGCTGGGCACCGAACTCTTGGGCCTGACCATGGATCTCGACGACGACGGTGCGGCGATCCCTGCCCCGGTCCCGACGCCAGAAGGCGAGCACGCGCCAGCAGCGCTCGTCTCGCTCTGGTTGGACTGCTACGACCGCCGAGGTGAGGCTGAGGCGATCCTCAGAGAGGCAACGGTGAAGCTCGAGGGCTACTCCGTGGTCGAATCCCTCTACACCGAGTACGGGGGCAGCCCGTGGGCAGGTCCACGCGATTGGCCTGACGGGCAGCGCTCGCCGGGCGTGGTCACGGTGGCTCGGTTCGAGCAGCTCCCGGGGACAGACTTCGAAGAGTGGCTGGCCTTCTGGCATGGTCACCAATCACCGATGTCAGAGGCGATTCAGCCGAGATGCCGCTACGTGCGCAACCTCGTCGTCAGGCCGCTCGGCCCAGGCCAGCCTGCGTGGCGGGGCATCGTCGAGGAGGCATGGCCGAGCCTCGAGCACGTCACCGATCCGATGCTGTTCTACTGCGCAGACGGCGACCCGGGCGTCATGGCGGCCAACGTGACGACCATGATCGATCACGTGACGAAGCTCATGGACCTCGAGACGATGCGGAGCCAGACGATGAGCGAGTGGATCATGAAGACGGTGGGTGCCTGATGGGGCGATGGTCGAGAGAAGAGCTCCAGCAGGCACATGATCGATTCGTCGAGGTCGCTGCTGCGTGCGCCGTGTCGCGAGAGTGGCGCCCGTGGGCAGAGATGTTCACCGAGGACGCGGAGTATCTCGAGCACTGCTTCGGCCGATTCCAGGGGCGACAGGAGATCTACGACTGGATCCAGCCGCTCATGAACGAGTGGCCCAACAGCGAGATGACGTCGTTCCCGCATGACTGGTGCGTCCTTGACGAGGAACGAGGGTGGTGGATCTGTCAGATTGAGAACCGGTTCCGGGATCCTGGCGATGGTGAGGTCTACCAGGCGCACAATCTGACGGTGCTCCACTACGCCGGAGATGGGCTCTTCAGCTACGAGGAGGACGCCTACAACCCGGCCGGGTTCGTCCCGATGGTGACGGCGTGGATGGCAGCGCAGCAGGCGCACGAGGGGGAGCGATGAGCAAGGTCACGATCATCACCGATGAGGCGGTCACCGTCGACGGCGAGGTAGTGGGCGACCGCATGCTGATCGACGGTGGTGACCTCGAAGCTGCAACGGGATGGGTTCGCAAGCCAGAAGGGCTGTGCCAGGGGGCGGTGTGCGTCCCCGTCCGTGACGCGGCAGCGCTCGAGGTGGGGACGAGGATCGATCTCGGTGGCTTGGCCCACGCCCTTGGTCGGCGAAGCGTCATTGATCTCGATGCTGGCATCATCGCCATCGCCCGTGACGGTCAAGATCGCAGGGGTGCGCTCGAGGGACTCGTCGCACCAGATTTCACGTTGCCAGACCTCGATGGTCGTCCTGTGTCGCTCTCTGACTTCGCGGGCTCAAAGAGGATCGTCGTCGCCTTCTCCACGTGGTGTGGCTGCCGATATGACCTGCCGGGCTGGCAGGCACTCGCCGACGAGCTTGCTCCGAGCGGCCTCGAGATCATCACGGTGGCCTTCGACGATGACGCAGTGCTCGTGCGCCCCTTTGCTGAGGGCATCGAGATTCCCGTGCTGCTCGATCGCCAACACCTCTTGAGCGAGCTCTACGCGTTCTCCAACGTTCCGACCGCCGTGTGGATCGACGAGCAGGGGAGAATTGCTCGACCCAACGGGCTGGCGTTCGGGACCGATACCTTCGCTGACTTCACTGGCGTGACATCGACGCCCACACTCGATGCGATCAGAGCGTGGGTCCTTGACGGCACGTTGCCGCTCTCTGCTGCTGAGGCGGCCGGGGCGGTCGCGGACCTCGATGAGGCGGAGATCGATGCCCGCTTGCACTTCAGGGTCGGCGCGCAGGCGCGTCGAGATGGCCTCGACGCGGCGGCGGAGCAGCACCTGCGGATCGCCGGCGAACTCGCACCATTCGACTTCTCGGTTCGAAGAGCAGCGATGCCCTTGCTCGGCGAGGACCCATTCGGGCAGGATTTCCTCGACCTCTACGACGAGTGGCAAGCAAAAGGGGCGCCGTACCACGGCGTCACCATCGAAGGTTCCTGACTGCCAGGCGTTGGTCGCTCGGCGTCAGGCGTCGCGGCGGCTGAGCAGCACGGTGCCGGCCACGAGTGAGATCGCCACGTAGGCGACCACCCAGATCGACGCGATCCAGGGGGCCAGCAAGGTCCCAGCGAAGTCCGTGTGCTGGCTGGTCTGTGACGCCATTGCTGTGCCGAGGTTCGACGGCAGGTACGGCTGGATGTGGTCGCGGATGCTCGAAGGGAGCAGCTGGATCAGGAGGGGGACCACAAGGATCAAGACCACAAAGAGGGCAATGGTCCCCGCCGTGTTGCGGACGATCAGGCCGAAGCCGAGCGACAAGAGGCCCATCAGCGTCAAGAACAGTGCGGCACGGAAAATCGCAGGAGCGACGCCGGCCTGACTGATCGACACCACCGGGACCGAGGTGGATCGGATCTGCTGGGCGATTGTTTCTCCGACGGGGACCTGGTGGCCACCGCTCGCCAGGAGGACGGCTTCGCTGACGAAGAACGAGATGAAGGCGGTGATCTGCGTCACCACGAAGAGCGACACCGCGAGGATGAGCCCCTTTGCCACCGCAATAGCGGGGCGATGGGGGACAGAGGCGACGGTTGTCCTGATCGACCCTGTCGAGTACTCGGAGGTGATCACCAATGCCCCGAGGACGCCGACGACGATCTCGGTGACGAAGGACCCAGCCTGAGAGATTCGCACCGGGTCGAACTGCGCCCTGTCAGCGACGCCGGACTGCGCCCAGTGGTTGGCGAAGACCCAGCTGAAGAGGGCAGCAAAGCCGATGCCGCCGACGACGATGACGGCGAGCGAGATCCACGTGGATCGGACCGAACGGAGCTTGGTCCACTCTGAGGCGAGGAGCGTCCTGACGCCGGCTCGGCCGGTGACGTCGAAGTTGTGGTCGACCGAGGTCGGCAGGGTGCTGCTCACGACGATGCTCCCGGAAGACCGGACTGGTACTCAGCTGAGCTCGAGGTGAGCTCCATGAAGACTTCCTCGAGGCTGGCCTTGACCGGCGTGAGCTCATGGAGAGCGACCTGTGCACCATGCGCTGCATCGCCGACAGAGGCGGCGTCGATGCCGGTCACCAGCAGCTCGCCGTCGTCACCAGCCTCGATCTGGCCGCCGGCTCGCTCGACCGCTGCACGCAGTCCCGCTGGATCAGGGGTACGAACCGAGACCGTCGCCACGGTGTGCGACTCGATGAAATTGTCCACGGTGGTATCGGCGATGAGGCTGCCCTTGCCGATGACGACCAGATCGGTCGCCGTCTGGGACATCTCGCTCATGAGGTGGCTCGAATAGAAGATCGTGCGCCCCTCGGTGGCAAGCTGCTTGAGCAGGTTGCGGACCCACAAGATGCCCTCTGGGTCGAGCCCGTTGATCGGCTCGTCGAACAGCAACACGCCAGGATCGCCGAGGAGTGCACCGGCGATCCCGAGCCGCTGGCCCATGCCGAGAGAGAACTTGCCGACCTTCTTCTTCGCCACAGCGGCCAGACCGACGAGCTCGAGCACCTCGTCGACTCGCTTGGTGGGGATCGAGTTCGACTGGGCGACCGACAGGAGGTGGTTTCGAGCGGATCGACCAGGATGGACGGCCTTGGCATCGATGAGAGCACCAACCTCTCGCAGCGGCCACCGGAGGTCGTGATATGCCCTGCCACCGATGGTCACCGATCCCTTGGAGGGGTGGTCCAAGCCGAGGATCATCCGCATGGTCGTGGACTTCCCGGATCCGTTGGGGCCGAGGAATCCGGTGACGACGCCTTCGCGGACCTCGAAGGACAGATCGTTGACGGCCAGCGTCGAGCCGTAGCTCTTCGAGAGGCTGTGAGCGGTGATCAACGGATGACCGCAAGCGTGGAGTGCATCTCCATCACGCTACCAGTGGTGTCCTCTCGTCTGGTCGGCGACCGCAAGCGATCAGATCTCATGAGCAACGTCGTGGTCCTCTGGGACGTTCGGCCCTATCGCCGCAGCGAAGGCAGGCGTACGGTGACGAGCGACGAAGGAGGCGACGAATGTTCGCATCGATTTCTCTGGCTCTGGGGGCGATCTTCAACCTCATGGGTTCTGGGCACTACATCCACTGGGGCTTCGTCCAGATCTCGGTGGCCAACCTGCTGGTGATCGTGCTCATGGTCGTGACGTTCTTCGCCGCGATCTTGATCCCGTTCCGGCACAAGAGCGGAGGTAAGTCATGACGACGACCCACGACGCCCCACCGGCCTATGAGCCCCTGCCAGAGGACGCCGACCTGTGGACGGCGAAGATCCGCCGGAAGTTGGTGCGTGCGCTGCCTCCTGACCGGATGGTGCCGGACCGACAGCCGGCATACCTCTCGTCGTGGATCTACATCTTCGGCGCCCTGACGATGTCGGCGCTGGCGGTGGTGATCATCACCGGCACGCTGTTGGCGCTTGAGGGTCCCGCGTGGTGGCACCTTTCGACCGTCGGTCTCTTCGTGAACTCGTTGCACCTCTGGAGCGTGGAGCTCTTCTTCTTCTTCATGGTCATCCACCTGTGGGGGAAGTTCTTCATGGCGGCGTGGCGGGGCAACCGGACGCTGACATGGATGACTGGCGTGATCACCTTCATGGCGTCGATCGGTGCCGGGCTCACCGGCTACCTCTCACAGACCAACTTCGAGTCACAGTGGATCGCCACCCAGGCCAAGGACGGGATCAACGCCATCGGTGCCGGCGCCTTCTTCAACGTCCTCAACTTCGGACAGATGCTGATGTGGCACATCATGATCCTGCCGCTCGCAGTGGTCGCGCTGACCGTCCTGCACATCTTGTTGGTCCGGACGAAGGGCATTGTCCCGCCGTTCGAGATCGCGTCGCCCGAAGGTGGCGCGCACGCCGACGCCACCGCTGAGACCGCTGGAGGTGAGGGCTGATGTCGAAGAACCGACGCTTCAACCCGGATCGTGACGTCAATCCTTGGAAGGGTGCGTACCGGCCGTACGACATCGCGAAGGAGGTCACGGTCTGCTTCATCGTCGTCGCACTCCTGGTGATCGTGCTCTCAGCGCTCTTCGGCTCGCCTGATGTGAAGTCGGTCACGCTCAAGTCCTGGTCGAACGCTGATCGGGTCGATTTCGCCACCACGGCGATCGCCGAGCTCGACGGAACGAGTGGGACGGCGACCTACGGCGCGCCCTACAACAACGTCGCTGGCTCAGGCCAGAAGGTCGGCCCGGTCTCGCTCGTGAACCTCATGGGCGTGCACATCCCGGTCAACCCGTCGGCAGACTTCGTGATCAACCCACTGACCACGGTGACAGGGCAACCTGCGCTGAGCAAGGCGCTGGCGACCTTCAAGGCAGCCTCACCAGCCCAGCAAGCCAAGTGGGAGAAGGCCTACGAGGACGCCGTCGCCAAGGCCAAGGTGGTCAACAACACGTTGGTCGTGCCGGCGGGCCCGTATGGTCCGGTTGGCGTGTTGATCGGCGAGCTCACCTCGATGGCGACCTCAGGCGCCCTCGACACCTCAATCATCAACTCGAGCGGCTTCTACAGCACCGACTACACCAAGTCGCTGCTCTTCGTCGCTGACAGCGGCTACCTCGCCAACAAGGGCGCCGCGGAGCACCTCAGCGGCGACCAGTGGGGGATGATGAACGGGACAGCCAACTACCCAGGGCAGCCGTGGCTGTGGCTCTACACCCTCTGGTACCAGGTGCCGCCGTTCTCGACGAGCTGGTCAGCAAATGCAGATGCGCTCGTCTGGGCCTTCATGATGGTGTTGACCGCACTGCTCTTCTTCGTGCCGCTCATCCCGGGCCTTCGATCCATACCGCGCTGGAGCCGGATCTACAGGCTCATCTGGCGGGACTACTACAAGGGTCGGGTTTAGGAACCGAGCAGCAGGTGGGCGAAGATCGCCGCCGCTGGTGACGGTGGCGCATCGCGTCGCAGCAGGGTGAGTTCGCGCTCGAGGGGGTCGACCAGATCTCGCATCACTGCGCCTCGCGCATGAGCTACTTCAGCGAGAGGGGCTGGCACGAGCGCCGCACCAGCGCCGGCGAGCACCAGCGGGATCACGGCATCTCGTTGCGCGACCTCGACCGCAACCCTGGCGGAGAGGCCGACTCGGTCGAGCGCCTCGTCGAGCACCTGGCGTGTCGAGGTGCCCGGTGGGAAGGCCACGAGGTCGTGTCGGACAAGCTCTTCGAGGCTGAGGTCGCCCTTGACACTCGACGCTGCCGGAAAGATGACCTTGAGGCGCTGCGAGCCGGCTCGAACCGCCACCAGGCTCCCGAAGCTGCCAGCAGAGGTGGCGAGGCCGAGCTCTGCCCGGCCTGAGCTGACCATCTCGACGAGCGAGTCATGGTCCTCGGGGTCCAGGATCTCGACGCTGACGCCAGGATGAGCGGCTCGAAGCCTCCCCACGGCATCGGCCACTGGATCAGTCGCGAGCGTCGGCAGGCAGCAGATCCGGAGCGTCCCTCCTTCGAGGCCAAGCACGCTCCTCGCTGCCTCGACGCCGATGTCGAGCTCGGCCAGCGAACGGCGAAGGTGTGGCTCGATCGCACGACCGGCTGCGGAGGGCAGGACGTGGCGCCCGAGGCGAACGAGCAGCGGAATCCCGACCGACTCCTCGAGCTCCTTCACGGCGGTGGAGAGGGCCGGCTGTGAGAGGTGGAGCGAGCGGGCGGCGGCCGAGAACGAGCCGTGGTCGATCACTGCGAGCAGGTACTTGGCGCGCCGGGAATCCATAAGCATTAACTATAGAATACCCAAATAACAAGTATTTGTATTCTAGGTCGACCTCGCTCATGATGACAGCGTGAGGATTAACGAGGATGGCGAGCTCAAGCCGCGCAGCCGCTTCTTTTTTCTCAATGAAGTGCGGCGGCCCGACGCCGTCAGGGAGTGGCGCCATGCCCCTTGGCTGGCGGTGACAGCAGTGTGCCTCGGTGCGCTCATGAGCCAGCTCGATGCGAGCATCGTCACGCTGGCCTTCCCCACCCTCGAACAAAGCTTCCATGTCCCGCTTGGAGCTGTCACCTGGATCGGGCTCGCGTACCTGCTCACCTTGGTCTCCACCCTCGTGGTCTTCGGGCGGATCAGCGACATGGCCGGCCGCAAGCTGATCTACGTCTATGGCTTCCTCGTCTTCCTCGTCGGCTCGCTGCTCTGTGGCACCGCACCGACCCTGTCCGTCCTGATCGCGAGTCGAGTGCTCCAGGCCATCGGCGGCGCGATGATCCAAGCCAACTCAGTGGCGATCGTGGTGCTCTCGCTCCCTGCGTCGAAGCGAGCCAAGGGCCTCGGGATCCAAGCAGCGGCGCAGGCGCTCGGGCTTGCCCTCGGGCCGACGATCGGCGGCGTGCTCGTCGGTCTCCTCTCGTGGCGATGGCTCTTCCTCGTGAACATCCCGGTCGGGCTGATCGCGCTGCCGGCATCGATGGCATTCATTCCACGCAGCCGGAAGCTCTCTGCGACGCGTCCGCTGGACTGGGCAGGGGCCATCCTGCTCTTGGTGGCGGTGGCCGGGGTCCTCGCCTCCTTGTCGATGGGCGGGACCCGAGGGTGGCTCTCACCGCTGGTCCTCGGTGGCTTCGTGGCTGGCGCGGGAGGCCTCATGGCACTCGTCTGGCGGGAGCGGCGAACTGCGGATCCGCTGCTGTCGCCGAAGCTGCTCAAGGATCCCGTCATCGCCCGTGGGCTCGGTGCTGCGAGCCTCGGCTACTTCGTCCTCTTCGCCTTCTTGCTCACCGTCCCCTTCGAGGTGGAGCGAGCCATGGACGGATCGCCCGTCTCCGCCGGTCTCGACCTCCTTGCGCTGCCGCTGGCGCTTGGGCTGGCAGCACCGCTCGCCGGTTGGATCGCTGTGCGACTTGGTACGGCAGCGTCAGGCCTTGCGGCCGGGTTGGTCGCCGCCACAGGCGCCGTGGTCGCCGCGCTCTCTGGTGGCTCGACGCCCATGCTTGTCTTCGGACTCGCCATCGTCGGCGTCGGCCTCGGCGTCTTCAACACGGTCAACAACGCTGCGGTGATGGGGGCCGTCCCGCCTGAGCAAGCTGCGGTTGGGTCGGGGCTGCTCAACACGGTTCGCGGCCTCGGCACCGCCTGTGGCCTTGCGCTCGGCGCGGCACTCTTCGATGCCCTCGGCGGGGCAGCGACGATCGACGAGACGGTCCAGGCAGCGTTCAGGGGCTCAGCGATGGTCTTCGGTCTCGTGATGGTCGTGGCCGGCGCCCTGTCGTTCTCTGCCGGACGCCACCTCGCCGGTCCAGTCGAGATCAGTGTGGCGCCGGAGTAGCGGCCCGGGCGTCGTGGCACTGGCGACACTCGCCGAGGACGGCGAAGTGGTGCGGGTCGACGATGAAGCCATGTCGCTCGAGCGCGCCAGCTCGCAGCTGTGCGAACAGGTCGAGCTCTGCCTCGATCATCGCCCCACAGCTCTGGCAGACCAGATGTCCGTGTTCATCGTGCCGGAGGTGGTAGGTCGCCGGCCCTTTGCCAGCGTGGCTGTGCTCGACGATGCCGACCCGCTCGAGCTCCTCGAGGATCCGGTAGGTGGTGGACGCAGCGACGTCGGGACTCATCGCCTGGACGTGACCGGTGACCTCCTCGGCGGTGAGGTGCCCCGGGTGTGCGGCGAGGGTCTCGAGGACGAGCCGCTTCGTCGGGGTCGCCCGCCCCCCAGCACTCCTGATGGCCTCGAGTCCTTCGTCGACGACGCTGTTCGTCGAGTCCGAGGATGCCATAGGTGCAGGCTAGGCCTCGTCGAGGAGCGCGGTCCGCTCGTCGATCGAACCCGCCTGCCCAAGAGCATCTGGGTCGACCACGCGATACCCCCGCTGCGCAAGGCAACGAGCGAGAGGGTGCGTGGCTTCGATGACGATTGCCGACGGGCTCCAGAGCTCGGTGTCGATCTGTGTCACCTCGCTGAGCGCTGCGGCCAACGGTCGCCACGTCGACCTGTCGTCGGGGTCGACGACCTCTGCGAGGTCACGGGGCAACGGGAGCGGAAGGTCGCCAAGGCGGTGGCGCCAGAAGCCACCCTCGAAATCGACTCGGTGGTGAGAGCCGCCGTCAAAGTCGACGAGCCGAACGGTGTGACCGTCGCTCGCCAGTGCCCGGGCGACGTTGGCGTCGCCGTCGCCGCCTCGGATGGCGCTGACCACGATGATGTGGAGGCGCAAGCTTGCCGCGCCCGTCGTCACCGATTGGTGGGCGACGACGGTGGTGGGGTCCGGGACGTGGCGGCGCGGGACCGGCGGTGCTTGCAGCCAGCCGGCAAGCCGAAGGTGCGCCTCCTTGGCATGCTCGTCGAATCGAGCGAGTGTGGCGTCGTCGAGCCCGGCAGCCTCCATCTCGGAACGATGGTGGGCGACGAACGCATCGAAGTCACGCCGCACCGCCGCCACACCTTCATCTGGAAGCTGGTGCCGCGCGGCGAAATAGGCCCGGTTCACGAGGATGCTCCGGCGATCGGTGGCGACCCTGTCGCTCCCTCGGGTCGAAGATGGCAGGTAGCGATGCACGACCGCACCGTGCTGCGCCACCCGCACGATCCACCCGTGGTTGAGAAGTCGCCGCGCGAGGTCGGTCTCGTCGTGGAAGTAGTCGAACTGTTCATCGAAGCCACCGACGGCTGCTACCGCATCGGCACGAACGACGAGGTTCGTGCCGATCGGGTAGTCGAATGTCCCGGCTGCAGGCGTCTCGGTCAGCCCTCGGATCGGTGGCGCCAGGACCACTGAGGCATCCCCGGCTCTCGTGCAGCGGCTGTAGCGGGCCTGGAGCGAGTGTCCTGTGTAGTCGAAGACCGGGCCACCTACCGCTGCAACCTCTGGATCGTCGAAGTGGGGGAGCAGGTCAGCGAGCCACCGCTCGGTCGGGATCGCGTCGTCATCTAAGAACCCGATGAGCTCACCGGTCGCTGCATCGAGGCCGAGGTTCCTCGAGACAGAGAGGTTCCGAACCGGGTTCGCGATCACCGTCGCCACATTCGCCAGACCTTCGAGCTCCTCGATCGTCGATTCCCCACCTGGGCCCACGACCACGATCACCTCGACGACCGCCCCTTCGAGCCGATCGATGCCGGCAAGACATGCCTTGAGCGCCGCTGGCCGATCGACCGTCGCTACCACGACGGAGAGTGCTGGCATCGCTGAGGTCACGACTGGTCGCTGCCGCCTGCCGCACCCAGCCGGGCGATGGCGTCCTCGAGCGCCGCGAGACGGCGCGCTTCGAGACGCTCTGCCGAGCGTGGCTGCTCGCGCAGCTCGGCAACCTCTTGGAGGCGGACGTCGAGCTCTGCGATCATGGTGTTCACGACGGCGAGTGAGCCCATGTAG
>Ga0118677_10013787_pt1 | contig 11559 bp, 8 predicted proteins | sample AliMusrvi5mmetaG_FD_86154 | JGI IMG/M metagenome (GOLD analysis project Ga0118677, IMG submission 86154) | reverse complement strand
CACCGTGGTCCGGGCATCCTGCCCGGAGCCATCAATTGCCAATCAATCTGCTAACCGAACTGTATTGGGCGGCCCGCCCGTTGCCCGTGGTGAGCCAATGAGTTGAGGTAAGCCACTTACCATTGTCCCCCCATGGTCGAGGGCGATTCGGAGATCGCCTTTCCTTGAGTGCGATTCGGAGATCGCCCCTCCTCGACGGCGGCCGCCGGCGGGTGCTCCACCGCCGTCCCGCTGGGCAGCAGCATCAGGCACAGATAGACGATGATGGTGGGCGGAATGGCACCCAGCGCCAGCCCGAGCGGCGAAATTCCAAACTTGAAAAACCGTGACAGCAGGCATTGGCCGGCGGGGTTTGGCGCGTTGGCAATCACGGTCAGGCCGCCACCGGCCACCGCGCCGGCCACCACCGCGAATTTAGCGGAGGCGGAAATGCCCTCGACCTGCGCCGCCAGATAGGTGATCGCAGCGTTGTCGTTGAAAGCCGTGAGCAGGGTCGCCCCTAACATCAGCGCCTGCTCGCGCAGGCCCATCATCACCGGCTCGATCCACCATGCCTGACAGCCGCCGTGGATCACCAACCCGGCCAGGAAAAACCCGACCAGAATCGGACTGCGCAACGAGACGGCATTTTGATGGTGACGGGTGGCCGTCACGAACGCGACGAAGAACAAGAAACCGCCAATGAACAGCACCGGATAATGCGCGGCATACACCGTCCAGGCCAGAAACCCGAGATGCACCCCGGTGACCCAGCCGGGGATCGACGTTTCGCGTTCCTCCCAGGACGGCAGCGAGGTGGCGGAGTCGGCCACGGTCTTCGCAGTTTCCCCAAGCCGGCGCAGTTCCTTGCCGAACCATAGGGCATAACACAAACTCGACAAACCCACTCCGACCACCGCTTTCCACCCGAAATGCAGCATCATGTACGGCGTGTCCCAGCCCCATCTGCCCGCCACCATCAATACCGGCGGCGCGGCGAAACTGGTGAGCGTGCCGCCCACCGAGATGTTCACAAACAACAGGCCCAACGTGGCATACGCCAGGGTGACCGACGGCTTGAGCGGGAAAAACCGCTTGGCTAACAGCAGTGCCGCAATGGTCATGGCCGCCGGCTCGGTGATGAACGAGCCGAGCACCGGCGCCAGTATCAGCACGCTCAGCCACCACGCCGCGGGACTGCCGCGCCCCAGCCCGGCGGCCCGCGCCAGCGCCTGTTCGGCCGCGCGCAACACCGGGCGACTGGCCGCAATCGTCATGATGACCACCACGAACAACGGTTCGGTGAACGTGCAGTCGTCGCCAAGGTAGTGTTTGAAATCGAGCCAACTGTAATAATGCGTGGCGGCCACAGCCAATACGATGACCCACAACCCGAACACCACTTCCACCTCTCCCAAAAAGTGAAACAGCGTGCCCAAAAACGACACCTCCTCCATGCTTTCGGGCCACGCCTCGTCTAACACCTCGCGGCTTTTCAACTCCGCCTGATGGCGACGCTCGAACTTGTGGGCAAGCCGGGTGAAAAAGCCACACGCGAAGGTATGGAGGATCGCGAGAAGGAAGATGCCGCTGGCCGCCAGATTGAACGGATCCGCCACAGCCCGCGCCCTGAGCGTGTCTAACAATCCTCCGGTCGCTGGCGCATAGGCTTTCAGCGGTTTGGGAAAGGCCGCGTGGCGCACCGCCACGCCACCGCCATCCGGAGAGACAGGCTCGGACTGGCTACCGCCCATGACGCTGTTGGAAAGCGCAAACAGCAGGAATGCGACGACGATGAGGATGGAATGGCGAAACGGGACGAAGATGACCTGTCTGGGTGCAGCGCACAGGCAGGCCACGGATGAAGAGGATTGCTCGGATTGCACGGACGAAGAGGGAAAGAAGAGATTTGACCGCAAAGACGCAAAGAATTTAAGGGTGGAAGCGAGAGAAGGTCGCTGCGCGCCCATGCTCTCAAACCTTTGGATTCTTTGCGTCTTTACGGTCATAACTCTTTCTTCAATCCGTGAAATCCGTGTAATCTGTGGTTCAATTTCGCCATCGGGTTTTCAACGTCGGTTTTTCCCCATCGTCGCAGAAAAATAAAGCGGATGACCCCAGTACGTGGAGTCATCCGATCAAAAAATCCAGTGGGCTCGCACCTCCCGTCCGCCTCAAGCCTCTGAGGTTTCAGTCGCGGCGGCCTCCTCAGGAGCGCTTTCCGCAGCGGCCGTTTCCTCAACAGCGGAAGTTTCCACAGCGGAAGTTTCCTCCACGGCGGCCTCAGCACCGGATTCGACAGCCCCATCAATGTCGGCACCCTTGGCCACTTTCTTGGCGACCTTCTTGGCAGGAGCCTTTTTCGCAACCTTCTTGGCGGCGGGTTTCTTCGCGGCGACAGCCTTGGCAGCGGCGGATTTGGTGGAAACCGCCTTGTGCTTCACAGTCCCGCCAAGCTTCGCCTGCTCGTGCTTGCGCTTCAAATAATCCGCACGACGACGGCGTTTGATGATTTTATTCGATTGTTGGCCCATGGTTGCTGGCCACTTGGGTACGCCCAAATGCCGTCCGGATCAAGCGCAAATCGCAAAAGAGTTTGCCGCCCCCTGTTTTCGCATTCGACAAACCCGCCGGTTGCGTCCCAAATTTCCGCCCATGGCAGGCCTCATCATCGCTCCCCGCGCACGCATTTTCCACGGTCACGAGTGGATTTACTCCACTGAAATCAAGAAAACCTTCGGCGATCCCCAGCCCGGCGACGTGATCACCCTCAAGGATTTCCGCGACCGACCGCTCGGTTCCGCCATCTACAACCCCCACTCCCAGATCGTCGCCCGCCGTTTCTCCCGCCGCCGCCAGGACCTCGACGTGGATTTTTTCACCCGCCGCATCCGCCAGGCCATCGAGCACCGCCGCCGCTGCGGCCTGGACGAAACCCTCTGCCGCTTGGCCTGGAGCGAATCCGACGGCCTGCCCGGCCTCGTCATCGATCGCTACGGCCCCCACCTCAGCGTCCAAACGCTGACCCTCGCCATGGACCTCCGCCGCGATCTCATCCGCGACGCCCTGATCACGCTGCTCGACCCCACTTCCATCGTCCTGCGCAACGATTCCCCATTCCGTAAGGCCGAGGGCATGGAGCCGGGTATCGAAATGCTCTACGGCGAAATCCCCGGCCCCTTCGTCGTCCGCTCTAACGACCTCGATTTCGAGATCGACCTCTACGATGGCCAGAAAACCGGCCTCTACCTCGACCAACTCCAATCCCACGCCAATGTCGCCCGCCTCGCCAAGGGCAAACGCGTGCTCGATTGCTTCACCAACCAGGGCGGTTTCGCCCTCGCCTGCGCCAAGGCCGGTGCGGCCAAGGTCACCGCCGTGGATGTGTCCGCCAGCGCCTGCGAGGCCGCCCGCCACAACGCAACGCTCAATGGCTTGGACATCGAGGTGCTCGAACACAACGTCTTTGATTTTCTCAAACACGCCGCGCCGGACTATGACCTCATCATCCTCGATCCCCCCAGCTTCACCCGCAACAAGAAAACCCTCATGGACGCCATGCGCGGCTATAAGGAAATCCACCTGCGCTCGCTCAAGTTGTTAGACAAGGGCGGCATCCTCTCCACTTTCTGTTGTTCCCATCACGCCTCCCGCGAGCTGTTCCTCGAAAACCTCGTGGACGCCTCCGTCGATGCCAAGAAATCCCTCCGCCTCATCTCCGAACACGCCCAGCGCGCCGACCACCCGATCCTCATCTCCATCCCCGAAACCAGCTACCTCAAAGGCTTCACCGTCGAAGTCATCGCCGCAAGATAGGCGGAAGACACAAGCCCCGAACCCGCAAGCGAAGAGGCAGAGCATGAATCTCGCTCCGGTCAAATCCGTCTGCCCGGTCTTCAAATCCCCGCATGGGTCACGGCTCGTCGCCGGGGAGCTTCGGGACGTCAGGGACCGAGACATGCGGCCGCGGCGGGTATGACGTGTCGAGCAGGGCGGGCGGAACGATGGTCACGGATTTTTTCCGCTTGAACAGGGAGAGGGTGCCCAGCACGGTGCCAATCACCATCAGCGAAATCCCCGCAGTCAGCGTAACCTTGGGCTTCGCGGGTGTCAGATCCAGCGTGTAAGTGAGGTTGTCAAAATCGCCGCCGGAACCAAAATGGGCGTTGCGCGCATTGGCCGGCAGCTTCGCGTGTAGGGTCTGGCTGACGATTTCGCCATTGAGGGCATTGGTGAAACTGAAGATCCAATCCCGGTTCTCGCCGGTCACGAGTTTCATTTCCTTCGGCACATCAATGACGAATTGGCCGGCATTGATGTAGCGGGCGAGCGCGCGGGCCTTGACCTTGCCGGTGGCGCGTCGCTGCACGTCATCCCTTGTGAGACTGAAGTTTTCCAGCACCGACGTGGCCATGGTATAACGCATGTCGCGCAGGACAATGTCCGGACGATCGCCGTATTTTTCCTTCCAAATCGCCCATTGGCTGGCGCTGTATTGAAAGGTCACCTCGATATCCGCGTCCCCGCGTTCGTCGATTTGATAGATCTGGTCGATGGTGCGGCTGACGGACTCGACCTGCTGCGCCGGTGCGAACGTCGCGCCGCCAAGGAGGATTGCCGCGGCGAAAATGGAGAGCCTGATTTTCATGGTGGGAGATCTTTGCGGGCATGCCGCGCGGTTCATTTGGCAGCGCCAATTTGCGTGTGTTGGATGAGGGTCTGGATCATTGCCTGATTGTTGGCGAACTGCGCCTGTCCCGCGCCAACGAAAACACCGACGACGCCAGCGGTCGTGGGCTGGAAAATGCCAACCCATTTCGTGGTACCCGTCGCAAACCGCGTGGTGCCGGAGTAAATGGTGGCATCGCCCTTTTGCTGCGAGGTGTCCACATGGGCCCGCGCGCCGCTGGCTGCAACACCGCGTTGCGCGGCTGCCATCGCATCCTTGGTGGTTTGCAAATTGGGAAAGTAAAAAACATTCACCGCCACCGAAGTCTGCGCATCCTGGGTCGTAAATATCATGCCGGGCACGGGCGTGTTTTCCATGCGTGCCCAGTGCGCGGGAATCGCCAACGACACCAAGCCATTCGCGCCCACCCAACGGATGAAGCCAGCCGGCAACTGCGGCTCACCGGCCTCAGCCGTTTGCTCGCCCACCTCCTCACCGCCATCGCCGGTCCGTACCGGACGTTTGGCGAGAATGTCCTTGATCTTGTCGATGTCAATGGTCGGCAACTCCGGCGGACGAAAGCCCTGCGCCTGATACTGCCGGACATTCAACCAGATCTGATATTTCTGATTTTGCAGGTCCTGCTGCGCCATTTTCACGGCATCCTCAAAGGACACGCGGCCCTTGGCTCCCACCGCCATCGGTGTGATGGCGGTGCATTCGATCGGAATGAAATCCGATGTCCCGTCACCAAACCAGACGAGAGTGAATGCGTGACCGGGACGGAACACGACCGTCGTGCGCAGGCCCAGATGCTCCATGACCGAAGACCAAAGCAGCGCCAACTCCACGCAGAGTCCTTGGTTGGTGATGATGACATCGCGCGGCATCCGCACCGTCTGCACCATCGTGCGGACATCGCCCATCGTCGCTGGCACGCCTTGGTCGCTGGTGTAGCGCATGTTGGAATCGCACATGTAATCGTAGAGCGCCTTCATCATGCGCGCGACTTCCTGGGCTCCGCCGGCGATGCCCGCAGTTGTGCCGCCGGTGCGCTGCGTGATGACTGCGGCGAATTCCTTCACCACCGGATCGTTGGGCGTGACCATCGCCGCCACAAACGGCGCGGTGATGAAGACATCATACCAAGTGAGGAGATCGTTTGCGGGGAGATCCGTGTATTCAACCTCATTCACACCGCGCAGCTCGATGTTGGAGCGCAGGATTTCCTCCTGCTGCACACCGGGCTTGTCCATCCAACGGATTTTTGTTTCGAGTGTGACGGTGGTCTGGTTGGCGAGCTGCGCCACTTTCGCCGGAAGTTGTGGGTAAAAGAGCTTGACGATGGTTTGACCGGGCGGAATCTCCGCGTGGGTCTCTTCAGTCGTCCACGGGACGTAGTCGGGGATCTGGTAGCTGATTGAAAAATTGTGCACCATGCCCTTGCCGTCATTGTGGAAGATGACCTTGCTGACGAAGTTGCGGCCGTTGAGAGCGGCAGGGTTGCCATAAACCTTGTAGGCGAAAGTCATCAGCGATTTCTTGACCACCGGCGGCTCCCAGCGCAGCGTGCCGGGCGCGGGCGGACTGAAAAAATACAACGCCACACAAACGAGACCGGCGAGGATGAGGAGGGCGGCGGCGGAACGGAGAAGTTTGTTAGTCACGGAATTGGTGTTCGGGTTACCGGGCATGAGCACGACTGACTGCTAAGAAATTGCCGTTGGTGTGGAAGCCTTTGACGGAGCCGGCGGCCGGACCGGAGGGCGGGGAAAAGCGGGCGCGACTGGGTGGATTTCAAGCTGGGACCCATGAGTTCTGGAGGGGCCGAATTGAGGACGCGGAACTCAAGATCGGTCGTATAGCGGAAAACAGCCGGGGGCGCAAGAAGAATCGTGGGATTTGTTCAGGCCCCGACACGGATCCGCCAGCAGCGCCTGGGCATGCGCAAGACGGCTGCAAGAAACCCGCGATGGCATGCGTACGGCCCAACCTAATGTGCGGCAAATTCAACTGGATCATGCCGGCGGCGTTGGCGGCCGGCCCCCTGGCTGCGGGCGCCCCGAGCGCGCCGCCGCTGCATGACATGGAGCAACTCACCACGCCGGCGCGGGCCGAACCCTTCAGCAAGGACTTGCGCGTGGCCAAGGTCCGGGTGCAACCGTTGCGGATCGGTGTGCAAATCCCCCGCGACGCGAAGCGGCTCTCGCAAGCTGTTGTTTGTTAGAATAGTCTCCGAACCTTCAGATGTTGATCAGATTCAAATCCGTGCAATCCGTGGCTTCCCTCCAAATCTCACATTCGAGTCTCGCATTGCCCCCGGATTTTCCAAACCATAATCCACTATGAAACCCTTTCGGACTATAGCCCGACCTGGATTACCAGGTGCTGGATCGATCATCAAGCTCAAGTCCTTGCTGCCACCGTGCGCGTTGGCGGCGCTCGCGGCGGCGCTCGGCCTGGCCTTGCCAGCGCCCGGCGCAATCAGGCTGGCGAGCGTGTTCACGGATCACATGGTGCTGCAGCGCTGCCGCTGCGTGCCGGTGTGGGGCAGGGCCGAGCCCGGCGACAAGGTAACAGTCAGGTTCGCCGGTCAGGCCGCAACCGCGGTGACTGACAAGGACGGCCGCTGGAACGTCGAACTCGGTTTCATGGCACCCAATGCCACGCCCGCCACGCTGACTGCGGCGCTTTCCGACGGAACTCAGACGGCCGCGATCGCCGACGTCCTGGTCGGTGACGTGTGGTTGTGCTCGGGACAATCCAACATGCAGATGGGCTTGCCCGAATGTTTCAACGGGCCGCAGGAGGCGGCGGCAGCCAACTGTCCCTCGCTCCAGATGCTGAGGGTTCCCAAGGGCGGATCTGACAACCCGCGCGAGGATGCGCCCATGGCTTGGAAAATCTGCTCGCCGGCGGTCATGACGGAAAGCGGCGGCTTCTCGGCAGCGGGCTACTATTTCGGCCGCGAGTTGCAGCAAATTCTCAAGGTGCCGGTGGGTCTGATTGATTCCACGGTCGGCGGCACGCCCATCAACCCGGCGGGGACCTGTTCAATGCCATGATCCAGCCGCTGGTGCCCTTCACCCTGCGCGGCTGCATCTGGTACCAGGGCGAGTACAATCTGGCCTTGTTTGGCGACACGCTCAACTACACCGCGAAAATGAAGGCGTTGATCGAAGGCTGGCGCCGCCTGTGGCCCCTGACTGACATGCCATTCTATTATGTGCAACTCGCTCCTCTCGATTGGAAGACCGCCAACTATCCGAATTACCAAAGCCTGCCGGTGTTTTGGGAGGCGCAAACATTGGTGCAAACCGCTGTCCCTAACACTGGCATGGCCATCACCACGGACATCACCGACGACCTCAAAAACATCCATCCCAAGGACAAGAAATCCGTGGGCCTGCGCCTCGCGGCTTTGGCATTGCACAACACTTATGCCCGCTCCAATCTGGTTTGTCACGGCCCCGAGTTCAAGTCGATGCACATGGACGGCAGCAACCTGAAAGTCACCTTTGACGGTTGCGACGGCGGCTTGAAAACCCGCGATGGCAAAGCCCCGGATTGGTTCACCCTCGCCGGGCCCGACGGCGTCTTTCAACCTGCCGGCGCCACACTCAGTGGCAACGACGAGGTGACGCTCACCGCCGCAGGCGTGCCGCAGCCCGTGGCGGTGCGCTTCGCCTGGGACTGCACGGCGATGGCCAACCTGTGCAATGGCTACGGCTTTCCGGCCAATGCCTTTCGCACCGACCGGCCCGATCCGCAAGCCAACATGAACCTCGCCATGAACAAGCCGGTGAAAGTCTCGGGCAACACCCAGGGACAGATGGTGCCATCCAACGCGGTGGATGGCGTGACCGAGAACTGGTCCGGCTGGCACACGTCCGACGCTCCGCAATGGCTGGAGGTTGACCTTGAGCAGGTCTATCAAATCGATCGGATCAAAGTCGTCACCTATTACGACGAGGTCCGCTACTATCAATACAAGGTTGAGGCATCGGACGATGGCAAGCAATGGCAGCAGGTGGCCGACATGAGCCGGAACACGCGCATCTCCACCGCGGCGGGCGAGACCTTCAAATTTCCCGCGCTCAAGGCGCGCTACGTCCGCATCACGCTGCTCAAGAACAGCGCCAACCCGGCCTTGCACCTCAACGAGTTGATGGTGTTTGAAGCCGGAAGCAAGTAGGGTGGACAAAGTGGCGGCGAACCACTGTTAGGAAGAAATCATTCAGGACCGGTGCCCCGGTTCCATACCAGCCCGGGGCAGCTCCCCAGGTTCCAGCACATTTGGAAACCTCGAAGGCGGAAAGCCTGGCCTAACGCTTGTGCGGCTGGCAATCCGGACACCTTTTAGGTCGGGCTTTCAGCCCTCAATATCCCGGGGTCATCATTACCCAGGGCGTGGCCCTGGGCTGGGGTGGGATGGGCGTTTGGCCCGCAACAATGACTCCGGGCAGGATTCCCGGACCACCGTCGCTGAAAGATCGCGAACTGCGCCACGTAGTCCACCTTTGCCGATCCACCGAACTATGAACCTTCTCCCTCTCCATGCGATCCTGTTGTTGCCACTGGCGGCGTTTGCAGCCGAGGTGCCCGTCAAACCAGTGCCGGCCTTGAAGGACGTGTACAAAGCTGACTTTCTGATTGGCGTGGCCGTCGGCCCGTATGTCTATCAGGACAGCGACAAGGCCGTCGGCGAGCTTGTGGCGAAACACTTCAACAGCCTGACCTGCGAGAACGCGATGAAATGGGCGTCGGTCAATCCAGCGCCGGGCGTGTACACGTTCGAGGTGGCGGACCGCTTGGTGCAGTTCGCCGGCGAGCACGCGATGAAGGTCGTCGGCCACACGCTCGTCTGGGAACAGCAGACGCCGGCCTGGGTGTTCAAGGGGCCCGATGGCACCAACGCGCCGCGCGAACTGGTGTTAGACCGGATGCGCGAGCATATCGACAAGGTCATGGGCCGTTATCGCGGCAAGCTCACGGGCTGGGACGTGGTCAACGAGGCGGTGGCCGGCGGCGGCAGCGAAATGCTGGCCGATACGCCATGGAAGCGGCGCGTCGGCGACGACTACGTGGCGAAGGCCTATGAGTTTGCGCACAAGGCGGACCCTCATGCGGAGTTATACTATAACGACTACGGCCTGGAAAACCCGCTCAAGCGCGAGCACACGCTCCGGCTGGTCAAGAGCCTGCTTGACAAGGGGATCAAGATTCATGCGGTGGGCAACCAGGCGCACTGGAACCTGCGCACTCCGGCAATCGCGGAGATCGAGCAAACCCTCAAGGATTTCGTGGCGCTGGGCGTGAAGATGAATTTCACCGAGTTGGATATCACTCTCTACAGCTCGAACCAACAGGGCGACATCTATCAGAATGGCGCAACACCCGAGGTGCTCGAGCAGCAGGCCGCCCGCTATGCCGCGATCTTCGCCCTGTTCCACAAGTACCGTGAACACATCGAGCGCGTCACGTTCTGGGGCCCCACCGACAAGTACTCCTGGCTCAACGGCTTCCCGGTCAAACACACCAATCACCCGCTGCTGTTCGACCGCGCCGGCCTGCCCAAGCCGGCGTTCTGGGCGGTGGCGCAGGTGGCGCAGTCGGCAATCAGCAACCCGTAATCAGTGGCCGGTCCGATCCGAACGATCCGAACGATCCGACCAACGCAATCCATGATCCAGCCCCGTTCAAGAGCAGCGAGAGCCATGGCGTGTCTCGTCGGAGGGACTCTGGTGATCTCCGCAACGAGCGCGCGGGCCGATTGGATATTTGCAAGCCGCGAAAGCAATGACCTATATCAAACGGCCAAGGCATCGGGACTGGCCACGCGACGGGCAGACACTCCTGCCGCCGCGGTCGCGCAAGCCAAAGCGGGGGATGGGGTCCTGATTCTTGCGGATGATTACCCCGCACGACAAACGCCGGTTCCAGATGAGGTCTATCAAAGTGCAGCCGCAAAGAACCTTCGGCTCTATGTCGAATATCCTGCCACATTGCCCAACCTCAAGCTTGAGGCTCCGCGCAAAATGAATTGGGAGCGTGCGGTTGTGACCTCCGAGGCGTTTGGTCCAACGCTCGCCAAAATGCGGATCCTGATGATCCAGGATTGCACGTATCTGCCGATGGTGGCAACCAAGCCGCACTTGGTGCTGGCGCGTGTTGCTGGATTTGACGTGGCAAAGCTGGGACTACCGGCCACCAATGTTTGGCCGATCCTCTTTGAACACCCGCAAGGCAACATCCTCGTCGCCACCACCCGGCTCAGCCAGTTCATCGCCGGTCGCTATGCTCCAACTGACGCATGGCATGCGGTATGGGCCATGGTTTTCTCATGGCTGTGTCCTGAAGCAAGCATTCCGGCATTGAAGTGGACCCCACTGGTCCGTCCGATGTATGGCAAGTCAGCACAGCTGGCGCCTGATGCAACGACGCAGGCGGTTCGCCGTGGCGCCGAATGGTATGACAAGGGACGCTTGCTCATTCACCACGACTGGCGAAATCTGATGGCGGATGCCGCCCGTTTCAACGATCGCACGGGTCCGGGGCCGGCAGCAGATTTGCCGCCCGGCGATGGCATGGATGGCTTGTTGGAAGGATATAGCTCACGCATCAGCGAGGCGGGAACCCAACCCATGCGCTGGTATCTGCGTGCGGATTGCAACAGCGAGGGCGCCATGGCCTTGGCATTGAATGGGGTGGCCAATGACGATGCCTTAAGCAGAAGCCATGCCGCCAATCTCGTGGCTTTCGTCCTGAAGAATTCGTCGCTCCAGCAAGGACCCGCTGCCGATCCGAAAAACTCCGCGTATGGCCTGCTCGATTGGAATACGCGCGACAGCGGCGCGCAGGTTTATTATGGCGACGACAATGCCCGCGCGACATTGGGCTTGCTCATGGCG
>Ga0118677_10013785_pt1 | contig 11562 bp, 5 predicted proteins | sample AliMusrvi5mmetaG_FD_86154 | JGI IMG/M metagenome (GOLD analysis project Ga0118677, IMG submission 86154) | reverse complement strand
CCGGTATTTGGTTTGCGCCACTAATTGGATATTCTGGTGGATCTTCAACAGTAAGAATATGTAATTGCGCATCATAATCATCATTAATTTGTGATAACGCCATTTTTAATGAGGTACTTTTACCCGACCCTGTTGGACCAACAAAAATATTAATCCCCGTTGCATTTCTTTTTAGTAACTCTATTAACTTTACTTGTTCGTCTGAATAACCAAGATCTTCGAATTTAGCGCCCTCAACCGATTGCTCGTAAAGCATTCGTAACACCATAAGATGGCCATCGCTTGTGGGCGATGTTGCTATTCTTATACCGTTGACTTTGTCTCTTACTGAAGACCTTAGTCTGTCATTGGAGATTTGAGCGTCTTGTTGCGTACCAATTTGAAAATGTGTTCCCGCTACATCGGCTAACGCTTGGTAAATAGCGCTACATAATGCCTTGCCGTGATCATTGGTAAGCTGTGAATGCTCCGTAAGGTCGCCATTTATCCTAAATTTAATTTCTGTTGTACCAGACTTAACAACTATATGAATATCTGATGCCCATACCTTTGTTGCCGCAATAGTTAACTCGTGAAAAGTAAGGACAGCCTGCGATTGCTGATCTTTTCCAATTTCAACAAGAGGCACCATTTTGTTATGTGCATTAACCTCTTCCATGTCAACATAATGGACAATAAGCTCAAGTCCCTTGTGCTGACAAAACCGCTTAAACGAAGCAACTCTAGGATCTGCTATATAACTATTCGATATGTATAGATCTGGATAGTTAAATGAAGCGAGTGACTGCTGTCTCAATGAGGAGATGCCACTATCTGATTCGATAATTTTCAGCAATGCCGACAAATTACTATCTGAAATGCCATTTTCATCAGGCTCTAAAGTTGCTATGTCGGAATTATTAGCAGGCCTATCAATGACATTTAGCGCGTTTGCGTTACCTGCCATAATAAAGTTCGCCTTCTATATGCCATTTCCAAGTGCCATCGTTATTCGTGCTAGAAATTCTATCTATAGCAAAACCTGGCATTGTCTCAATGCTTGAATGATTTAATTCAAGTATTGGGTATACACTATCTAATGTAACTTTTTCTGTTATCCAAGTCGGAAGTGGTGGCATTTTAGACTTATCTTCCCCAGGCAAGGGCTGAGGATCAGGAACAATTTGCGATGTAAACTGAAGCAAATGCCGATCAGAAAAGTCAATTAACATAGCTTTTCCACCCTTATTTTGAATAGTAGGTGGAACAGCACCATGAATCTTCATTGCCAGTGACTTGCTTATAGTCACTTTTTTCATGTCACTCGAAAACGAAACCCCTGGAACACTCATAATCATTGCCGAGGCGTTAGTCGAGGCTATTGGTTCGTAGGATGCTATCGTTCGATGAGCGTCGCAGGCCCACGTCTTAAGCATCCATCCAGCAATAACGTGATCAACTGATGCCCATTGACCTTTACAAACTGACAAGAACTCATGATTCCCTACTGCTTTAACCCATGATGGAATGATGATCTTTGCGGCGGACTCAGCATTTTGTCTCTCAAGGTCTTTCGCTAGTTTTTCAGCTTTTTGTGTTTCTAATTGTCGATCCTCTTCGAACATATCGTATGTGTAATAGCTGCCATACAATGCAAGCGCTATTCCCGCACTAATCGCCATATTTTTAAGCGGAAGATCTGTAAATTTAAAAACCAAAGGCTTTAGTTTTGGTGCGCGATGTTTCGCTAACGCATCTTCAAGTGTTAGATGGTTAATTTGCGTACCAGCAAACGACAAATTAGAGGGTACTGAAGCATATAGCCAGCCACCAAAACTTAACATCTTCTCAAAAATATCAATCGCTTTTTCACGAGGCAACACAAGATCTGATTCCGCGTGAATATGATCATCTTTTATGGCAATATAATAATAATTTTCGCCATCGCCAGGAATCTCAAAAAGCCCCAGCCACGACCCAGTATTAACCTCAACAAGTCCGCCTGCCATGGAGCGGACTGTGGATTTTCTGCCAAGCTGGTTTCGAGAAGCATATCCAGCTTGCATAGGGTGAGATGTAACGGGTACACAGACTAGATCAGCATCAACATCCTGTCCTTTTTTTACTATTTCCTTTTTTGGATGCGAAACATCATCTAGCATTTGCCAATACAAGCCTGTGGCATATTTGACTTTGCCTAAATGAATTACTTTGACACCCTGATTAGTTACCATATATCTAGCCTACTTAGTCGTCGTTAAATTATTAATTGATGTGATTAGTAGTAATGAGCTTCTTATTGCACTGGCGCTGCTGGTGCGCTAGGTAATAGTGGTGGAGTAAATGACTGAGGCACGCCACCCATTCCACCCATGCCGGGCATTCCACCCATGCCACCCATGCCGGGCATTCCACCCATGCCCGCGTGAGGGTTAGGTTGTGACCCACCTGGAACGGTTGATGGTGATGATGGGATAATGGTGGTGTAAAGCACCTTTGTTTTCTTTACACTGTTTCTAATAATCACTCTGTCATTTAAAATTGAATCAACTCTCCAATTATTATCCATAGCCATACCCGCTGTAACAGTTGAATCAACTCCTCTATAGCGAATAGTTGCCTGATAATCTTTACCATTACCATAAATTGACTTCACCAGCATTTCATCGACAGGTGGCACCTTCTCTGCTTTGATCATTTCTGGAGCAGATTGTGTGGCGGCATTTGTAAGCGCAGGCAAAGCAATGGGATCAAGCTTTATCGAATCAAGTTTTGTTTTAGCCTTAGACGATGCGACAGACTCTTCAAGCTTCACCTTTTGATCTTCTATTTTCAAAATAGTGACGGCCTTCTGAAGTTCATTGAGTCGATTCACATATTCGCCATCATCTTGTGGCACTGAAATAGAAATCGGTTGGGCCGAAGACGATTGAGGTATAGCGGGTTGGCTAGGTGGAATGGGCTGAGCATCTGCACTCGGAACTATTGCCATAGCGCTAGTTGATAGTACATTTATTGCGGCGAATAAAAACAAACTGCGATTGTATTTGTACATAAGATTACCTTTAAGTATGACTAATATAGTTATCATAGCATAATTCGTATAAAACGATTATCACTAAACAATATAAAATTAATACTATAGCATAACTACAGTATTCATGAAAAACTCATAGAAAATGATTCGTCTTCATCTTCATCATTCATTCCGTGCAACTTACCATCTTTAAATCGGCGCATATCCATTGAGATATACTTATTGCCATCCCCTAAGCGTCGATCTCTCTCAAGGTCTTCAATTTCACTTACAATCTGAACGATCTCTTGATAACGAACTTTCTTCTCATCCAATCCTTGCTTGTGATCATCTGTAAAGGTATTAACAATACGGTGTGCAGCAAAGCACTGGTCCTTGTGGGTTTGATAATATCTTTCTTCGTCTCTTAAGTATTTATTAAAGACGGATGACTCTGTCTTCTCTAGTAACTCCTTAATTAGTCCATGCTTGGTTATGCGAGTAAAGCTACTGTACTCAATAATATTGAGTACATCATTAATCTGAAAGTACACATTATTTGTCACATCTTGAAGATGATGTGTAACATTAAATTTTAGTCCGCCCACATGAAAAATAGGTACTCTACCACCATCAAGATCTCTTAGTATTTCATAAAAAAAGCGCGCCTGATCGCTACCCTGAATCATTCTTGGTGAATCAAGTTGGCTTGGATTATCAAGATCGACTGGCTTAATGGGGCGAATGCCTCGATCGTCCTTTTCTTTTAATTTCCACTCAGCATAGGCAGCATTATATTCTTCAGTCCTAATAATATGCTCTGGCTTTTCTTTTAGGTATACATTATGTTCGACAGTAAAGACATCCATATAGTCCTTCTTGTATTCCATGCCCTTATAGCGAATCAATTCATTCGAAATAATAGCTTCCTTGGCTTTGTGAATATTGACTATCTTTGACTCAAATCGTTGATTTTTTATAAGTTCGTTTTCTATCCGATGTCTTGAGCTCGACAACCTAGCCCTTACACGCCTTGCATTCGTCTCAAGATCATTAATCTCGCCTTCAAGTTGAATCTTTTCCCTGAAGATAGGATTTCCTGTTGTTTCTGCCATGAACTCCATATAAGACGCAGAGTCACTATGATCTTCTTCGATGGTTCGATAGCCGTTTCTAAAGCCTTCTAGCATCTCTTGTTTACGACACAGCAATTGCCACGCTACAGCATCAAAAGTACGCTCTGTAGAATAAGCAATAATCTCAACCTCAAAGTTATCAGGATCTCTTTCATAAAGCTTGTTGCCTTGACGAACAACACGCCCCTCTCGCTGCTCGATATCTGAAGGCCTACCGTACATAGAGCTGTCAATATGATGTAGGGCAACAACTCTCTCTTGCACGTTGGTACCCGCTCCCATTTTTGATGTTGAGCCCAATAAAATCCTAACCTCTCCCGCATTAACCTGATCAAAAAGGTCTTTTTTATCTGAAGCTTTCTGGTAATCATGAATAAATTGAACTTCATGAGCAGGAATACCCATCTCTATCAATAATCGTCTAAGGCTGTCATAAACTGAAAATCCAGTGTCTGCGGTAATAAATAGTCCAGCATCCGAATTAACGGTTTCAATCATAGCGTCGAGTGAATCCTTGCGCTTATCATCAATATCACCTTCATTAATCTCCGTTAACGCTAAATTTTTAAGATATTCCCATTGCAACTCAAAAGGCTGGCCATGTATGCCTTGTATGTCGGACTCGCTCGCATTAAGAATGGTACAGATCGTTTTAATCAAGTGTGTAGCGTCAGTGCTTGCGCTTTTAGAGGGCGTTGAAAGGTCGCAAAATACAAGCTGAGTCCCCTTGTCATCATTCCATTTATGATAGTTTCTAAAAATATTTCTGGCGGCCCGATGAACTTTGTCATTCTCGTTGCTTTCGGCATGTGGATCGACAACGCGAATATCAAGCGCTGCTTTTTTTGCATCAACATAGACCCACAGTAAATTATCGACTGATGGATCAAACTTATTAGCCTTTTTGTCATCTTCGATTTTTAATGCACGCTCAATCAGATAATCCATATAAGCAATTTGCTCTTCGCTAGGCAGAGCGATATCTAATATGCGACCACCATTCTTTACCTTTGGCACAGGAAATCGTGTTGATAAATTTTGCCCTGTCTCTTTATTTAGGCTTTCAATTTGTTCGGTATAGGCTGTATTAAGATCTTCTTTTAAAACAATATCACCAAATGATCGATAAATTTGCATCAACTCAGGAATATTATTGAAATTAGTCATAATGGTGCGTTCTTTGAGCTTTTGTGTTGCTGTGTACTCAATTTTCGCCTCTATAGTTGCATAGTTTTTAACCCACGCATCAAAAGACTGTAAGTTTCTTTCGTTTAAGCCGTGAGGACTTAAATATCGCATAATAGCGTACATCTCTACCAGCGAATTACTAATGGGCGTGCCTGTTGCGAACGATACACCAAAGCGAGTGTCACCATCTTCAGCTTGAGTGCGCATCACATTTATTTTCATATAAAGGTCAAAAGCTTTTTGAGAGCCAATAGGATTCCCCATGCCGGCAACTCTTGTTATTCCTGAGCTATACTCTAAATTTTTAAACTCATGCGACTCATCAATCGACAAGTAATCAATTCCCATGTTGTTAAAGGTGATAACTTGATCTTTTTCAGTTTTATTAAGATTTTTTATTTTTTCGCGGCGCTTGGCAATTCTACCTGCCATGACTCTGACGCCACGCTTATCGCCGTCATCAGTCGCTACCTTCATAGCGGTCATTAATTCATTCAGTTCATCAGTAAGAAAATTAACCTCTGACTCTTTGTCTACTGGAATGCGCTTTAAAGCGGCATGACCCATAATGACAGCATCGTATTGGCCGGTTGCAATCCGAGCAAAGAGACGCCTACGGTTCTTTGTTGAAAAGTCTTTTTCCGTAGCCGCTAGGATGTTTGCTGCTGGGTACAAAGATATAAAGTCTTTAGCCCATTGTGTGACTAAATGATTAGGTACTATCAATGCAGGCTTATTAGATAAGCCTAATCGCTTACGCTCCATAATGCCTGCCACCAAGGTAAAGGTCTTCCCTGCCCCAACGACATGATCAAGTAGCGTCTCATCTGATTGAATCATGCGCCAAGCTGCGTTCTTTTGTGTATTTCTTAAAGAAATAGCGGGGTTAGATCCAAGTACATTTAAATGCTTACCGTCAAATCGACGTTCAACGGTTGTATTGTGAATATCGTTATAAATGTTAGCCAAATCTTTTGCACGAATATCATCTGCAAAAACCCAGTCACGGAAAGTGGCTGTCATTTTTCTTACCAGCATGGAGGCTTCTTTTGTCGCTTCACGGTCAACTACTTTCTCACCGCGACCGTCGATCATATACATCACCGGATTACGCTTGTTTGACGCAAAATTAAATAACTCGCTAACCGTTATTCTCTCACTCAGCAACTCATCTGATAGTGGCTTTGGAATAAATGCAGTCTCCTTATCTGCTGTTACGGTACCCATGAAATCTGAAATAATGACTTTCGGTCTAACAACGCCACACTCTTCAAGAAATTGATGATAGACGGCACTTGGAATCCAAATTTGACCAATGCTGCAAAAAATCTGATCGGCTCTTACATCATTTGGCTGAACAGCTGCTAGCGCCTTTACGTTACGACTGAACGGCTCACCTGCGTCTCTTGCTAACTTTATTTTAGCTTTAACATTCCCAGATAAATAAAGGTCTTCTTGGATCCATAGCTGGCTAGATGGGTCTTTAAAAATCAAAGGATTTTCTAGTTCAGACAGTTCGGCGATAACACCGCTATATGAGTTGCCGGTAATAGCTGCAATATAATCGAAATCAATGCGCCCTTTTTCTGACAAAGAAACACTATAGCCATCAATAGCATCTTTTGCGTATAAGACTTCTTTAATAGGCCAAAAGACACGCTCGCTTAATATGTCTGCTTTTTCAGCGCTAGCAGCGACGCCTGACGATTGTCCGCGCTTAGATGCTTTAGCGCTGCTAATGGCAGAGCGGTAGTTTTTCTCTAAGCCAAACTCAATCTTAATATCACCGTCAATTAATGATGAATTGGCAGGATCATTGATGTAGCCATATTTTTTTACAAAATCATCATATTTTTCGTTAACGTCTTTCCGAAGTGTTTCTATATTTGACTTATCAGCTCTTTCCGCCGCAACTAAGGCATACGTTTGATTGCGAAGCTCAAGCAATCCTTTAATTCGACCGAAACGCTTTTCACCATAAGCTGTTTTTGCGGTTAATAAGGTATTTTGTGTGATTTCAACAACGACTGAATTCCCCTGAACATCATCCTCTTGTCTCTGATAGACACGACCTTCACTGTTCAGTACGAAACCACCTACTGCCATATCACTCGCGTTAACATTGAATGCATCCTTTATCGCCTTAACAACGTCATCCTGACTCTTTTTAATCAGATTGGCAATGGGCGCAAGTTCATTTGCAAGCAAGGCACTAACTTGTTCAGATATGGATTTGCCGTTTGGTTCAAGGGTAAATTCACTTTGATCTTTGGCATACATTGAGCCATTCAACGTAGGCGTGCCGAGCATCAAATGAGGATTGTTAACAAAGAACTGATTAACTAATATTTCATCGCCTGACTCATTTCTCTTAAGAAGTGCTTGTGGAGTTAACCAGCTATTATCAGCAAGAGATAACTCAGGATCACGTTTTTTAAAAAATACGATATCAGTTGTAACCTTAGTGCCCGCATTCTTAAAAGCATCGCTAGGCAGACGAATGGCCGTTACTAGATCAAAGTTTTTGGCAAGAAAATCCCTGGCTTCTCCGTCTTTTGCATCTAAGAAGCGATGCGTGACAATCATTGCCATCAGGCCATTTTCATTCAAATGCATGGCAGACTTAGCCATGATGTAGTTGTGAATCCTAAATCGATTAATATCTTTGCGCTGAGGGTTGTTGTCAGAAATTCGCTCGTCACCAAAAGCTGGATTGCCAATTGCTAAGTCAAATTTGTTGTACTGAAACTCTGCGTCTTGAAAACCCTCACCAGCAAGTAGCGTGGCATTTGGATAAAGGTATTGGCCAATTTTACCGGCAATCGGATCAATCTCTGAACCATACCAGTTACTATTTGCACGAAGATGCTCTGGCATAGCGCCAATAAAATGGCCTGTCCCGTAGGAGGGCTCAATGATATTGCCGCCTGAGAAGCCTATATGGTCAACGACTGCATAAACAGCGTCGATAACCTCTTTAGGTGATAAATGTTGACCAAGAACGCCATTCAGCGCCCAACTCATCTCTATCGGTGTGAGCAGACTGTTAAGTGTCGCAAGGCCAACTTGATCTTGTCTTGAAGTGCTTAATGGATCGAATACACCTTTTAATCCGCCCCAACCGGTAAATTTAACCAGCACCTCTTTTTCTGCTTGAGTTGGTAGGCGATGATCTTCATCTAACAGTTTAACTAAGCGAATTGCCGCAAGGTTGTCACTTAACTTTATACCATACGAACCCGCACTAAGATTGCTGTCATTGGTAATTTCAAAATTATCTTCGTTTAACTTAAGTGACTGTTGCTCGGTTGACAAATCAGATGAAGTTGTCGCGATTCTATCCACGACTCCTGTTCGTTCATCCCTTCCATTATTAGAAAGTCCATGTTCTGTCTCGTCAATTCCGCCGCTGCTGTCGCCTCCTTGTCCAGAGTACCCTGCTCCTGCATCGCTTTGTAGTGTGCTGGGTGAAATTCCTTCCAGTGCGCTATTCCCTGTGACTTCATTTCTAGTAAGTTCATTTTTAACACCTATTGTATTTTCTATATCGCTAATTAATTCAAATCGTCTATCAATGATAACAGAGGAATCAACATCAACTAAAATGGATCTTGGTGCATTAAATAATTGGTTCTTCAAGTAATCAGAAACGGGGGCAACATAAATGCCGGCACTTTCTTCTGAAAACCCAAGCCTCACTAGAATAGATGCTGTTTTTTCAAGAATAACATCAGCGCCAGGAAGTTTTCCTGCGACTATAAAAAGCTGGGGAGCAGATGATCCCTTTATAATTGAGCGAAGTGTTAAATTTGCACCGTAGTAAGAAAAATCAATCCATTTCATAAATAACCGCAAGCCAAATAATTAAGTTTATGCTACTACAATACCATAATCTGACTCGCTTGTATTTATGTTTTTTAGCAGTGCTTTACGCCTTTGCTTTGCTTGCTTGATCTATCTTGATAGCCCATTAAAACGGCAGAGACTACAAAGGTTAGATGAAACCCTAAGTACCATAGAAGTTTATCGCCCTGATGATCCTGGAGGTTCATGAAGACTTTAAGAAGGTGTATCGAAGAGATAGCCACAATGGAGGCCGCTACTTTGGTCTTTAGTGAACCAAAGTCATGCGTGCCTAGCCAGTCCAGCTTTTCTGTTGTATCGCATAAATCAAGGCTAGATACAAAGTTTTCATAGCCGGTGAACATAACGATTAATATAAGATTACCTATTAACGTCAAATCAATGAGCGTCAATAGATTTAAAATGACTTCTGAATCAGAGCTACTAAATACAGAGGGCATGAAAGAAAATAACTCTTTGAAGAACTTAAGCCCTAGCGTGAGCAAAGCCAAGCCCATGCCAAGATAGATAGGCGCCATAATCCAGCGCATAGCGTACATTGAGCGCTCAATTAGACGTTCAACATTTTTTAAACCGGATATTTTATCCATAAATTTTGGCGTTACATTCTTAGAGATAATTCTTCAGAAGAATCATGATCGACATCTCTTGGGCTCACAAATCCCGTTATTTCTGGATGATCAGCTAATAGTTGTGGATTAAGCTGGCTACTTATTTTTTCAAGCACACTATTAGTCATCAAAACTGAGTCTACAAAAGGCGAGTTCTCATATTTTTCTTGTTCAGCATCTGTTAATGAAAAATCGATACCTGCATTTTTTAGTTGTGAAAACCGTTGCTCAGCATCCTGATAGCCTACGCTTTCGAAATGACTGATCACCCGATACTCTTCTTCGCTAAAATCAGCATCGGAAGGTAATCTATTGGAAGATAGTTGCTGATTTTCCTGCTGAGCATGAGTCCTCATAAGCTGTGAAAAGGTCACGTCATTGGAGAGACTCTCTAGCGCATCACTTCCTTTGGCATTTGCAATCTCACTGATCTGTTGAACAGCCTCCTGACGGATATCGCTCTGCTGTGTATCACCATGATAACGCGTCAATTGATCGCGCGCATAAGTACCCAAAGATTGAATGTAATTGTCGGAACACCCCTCAAAAATGACCGGATTCCCGGCAAAGGAAATGAGATTGGGGGTTTGCGTAACATCGATCATGGTGCAATAGTACCCTAAGCAATGGAAGGAATAAAGGACAGTATCAGGGCGCTGAGAAGCATTTAAGCTGAGTGGATTTGATGGAGGATTTATTCAATGTAACAGCAATTTCACTGATCAGATAATTTATTCCATTTATGCAGTAACGCTTGGTAAAGTCAAGGTCTTTCAATTCAATAAAATCCATCTGTTTTTCAATCTTTACACTCTTTCGATCATCCATGATCCAGTTAACCCAGTCCTTCCAATAGAGGTTGAACAGACCATTGGATCCGGTATAGCGAAGTGAGAAATTACTATCATAGGCCAATCCCCGAAGCAGGACTGGAGTACCAAACCAACTGAACATTCCAACCCAAAATAACCGTGGAGTTATTTTCTGGTTATCTGTGCCCAGGTTTCCGCAAGTAACCACTCCACCTTTATCAGAAAGTGATGAAAATATGGTTTCATATTTGTTCTTGTCATCTCCCCACTTGTAGAAAAACTTATCGGTTAGGGTTGGTCCGTTTGGCAAGGGTTGCCATTCAATGAGAAATGAAATAGGATTGACTCCTAACTGCCACCATGAGTTAGTATCAACGATATAGTAGATGTCGCCCAGCCAGGTAAAAGGATATGGTGGGATATCCGAAAAACTCTGTACAGATCCTTTGATATAGTCGGTGATTCCTTTTTCCTGATCCAATAGGTCCTGGTATACCTTATCCCCGGAATCGGGACCCAAAAGAAACCGAAAACCCGATATCGGATCTGCGATCTCCTGGGTGATTGTAAGAATATTCCTTGAAAAATCTAGTACATCAGAGTGAAGCAACACCTCTTTGTTGCTTACAATACGAACAACCCTTTGTCTTGAATCAACCAGAAAGCTGCAATTGAACCATTTTTCCAGTCCACCAATGAATTCGCTTACTTTCAGCTTTGGCAAAAAGCGACAGTAATAAAGCTGCTGAAGCCCGAACAAGACTTCACTAATATTTACAGAATGGTAGATCACCAATCGGGAAAGCTCCGTGCATGAAGTGAAGAATTCGTCCTGTAGCCGATAGCCACAATTTTCAGCCAGCTTGTTCAAAACGAATTTCAGGTAGAGAAACGGAACCAGGATCGTGCGATGCTGACCGTCTGTTGTTACTTTGTGTAGTTTCCCGTCCGCAAAG
>Ga0118677_10013784_pt1 | contig 11562 bp, 16 predicted proteins | sample AliMusrvi5mmetaG_FD_86154 | JGI IMG/M metagenome (GOLD analysis project Ga0118677, IMG submission 86154) | reverse complement strand
GGCATCAATGGAGTGATAATTGCGATAAACGGCAATCATAATGCTCAGCACAATGGCCGCCTCCGCCGCCGCAATCCCCATGATAAACAATGCAAAAGCCTGCCCCACCACCGGATCCGCCGCTCGGAAATGGGCGAATGCCATGAAATTGAGCGACGCGCCAGCCAGGATCAACTCGCCGGAAACCAGCATTCCGACCAGAGTCCGATGCCGGAAGAACCCGAAAAAGCCTATGGCAAACAACAACGCACCAACAGCCAGATAGACAGACAAACTCCCTGGCGCGTGGATGATAAAATTGATGACATCCATGATTGTTTTCATGATTGAGACCTCCGTCCTGAACGCGCCACTACCAGCGCCCCCAGAATGGCCAGCAGCAACACCACCGAGATCAGTTCAAACGCAAACCCGAACTGCGTCAACAAAGCCCGTCCCAGATCCTCGACCGTTCCTGAATTGATCTGGACCGCCTTCGGCATCCAGTGGGACTTAGCAATGACCATCATCAGCCCTACCGCCAGCATGCCCGCCACCAGAAGATAGGACAACCCGACCAGCACATGATGCGGCAACAGCGAGGGTTCATCTTTCGGATTGGCCAGCATGAGCGCAAACATGATCACAATGCAAACCGCTCCGATATAGATCAGAATCTGCATCAGCGCCAGGAAAGGACTATTCAGGAACACATACAGCCCGGCTAGCCCCATAAAAGAAAGCGCCAGCCCGCTCACGCTGTAGACCAGCCGCCGGGCAGCCACCGCGATCACCGCACCCGCCAAGGTCACCGCGACCACTCCCGCAAAAAACAGAGTGACCGTCACCGTATTGAGAATTTCAGGCGTCAAATGGATGGTCATTTTTTCTCCAGCACACGTTTAAGCAAATCCATCTTGAAATCTTCCTTCTTCATGGAAGCCAGATTGTACTGCTTGGAAAACTCCAGTGCCCCGAAATTGCAACTCTCAACACAGAGCCCGCACAGACTGCAGGTGGTAAAATCAAGCTCGTATGAGGTCAGCGACTTGCGGGCCGCCCCTTCCGCCTTAGCCCCATCCAACTTGATGCATCCCGAAGGACAGGCCCGCTGGCAGGCCAGACAGACCACGCACTTGGGTTTACCCGTGGCCTCATCGCGTATCAGGTCAATATGCCCCCGGTAACGCGAGGTCATTTGCAGACTCTGATAGGGATAACGCACCGTCACATCCCGGCGGAAGATGTTAAACATAGTGATCTTCATCCCGACAAACAGGGTATAAAGCCCGTTCAAAATTTCTTTAAAATAGATTATCATCAGTTTAAGCCTAGTGGAACAGTTTAAGCATCAAGGCGGTCAGCACCAGATTCGCCAGTGCGAACGGAATCAAGATCTTCCACGACAAATTCAAGAGCCCGTAAAACTGCGTACGGGGAAAAGACCAGCGCACCCAGATCACGGCAAAGCACAAGGCATACATTTTAATCAGGAACCAGTGCAGACCGGGCAGCAGGCCGAAAGGACAATCCCAACCGCCAAGAAAGAGAATCGTGCCGACACAACACCCGACCATAATGTTCAAATACTCGGCAACAAAGAACAGTCCGAAGCCCATCCCTGAATATTCCGTAAAGGCCCCGGCCACCAACTCGCTTTCGGCCTCCACCATGTCAAAGGGGGCTCGATTCGTCTCCGCCAGCATACAGATGAAATAGATCAGGAAGGCGACCGGCATCATCAGGCTAGCCTTCAAATTCAGCACGTTCCAATGCCAGAATCCCCCCATCTGCTGATCAACAATCGTATGCAGATTGAAGGTACGCGAGACGAACACCAGCGAAATCACCACCAGCAACATGGGGATTTCGTAAGCGATGTTCTGGGCGACCACACGCGCGGCCGCAATACTTGAGTACTTATTGTTCGAGGCCCAGCCGCCCAGGAGAATCGCAAAAACCCCGATCGCCCCAAATGAGAAGATCATCAGAAGCCCGAGGTTGAAATTCCGGGGCGCGATCGTATCACTGAACGGGAGCGTTACCAGACACAAAATTCCTGGCACCACCACCATCACCGGAGCCAACTTGAACAAGATCAGATCGGCTCCCTCCGGAGTCAGGATCTGCTTGCCCAAAAGCTTAAGGCCATCCGCCACCGGTTGCAATAGCCCCCAGGTGCCCACTTCAATGGGGCCCGGCCGGAGCTGAGACCAGGAAGCCACTTTTCGTTCCACGAGCGTCAGATACGCCGCATTGAATAGCGCAAAGGCAAGAAAGCCGACCACATAAAGGATCAGCCGCACCAATTCCATGATCATATCGCTCGATATCACTACCCAACTCCCATCCTTAACGGTCCATATCTGGAATCACCAAATCCAAACTACCCATCAGCGCCAACGCATCCGGCAACAACATCCCTGCTGAACACTCGCGGAAAAGGCTCATGTTGGAGAAACAAGGCGAACGCAGTTTGAGCCGGTACGCATTCTCCGATCCGTCACTCACCAAACGTACGCCAAAACTGCCACGCGCTGATTCCACATTGTAATAACAGTCACCCTTGGCCGGCTTGAGTGTCCGCGGTACCTTCTCCGCCATCACAGGCCCCAACGGCAAGGTGTCGAGCGCCTGCTCGATAATCCGCATACTTTGGACCATCTCTTCAATACGTACCTTGTAACGGGCCATGGAATCGCACTCGTGATAAACGGGAATATCAAAGTTGAATTTGGGATAGACCGAATAAGGCTCCGACTTGCGCACATCATAGGCCACACCGGAGCCGCGGATCACCGGCCCCGTCGCCCCGTACTTGCGACAGACCTCCGCTGAAATGGGGCCAATCCCCTCCACCCGCTTGCGAAAAATGATGTTCTTGGTAACAAAGCCATCATACATGGGCATCCGAGACCGTAAGCGACTGATAAACGTCCTCGTCCCAGCCGCAAAATTCTCATCAATATCACTACTGACGCCACCAAATCGGTAATAGCAGAACGTCAACCTCGAACCCGTCACGGATTCGAGCAGATCCAGGATCTGTTCACGATCATCGAAGCAATACAGCAGCGGGGTGAATCCACCCAGATCGACCAGAAACGCACCCAACCACAGCAAGTGACTGGAGATGCGGTTTAATTCCGAAGTGATCACTCGGATATATTCAGCCCGTTCCGGGACGGTAATCCCCGCCAACCGTTCCACCGCGCCCACATAGCCATGTCCGTTAAACAGGGCGGCAATATAATCCATACGCCCAGTGTTCGGGAGAAACTTCGCATAGGAGCGGTTCTCGCCCATTTTCTCATGCATCCGGTGTCCGTAGCCGATGACCGGATCCGCATCCATAATATACTCACCATCCATGGTCAGCTTAACGCGAAGTACGCCATGGGTAGCCGGATGCTGGGGCCCAAGGTTGAGTACAAACGTCTCATTCAGAATACTTTGCGCTTCAATACTCACGCCGTAAAATCCTTTCGCAGCGGGTGGAAGCGGGCATCCTCAGGCAGCAGCAACGGAATCAGCTGCGGATGACCGGTAAAGATGATCCCGAAGAAATCATGGGTTTCACGCTCATGCCAGTTGGCTCCACCATAGATATGAGAGATCGTCGGCAACTTCGGCTGGTCTCGGGAAATCCGGGTCCGAACCGTCACACGTTCGCCGGAGGCCGCATGAGTGAAGTCATAGACCACTTCCAACTGACGATCCGCCAGCCAATCCACACCGGTGATCGCCTCAATCATGAACTTCGCGTCATCCAGAATTTTGGCGGCATCAACCACACGCTCGGCCGGAACCGTTACGTCCAAATTGGTTCCCCTGGCGGCATGCTCCATTTCGATTACCAGGGGCAACGGCGCGGTGGCCGTTTCGACGCCAGCCACTGGTGCAGGAATCCCTTGCAGCGCAATCACCTCAAACTTGGATTTAAGAAGAAAGGCCTTCATGGAGTTACTGGGCCTCCACGATCGGATAACAACGTTTCCCTCTAATTTTCTCTTCCAGTTTGAGAATCCCCTCGATCAGGGCTTCAGGCCGCGGGGGGCAACCCGGTACATAAACATCCACGGGAAATAATTGATCAACACCCTCCACAATTCCATATTGCCCTGGAAACTTGAACGGTCCGCCAGAAATAGCACAGTTACCCATGGCCAACACCCATTTGGGCTCGGGCATCTGATCGTAGAGCGTTATCACCGCAGGCGCCATTTTGCGACTGATCGTTCCGCAAACGATCATGAAATCGGACTGACGGGGCGAGGGACGAAACACTTCACAACCAAAGCGCGACATATCAAACCGGGAAGCCCCTGTCGCCATCATTTCAATGGCACAGCAGGCCAATCCAAACGTCATGGGCCATAATGAATTGGCCCGTGCCAGATTCAACACATCGTCAAGCATGGCGAAATGGATTAAGCCCGGGGGGACTTCAACTTGCTTTTCCATGAAAAGATGCCTTTCTTCCAAGCATAAACAATCACCAACGCCAGGATTCCGACAAAAAGAAGCACTTCAGCAAAATCAAACCAACCTGTTTTTTCATTATAGACCAGGGCCACTGGAAACAGGAAAAGAACATCCACAGAAAACGCCACAAAAATCAGGGCATACAAGTAATAAACGACCCCATACCGGATCCAGGCATGCCCGATGGGCGCTACCCCGCACTCGATGCTCCGCAGGGTCTTCTGATACACGGTACGGGTCCGCTTCGGGGCCAGCAACCAAGCCAAAATCATGGAGGCAACGCCAATAATCAAGGCACCTACAAGGAATGCCAGCACATATACTAAGCTGAATACCAACGTGTTGCTCATAAGCAAAGACTCTCCGACAAAAAAAGGCTACGACTTCTAACATACTTGTTGAACGGTATCAAGGTTCCTTTCTGGAATTTTTGCGGCATAGATGATAGAAAGGGACTTTGCAAAATAAATGGCACCCTAAACGGTGATGGGAAAAAACTTAAAAAGGAAGACATATGCGTTCCCAATATGACGTCATTGTGGTGGGTGGAGGCACGGCAGGAGTGGTGGCCGCCATTCAGGCCGGGCGTGCCGGGGCTTCAACCTTACTTGTTGAGAAGAACGCCATGCTCGGTGGCACCATGACGATAGGCGGCATCAATGCTCCTGCCCATTTTTTCGCCTGGGGAAAGCAAGTCGTCGGGGGTATCGGGGGGGAACTGGTACGCAAAACTCTGGAAGAAACGGGCCAGCCCATTCCCACGCCTGAACCCACACGTGACCACGTCCATTGGGATGGCGTGCACATGGACATCAGCATCTATGCCGCACTCTGTGACGCGGCCGTACTGGCAGCAGGGATTGACCTCCTGTTTCATGCTATTCCCCTGAAAGAGATCTACGCACTCCTGCATAAGCATGGAGCCGTAGTCCCCGGTGACATCTGATGGCCGCTGCATTGAAATTCCGTAAAGCATACCTCGAAATCACCAACACCTGTAATCTGGCCTGCGACTTCTGCCCCGGAACAACGCGGGCCACGGAATACATTACCCCTTCAAGAGCTGAGCGTTATATCGCCTTATTGGCGCCCATATCGGGAATCCTGCACCTCCATGTTATGGGTGAACCGCTCCAACACCCCGAATTCGGTGCCATCCTCGCCAGTTGTGCCGAGCACGGCGCCAAGGTGAACCTGGTAACTAACGGTACCCTCCTGTCCCGCCACGCCACGCGCCTCCTCGATTCTTCCGCCGTGCATCAAATCAGCGTCTCGCTACACAGCCTCGAAGCGAATGCAGGACAAGACACCTCCTTTTATATCGCCCAACTCATCGCGTTCATTTCATCCCCGAAAAAACGCCCGATCATCAGCCTGCGTCTTTGGAACCGTGGTCAAAGCCTTAACTCTAAAGCCACCGGTACCTTTCTGACCGCACTCTGCACTTCAGGAATCTATGAGGGAACCCCTGCTGAAATCGTGCAGTATTTGCAAGGGAAAGGAACACTTAAAATTGCCGACACGCTCTTCATTAATACGGCCAAGCGATTTGAATGGCCAGACCTCACCGGCCCGGATCTGGGCGCGGCAGGCCATTGCGCAGGTTTACGCAACCAGATCGCAGTCCTCGTTGACGGCACTGTGACCCCTTGCTGCCTCGACCGTAACGGAGTAACCGCACTTGGCAACCTGGAAACGCAAACCCTTGAAGAAATCATGGCCACGCCAAGGGCCCGCGCCATGCGGGAAGGGCTTTTACAGAGACGCCTCACGGAACCACTCTGCCGCCGCTGTTCCTACCGTCAACGCTTTAATACGCCCCATAAAGGAAAACAACCACATGAATGCACAAACCTGGATTAAACGATTAGATCTTTGCCCCCACCCTGAAGGCGGATATTACCGGGAAACCTACCGGGCCGACCATACGCTTCCTAAGAACTCCCTGCCCAAAGGATTCAAAGGGCCACGCTCCGTCTCCACGGCCATTTACTTCCTCCTGAAACGCGGGCAGATCTCACGATTCCACCGCATTGCCTCGGACGAAATTTGGCATCATTACGCGGGCGGTTCTTTGATTATCCACGGCCTGACGCCGGAAGGACACCACATCCGGTTCAAGCTTGGCAAACACGCCAGCCTGGGCGAGCAGCCCCAGGTCATCATCCCCGCCGGCACCTGGTTCGGGGCCGCCCTCGCCCCACGCACCATCTTCGCCCTCGTCGGTTGCACCGTTGCACCCGGATTCGATTTTACCGATTTTGAAATGAGTAAAACCGCCAGCTTGTTGCAGAAGTACCCAGCACACAAAGCCATCATCAAACAACTCTGCCCCACCTGAATATTATAGGCGCCATCTTTGACACTAGTCATGTGACCATTCAAGATGCATGAGGAGAGCTATGTAGAGCCTGTCCCATATAACGCTATTTCCCAATTTCACTTCCGCCATTTTTGCGCCAGCCAATCGCGATTTTTGCGCCAGCCGTTCACTTCTGTCATGCATCCATCAAAACCCCAATAAAAAGGCCGTTTTTAGACAGACCGCCGCGTTCTTTTTCTTTCTGCACGCCCATTTTTCCGAAACAACCCTTTTAGGCCGCTTCTCTTTCCTGCCGGTCTTTCTCTTGCGCGCGCAGCATCCGCGCCAAAATCCACAAGTTATGCGCCAAAACCGCCCATGCCACTTCACGCTCGCGCGACTCAAATCCTTTGTTGCGCAGTACCGGTCCCAGGAAATTGTTCTTCAAAATCCCGATCCGCCCTTCCGTCTGTGCCCGACGACGTTGGATATCCGCAAACCCTTCATCCTGCATCCGATCTTGGAGCACTGGCACAGAGCGTGGGCATATTCCGTTCATGATCCCGTGCGTCCTCAACTTGCGCCGTGTAGCCCCCCGGTCAAATCCCCGATCTGCACCGACCGCCGATGGATACCGGCCAAAGTCCGTATGAATACGGTTCAGACTTTCCTCCAGTAGAGACACATACCGTTCCGCATGGTTGCGCACAACCTTCACCAATCGCTTCATCCGGCGCAGGAACTGCTTGGCGAGGAAAAGCCGCTTCGCGGCCATTCCCCCGCCGGGAAGATGCGGCAACTGTTTGACGCCGCCTCGCGGCTTCCACGAAGCCAGCAGCAGAAGATTGCCGTCGTGCTCGAACCGTTTGTCCGCGAGCACGCCGCAGCCCGGTAAATCCGATCTGAAACGTTTCAGATTCATTTCCCCTCGGCCTTCTTCACCTCAAAGCCGGGTTTCTCTTTTAGCCCGAGTTCGCCAGTTGGGCAGGTATTGAAGTTGTAAGTCGTTGGAAATCAACAAAACGATCTCAAAAGTCTTGACTACATTTTCAGGTTCATTGGCACATTTGGAAGTCGCAATTTCAGTTGCGTCAGGAGTGCGGCTAGCTCTTTTTCTGGCTTTGATACGACACGGAGTCTGATTGTCTGCCCTTGCTTAGTCGGCAGGTTGACATCCATGGAATGGATCTGCCGCATCTCGGCCAGGAACTGCCTGGATTCATCACCAAGGCCGCTGACGCCCATCCAATGCTCCAGCGTCCGCCACAGGCACAGGGAGAGGAAGCATACCAGGATGTGCGCCTCGACCCGGCGCTGCAGATGGTGATAGATCGGGCGCAGGGCAAGGTCGCTTTTGAGGTCGCGGAATGCGGATTCGGCCTGCGTGAGTTGGATGTACCACCGCCAGAGTTCGGCGGGGTCTTCACAGTCCGTGTTGGTGCGCAGGATGTAGGCCCCGTGGGTTTCCTTTGCCCATTCGAGTTGCCCAGGTTTCTCGTTCAGGGTGATACCGCACGCCTCGCTCTTTTCGTTGAACAGCACTTCACATTCAAAATGTTTGGACGCTGCAGGATACCGTTCGCGCAGCCGCCCGACGCTTTGCTGGATCGACTGCGTTTTTGGGGACGGCTTCGCGGCCAATAGACTGCTTTTCTTTTCGATGCCAGCTCTGAATTTCTCCAGTTGCCTCTGAAGCATCGACTGCTCCTTCTTGGCCCGGTCAGCGCTCTTACACAGGACATATTTCTCACTGCCGGAACCCTTGACAAGCTTGACGTTCAGGCCCTCACGGATGGACTGTCAGCCACCACCGTCATGGAACTCGGATTCGTATTTCTTCAGCAGGCTGCGCGACGCGCCCATCAAATAGAAGGATCCCCGCCCTTCGAGGAACACGATGTTTTCTTCGCTGGACATACCCCGGTCCGTCACCCAGACGCGGTTGGCATGCCCGTATTTCTCCTCCATGAGTCTCACGATATCCTGCATCGTCGTCATATCCGCACGGTTCCCGGCAAAAATCTCGTAGCCGACCGGCATTCCATCGGGCGTCACGACCAGGCCGATACACACCTGCTTGCAGTCGGGTCGGTTGTCGCGCGAATAGCCCCGCTGGGCCAGAGGATTGGCCTCGCATGCCCCCTCGAAGTAGGAACTCGTCACGTCGTACAGCATGAAGTCGAGCTTCGTTCCGAACCACTCGCCCCAGCGCGATTGAAGGTGGGCGCAGACTGCATCCTTGTGGGCGAGTATCTCATCAAGCCCCCTGTACATCCGCGTCAGGTTCACCTTTTCCTCGTCAAGCCCCAGCACATCGCACAACGCCGTTCGGGGCAGCCATTCGCCCGCGACCGCGTTCTCCGTGTCCTGCTCGCAGAACTTCGCAGCCGTCAGGACGCAGGCGATCAGATCCCATCGGATATCCTCGCGGCCTTCCGGCATCAGCCCTGCGAACAGCCTATCCAGCCCGAGCCTCCTCCAGACGGCCAGCGCCGCCCAGATCTGCCCAAACTCCCTGACCCTTTTTACCTCGATCCCGCTGACATTGATCTCGCGCCATTCGGGAATAGGCTTCGGCCTCTCGAACAAATCACCCTGCACCGCGCCCCTTCGCCCATCCAGCAATGCGGAGATGTCATCCCACGAGTGATAATATTCCTGATCCCCGGCATCCAGCTTTCCCAGATAGGACACTATCTGATGCCGTGGGCCGTTCGCGGTTCGGACGGTTTTCGTCAAAGCCCAGTAGTCGTAGACATCGTCGCCTTTTTTCCGTGGGATCCTTTTTAAAAACATGCCCTGATTTTAATGCGCCACAGTATCGTTTTCAAGGGGGTGGTCTTGACTACATTTGCCTTTTGGATAAAAACCGAACAACGACACCTTGAATACCCAATGATTTTAAGGTTCCGGTGTCCGGCAAGCTCTTGAAACGGGCAAATATTCTTTCAGAATAGGCCCAACTGGCGAACTCGGGTTAGCTGCTACCCACAGCCGCGCCTACGGCTTTTTATGGCCCTCCGGCACGTCTATGTATAACTCCTCATCCCGGTTAAAGTGGTTGCCGCCAAAATCACGCTTGTCCAAATGGATAATAATGCTATCAATTCAAACAATTAATGGCTGGTTTTGAACTGCCCATAACTGGCTGGTTTTAAAGTGCCCGGTGACAGACAACGGCGTAGCGTCAGGTCAATAGAGCGTCAATAAACGGCCCGAAGGATCATAGTGCCCGGAAAATCCACGAAAGAAGCCGACCGCCGATCTCATGCTAAAGCTTATGAATATTGCGGTTTATGAATATCCAGACTTAAACAGACGTAGGTCGAATCCAAAAATATTACGCCTTACGAAGGGACGCCATGCCAACAGCCGTAAGGCTTCGATACGCATCCTCCAAGAGACTGGGCAGTCGATCCTTGTCGTGCGGCAATTCAACTTCAGTAAGTCGACTATACGGCAATGAGTTTGTCCCTACTTCATCGACCGAGTCATTTGTTAAAGTGACATTTTCAAACCCATAGCCATCGCTACTCCATATTTCCTGGGGTTGTTGATTTGTCACTTGTGCTACTGTAGGAACTGGGGATGAGGAAGGGACAACCGCCTTGCTATCCATATTATTCGTTATTTGAATAGCGTCAGAACCCAATTGTGGCTGGAGATTTTCTGCACCAGATGAAGGCGAAGTGTTTTCGGCATCATGGTGTTCGCATCCAATCAAAACGGACAACACCACTATCGATACGATATTATTTAACACCTTCACACTGCACCTCCCCAATCTCACAACTTATATTACCAACAAATTTCCCGATCCAGGCATCATATGTTCCCCCTAAAAGGGCTCATAGCGGGAGACAGATGATAGCCGGGATAGCCCAGCATCGAGAAATACCACAACCAGGATTGCAGATACTTAGCGTCAGTAATCATAACCTGCTGGTCCACATTCCCGGCTGCATCATAACTGATGAACGACTTCTGCGACGCACTGTAACTCGTCTGCACCAACCGATGCTGCGCGTCGAAAGTATAGGTGATTGTTGCCGCAGGAGCAATACAAGTGAAGCCAAGAAGTACCACAATAATGAGAATATTTCGGACAAATGCATACTTCATCTTTGCCTGTTACCTTTCCTTTTCCGTTAACTCTACGGACACTGGTTTCTAAACAATATCATATTTCGCCTTTGCTTCATCAAATGTGAGGCACTGCAAATAAGGTGACCTTGGGGATACGTTCGCTCCCAATGACGACCATCGGCAGAATCACGGAATAGCGTTTCCCAAGCTCCGCATGATTTGCTAACTGCCATCTTTTATAAAATTCCTAAAGTGAGCCACTCAATTCTATTGCACGTATCATCACCCCGAACCGTTGAACCATCCACAAGCCATTTTTCAACCATTTGTTTCATACGGATGGAGGGGCTTCATTGAATCGTCCCAACGTCCAACTTCTTAAATTCCGTCCAGTAAATACCGCCGCCAGGATGACAATAACCATCGACAACAACATAGTTATCTTTCTCAATACGGTCAATGCGGTACGTTTTGCCGATTTCCAACAAATCCGCATCATCAAGCCCATGGCCGCGTCGACTCGGACTGTAAGTGACGAATTCTCCTTGCTTAAACGGACACTTGATCACGGGGCACCTCGCGGGATTAGTTGTAGTGCAACCCTATTTATGAGACTAAAAGTCATGGGAAAATGGGTAACAGTTTCCGTCCCTGAGAGATGGTGATCATCCCGTTAGACTGTAACCAGGTTTGGACAGCCAGACGCCACG
>Ga0118677_10013783_pt1 | contig 11563 bp, 12 predicted proteins | sample AliMusrvi5mmetaG_FD_86154 | JGI IMG/M metagenome (GOLD analysis project Ga0118677, IMG submission 86154) | reverse complement strand
GACCTGGGCACCCACCGGCCGGGTGCTGATGTACTTCAAGGAAACCGCCTCGGGCGATGGCCGCGGCCGGGTGGCCCGGCTCTATTCGGTCAATCTCGGCGGCGGCAAAAAAACCAGCGCCGCCCAGGCATCCTATTTCAGCAACGACCCGAGCGTCAGCGATAATCAAACCCAGGAGGCCGACAGGTCCGCCGCGAAGGGGAGCCTGTTGAGTTACCAGAAGGACGGCATGGGGCATTTCGCCCTGCTTGCGGCCGCTTTTAAGCCGAAGGTTTCGTCCAAAGACGGCATGGCGATGGTCTTTGTGCCCGCGGGAAATTTTGTGACGGGCAGCCCGGATAAAGCCTACGATGAAGCCTATGACCGCTGTATGGGGTTTTCAGACCTGAATGCGAAAAACAATAATGATGTGATCAAATTTTGTGATATCTCGATGCATATCGAGAAAGCCCGGCAAACGGTTTACCTGTCTGCTTTCTGGATCGACCAGACCGACGTGACCAACGCCATGTATGCCAGATGCGTCAGCGGGGGCAAGTGCACACCATCTACATTTAAGGATGATGCGCTTTACAACTCACCGGACCAACCTGTGGTGGGGGTGGATTGGAACAACGCAGACGGGTATTGCAGCTGGGCGGGGCGCAGGCTGCCCACGGCTGAAGAGTGGGAAAAAGCGGCGCGCGGGACGGACGGACGCACTTACCCCTGGGGCAACCAGCCGCCAAGCCCCGGATTATTGAACCACGCCGGGACTGGGAAAGGGCCGAGTGCTGTGGGCAAATACCCGCAGGGAGCCAGCCCCTCCGGGGCGCTGGACATGGCCGGCAATGTGCAGCAGTGGACGGCGGACTGGGACATGGTGCACTATTGGAAACAGTTAAAAAGGTTTGCGCTGGGCAGTTCCTGGAAGGACAGCGGTTACAGTACCCAGACTTTTTACCAGGGATATTTCGATCCGGGCACAACAGACGCAACGCTCGGTTTCCGCTGTGCATCGAGCGCGCCGGCCAATTAGGGGTACCACGCATATTTGGGACAAAACGGCAAGCAGATTTGCCAAAATTCCGATTGGGCAAAATAGCCACATATGAAACTCAGTGGTTTTCTTTCAAATATTTGTAAAGTGTTTCCCGGCTGATTCCAAAATCTCTTGCTATTCGAGACTTCATCTCTCCAGCTGCAATTCTCTCTTTGACCTTATTAATTTGTTCAGCTGTTAATACCCTTTTCCTGCCTTTAAATGCTCCTCGTTTTTTGGCCAGCGTGATTCCTTCAAGCTGTCTTTCGCGAATCAAGGCACGTTCAAATTCTGCAAAAGCGCCCATCACCGATAAAAGAAGGGTTGACATTGGAGAATCCTCACCTGTAAATGTCAGGCTCTCTTTTATAAATTGAACCCTGACTCCCCTACTCGTTAAAGTATGAACCAACTGTCTCAAATTATCCAGATTACGGGCCAGGCGATCCATGCTATGGACAACAATCGTATCCCCTGGCCTTATATATGAAAGGAGCTTTTCGAGCTCTGGACGTTGAATATCTTTTCCGGAAGCCTTGTCAATAAATATCCGATCAAGCTTTAATCCGTCCAGTTGACGGTCAGTATTTTGATCAAATGAACTGACTCGGATGTAACCAACCCTGTTTTCTTCCATGTAATATCCCTTCGAATGTGTCAAGATAGAGTCTATGACATTTTCGAGTTTATGTCAATATATTCGAAAAACAACTCTATTATGACGTATTTTTGGATGTTACTTGACGTCAAGATAGAGTACACTCAATTCTGACATAATATATCATGGAATCATTTTAACTTGATTTACACAATACTTCAGCTTGTGTGTTTTTTTATTGAAAATCTAATGGCCTCCAACATTGTCAATCCAAAGCGGACTTTTTAGGTCTCAAATGCTGATCCCAGCCTGTCACTTTTTTAGATTTTAATCATCCAATAATTATCTTTCAAAATTGGAGAATAATAATTATGGAATTGTTGATTGATTTCCCTGGTGGTTCTCGAGTAGATGCTCATTTTGGACCTTATACAGTTAAAACAGACCAGCCGTCGATAACTGGTGAAGGGTCAGCGCCGACCCCTTTTGCCACTTTTCTGGCTTCAATCGGTACCTGTGCCGGAATTTTTGTACTGGGTTTTTGCCAACAGCGTGGTTTACCCAGCGAAGGAATCCGAATTATACAAAAAGTGAAGTATAGAAGAAAAAATTAGGGATAATAATAGAGGATTCTTATCCCAATAGAAAAGTTTTTACGACTTACTGAATAATTACGGGGTAATGGATTCCTTTGATACGATTCAATCAACTAAAAGCTATCCCTCTGGGTGTCTGGAGAAATAACTTTCCATTATCCTCAAATGAAGATTGTTATCTGTTGAAGATCTGATTGAAAGCATGTTAATTCAGGTTTTGTAAGAATGCCAACCATAACGCAATGTAACCCTCAAAATAAACCAACCAGCCAGCAAAGTGCCCCTGACGGTTCCGCTGACCTTCGAGCTCCCAGAGCGACGATTGTGATAGCTCACCGGAACCTCAACCAGGCGCGCACCATGTTTGGCTGCCTTTACCATCATTTCCGCCGGCCAACCAAAGGTCATCTCATGCATATTCAGATCAAGCAGTAACGCTCGGCGCACGGACCGGTAGGGTCCGAGGTCCGTCAAGGTTAAACCATAGATCATGTTCATCAAGCGAGAAACAAGCCAGTTTCCAAAACGCTGTTGAGGGGGCATGGCGCCTGAGGCGATGCCGCCCAAAATACGTGATCCCAATACCAGGTCAGCCTCACCTGTCAGAAGAGGCTGTAAAACAACTGGCAGTTCAGATGGCAGAAAGCTAAAATCGCCGTCGATAAATACCAGCACATCAGCATCCTGAGCCGCATTAACACCTGCTGCACAGGCAAAACCATAGCCGCGCTGGGACTCCTTGACCACCCTTGCGCCCGCAGCGGAAGCTTCTGCTGCGGTATCATCGGTGGAGCCATTATCCACCACGATCACTTCCACAGGCATCACCTGGAGAATCTCCCTGACTAGCTGCCGGATATTACCAGCCTCATTCAGTGCAGGGATAATAACGGTTATTTTTCCCATGAGTGTAAACCAATACGCTTGTTCAAACTCATGTCAGGGAGCATTTTGAATCCGGTTTTGAATTTCAGGGATGGACAGATATGCCCGGGTGGAGGGTGCCACTTCTGCTGGCAATTTTTCCAGTTCATCCACCAGTCTTCTCAAAGTGACAATTTCATCAATATCGTACCAGATCGGTAATAAACTGTACTTCAATCCTTCTTCAGCAGCCAGGCTTAAGGTATCTCGGGCGACATGAGGGGTACTCATTTGCACTTCGCGCAGCAGCCGGGGCGCAGGCTGTTTCAGGCCAATCAAATAATAGCCTCCATCGTCACAGGGACCCAGAACCATTTCGGACCCGTCATTAAGTGCGTCGAAGGCCTGCGATAGGCAGGCAGCGGGCAGGGTTGGACTGTCGCTATCCATAATGACGACATGGCAATTCTCTGACCCGAGATAATGCTGCAAGGCATCATCCAGACGTTCGCCCAGATCAGCGCCATTTTGCAGATGCAAATTAAAACCCGGAGCCAGTTCCTCAAAGTAAGCCCGTTCATGTTCAGGGTAAAAGGCAATGGCAGGTTGAACACCAGGCACCTGTTTGATCAGGTCCAGCGTGTCTTGCAAAAAACATTCATACAGGCCGGTGGCCTGTTCAGGTGTCAAAGGCGGTGCCAGGCGGGTTTTGGTTTGGCCGGGGGTTGGCCGTTTGGCAATAACAATCAGGATATCCTTATGTGCCATATCGTTTCTCTCTAAATGTTTCAATCATTAAACGACAGAGATGCCTTCACCCTGAACGGCTTCTCCAATATCCCAAACGGGCTGGTCGATTTCACGTGCAGCCACCATAAACCCAGATATCTTCTCTGGCGGCACAGCCATAAGCAGCCCACCGCTCGTCTGGGGATCAAAGAGCAGCATCTGTGCGGCTTCGTCCAGATGAGAAGCAAAAGTAACATGGTCACCATAATAAAGCCGGTTGTCATAAGCGCCGCCTGGAAAAGCATAAGCTTCGGCATAACGCCGGGCGCAGCTCACAAATGGAACGCAGGCATATTCAATATGCAATCCCAGACCGCTCTCTCGAACCATTTCCCAACCATGCCCCAACAGACTGAAACCGGTCACATCCGTGGCTGCTTTAAGTTCAAACTGGTTTGCAAGCCGGGCAGATTTCTGGTTCAAGCGTTTCATCCAACCCACCACTTCAGCCAGGTCTTCATCCAGGGCAATATCCCGTTTTAAAGCGGTGGTAGTCACCCCAAAGCCAAGTGGCTTGGTCAACACAAGGCGGTCTCCAGGATGAATTCCTTTTTTGGTTAGAAGATGTTTCATCTCGACAAATCCAACCGCTGCCAGACCGTATTTGGGTTCCTTGTCTTGAACCGTATGCCCGCCGGCAATCACCACGCCCGCTTCCAGTGCTTTTTCAGCCCCGCCGCGTAAAATTTCCGATACCATCTCAACTGGAAGGTCGGGTGGAAAGGCGGCGATATTAAGCGCCAGGGCAGGCTGTCCACCCATCGCATAAATATCTGAGAGACTGTTGGCAACCGCAATGGCACCGTAATCATAGGGATTATCGACCACGGGCGTAAAAAAATCGGTCGTAAACACCAGCGCCCGCGTATCATCAATCCGCCAGACAGCTGCATCATCGGGGGGCTGCAATCCAACCAGCAGGTCGGGATAATGGTTGGGATTAAAGATGGCTTCGATGGGGCGCAGAACCTGCACCAGCGTTTCCGCATTCATTTTGGAAGCTCAGCCAGCGCAGCTGGACAGGCTGGTCAGTCGGATTTGTTTCCCAGATGGCGAAAAGTTTGAATTGGTCATAATTCCTTTATGTCAAAACGTTTTTTTGTTTTTTCGACAATTACATATCAAATTTATACAGAGACAACCGTATCCGCCTGCCACATGGCAGTCATAATATCGCCCATTCCACCGACGATACCTATCTTTACCTTGTCTTTCAGTCCGAAATAATCCAGGCAGGTCTGGCACAGGATGAGATGGACGCCTTTGGTCTCCAACACTCTAAGTTCATCCAACACAGGCGAACCCTCGCATGCCAGGCGAACGCCTTCGGTATAAAAACAAATTGCCCGGGGTAAATTGGTGTTTTGAGCGGTGAGGTTCAGAAAGGTTTTCGTCAGCTTATCTTTGAGGGTTTGTTCACCGGTCTGGCCCATACCGTTATTCTGAAAAATAATCACGATTGCTTTTGAATTGTTATCCATACCTGGTTTCTCCATCTTTCAATACTGAAAATGATATTTCCTAAACAATAATGGTGGTGCAAACATTGCCCATTCGCATCAGGTCTTTTGCCGGAGCGGGTTTCCATTCCAGCGGGATGGTCTCGCCTTTGACCCACGGGCAGTAATCATCATGGGCATTCATTTTCTGGTTGAGGGCGCGCCGGCTGGCGCAGCCTCCCAAACAGGCACACTCCGAAGCAATGGGGGGAACAAGACGGGCTGTGCGGAAGGATTCATCCTCCAGGACATCTTCCCCCAGGCGCGCCAGGTCATCGATCATGAGACCGCCCTCTGACGTTACCGGCCAGTAGACACAGGGAATGATCTGGCCGCGCGGGTTAAAACGGATGCTGCGCCGCCCACACGGAGACTGCACATCCGGCAGACCCATCACAGCCCGCACCACCGGTTCACTGCACGCCACCACCAGCCCTTCTGAAAACAGCCGGCGGTATCCTTCCCAAAATTGGTCATAACTCAACCGAAAAGATTCGGTTTTCACCGACTGGTAGGCATTAACGCGTAAATTGCAACCATCCGAGCGAGCCAGGATCACCAAACGGTCCATCTTGTCAAAGTTGGTGCGCATTAATGTTGAAAGAATGGATACTTCGATTCCCAGCTTGTGGCAACGGTCGATGGCCTGGTGCACCAATGCCCAATTGCCCGGCCCGCGCTGCGCATCCTGTTCGGCTTCTGCCGGAAAATCGATGGAAACCTCCACATCGCTGAACAGCTTCAGGATGGATTCCGGGATCACGGTCAGGCTGTATCCGTTGGAAGCCAGGTTGAGCCGGATGTTTTTTTTACCCAGGTAACTGACGATTTCATTAAACTCCGGATTAAGCGCATTTTCGCCGGTGCCCATCCCCATGCTGTCCACTGGAATGACCTTGCAAATCATTTTAACCTGAGCCAGACTGAGGCTATTGATATTCTGCGTATCGCGGTAACAATGGGCGCAGTTCAGGTTACAATCATTGGTTAAACCAATCCCAACCGAATATCCCACTTGCACTCCTTTTCTGTATACCTACGTGTAAAACGACAATTAAGTCTGTTATCGCTGGCCTGAAACGATAAAATAGACGATGCTGGCAAAAAAGCTCCCGTCCGCCAGGTTCGATTTGAGCTCACCCACCCAGGAGTCATGTTCGTCGGGAGTAATGGCCTCCCCATCCCTGGCCACCTGAGCAGCCCGGATTAATGAAAGGGTTAACGAATCCTGTTCACACGTGGCGACTGAGACGACCGCAACCATCTTCAAAGCCGAAAAGCCGGCAGCCGCCAGCTGCTTCCACAACTGCCGACCACTCCAATTATTGCCGCCGTAATGATCGCAGCGCCAGTGCAAAATACGGCGGGTGAGGTCCCGGTTGGAATGATCCACCACCACGGTGTCAAAATCCCAATCCATAACCACCAGTTTTCCTCCAGGTTGCAGCACGCGCCGCAATTCCTTGAGGATAGCTGCCGGATCTGAAACATGCAGTAGTAAACGAGCTGCCAGCGCCTTATCAAAACAGGCTTCCGCAAAAGGCAGGGTTTCCGCTGTGCCGGAACACCAATGAATCTGATCCACCAGCCCAGACTCATTCGCGATGTTTTGGGCGATGCTGACCAACCCAGGGGAGATATCCAACCCAGTGATTCTGCCCCCCGAAGCCAACGTTTGAGATATCGGCCGGCAAAGCAGACCGCTTCCACAGCCGGCCTCAAACAGGCGCTCGCCAGGGGATGGATCTAGAACGTCAATTAGCGCAGCGTTGACCTGCTGCTGGTCCGCTGCCCGGCCGCGTTCTTCGAGGGCAGTTGCCATGTTGGAAATCTCCTCGGCACCGGTTTGGGATGGGTTCGCCCAATTGTTGGTGTGACTCATGTTATAGACTCCAATGAACCCCACAACCCTGGCAGGCCGCGTGGGGCGTCTGGCTTAACAATGCCGTGCGAAAGGCCTGGTATTTTGGCCCGTTCCAGATCTGATCAAATGATTGCTCGGATAAATTCCCGAGTATCAGGCTTTCGTACTGGTCTACAGCAAATGGAGAAATGCAACAGGGCAGGCAGTTCCCGTTAGCCGTCACATAGGCCGTGGTCCAGGGGCGCATACATTCGCTCCACGGGGCAAAGTCCGCCAGTCGGGCTGCCGCCAGGCTGTTCAAAGGATCCCTGGCGCCGGATGCGCGGAAGGTCATTCCCAGTTCAGTGCTAAGCTGCATACAGGCGGCAATTGTTTTTTCCTCAAGGGCCTTGTTTTGGCCAAAGATCGCCAGTTCATCGCGGGCCATGCCAAATTGTTTTTCCGTATCACGGGCAAAATATACCAGGCGCTGGACATAAACTTCGCGAACACCTGTGCGGGAAGCCAGGCGAATCAAATCCGGTAGTTCTGCCAGGTTCTCAAGCGTGGCAACGCACCAGATCGATATACGCGGCGTTTTCGCTCCGCAGGATTCCTTTTTCTTTACCAGACTTTCCAGTCCAGCGACCAACTTTGGAAGAAGGTTGGCGCCGCGAATACGCGTGTAGGTCTCGCTGCTGGCTGCATCTATCGAACAACGGTATTCATCCAGGCCGCTGTCCACCAGTGCCTCCTGTTTTGATGGAGATAAAAGCGTTCCATTTGAGTTAATGATGACTTCCACCTGGCGCTGTTTAAGGTATCTGATGATCTCCGGGAGGTCGTGGTTCATCAGGGGTTCGCCAATTCCATGCAAAAGGGCGCGCTGCATATCTGGGAACTGTTCGGCAATGGCGACAAATTCGGCTAAGGTTAAAGACTTTAATGGCTCGCGCTGGAAGAAGGTGTGCGGACAGGTCTGGCAAAGCAGGTTGCAGTGATTGGTGGCTTCAATAAACACAACCCGCGGCCCACCCTGAACGGTGGGCCCTTTATCCTGACCATCCGCCAGCTGGTAAGCCCTGGGTAAAAAAGTTTGTTCCTGTGGTAATGCGTCTGTCGGTTGAGACAAAGGACACCTCTAAAAGGTCTGATAAAAAGATTCACCTAAGATTTAATTATAGTCATTTTCCATACATTAATTTTGAGGGAAAAGGAATGTTATCATGGATCCTTGCCCAATCTGATAAGTGCTTATTTTTAATCATTTATCTCCCCAATAAAAAGAGCCGCTAGTTTTCGCCGGGGTGGTTTTAAGCATAAATAGGCGACCACACCAGGCACCCAAATGATCATTGCAATCAGAAAGTTGATAAATGTGTGATTGACATCACTTGAGGGAAGGGTAAATAAAAAACCGCCGCCGAAATTTGCTGCAAGCGCCCCGAAACACAGGCAGGGGAGGATATTTCTGGTAAATGGGCTGTTGGGAATGAGTGCAGCAGGTGCCAGCACCCATAACAGGTACCAGTGTTGAAACCAGTAGGCTCCGGCCAGTAAATAAAGAATTCCAGTCATGGTGATCGACATCCAAAATTTACTGTCAGTCATTAGAACCATTTCAGATCTTGAATGACCTCGCCTGGAGAAAAAACCAAACAGCCATACAGGTATCAGGATCGCCCCTGCGAGAAACATCCAATTAGGCAGGTTGTTGACAAGGTAAAAAGCGCCTGGAACCCAGGCGCCTTGTTGGCTGAAAAGAAAGAGATAGATCACATTCCAAAACGAATTCCCAAAAAAAACGGATCGTTCCGCCAGCATTTGCGGCAAGGTGCTCCATCCGCCAAAGGGCAAATACAACAGCCAGGAGATCAGGATTCCAGATAACAGGCTGCATGTTCCCAAAAATAATGCACGGCGCATCCCCCATTTCCGGATGATCCATAAGGCATAAATTGGCACCCAGATCAGGGCGGTCAGTTTCACGTGTGCGGCCAGGATCAGCATCAAAAGTGCGAGGTAAGGGCGCTGGCGCTGCATCAGCCATAAACTGGCCAGAAACAGGATCATCATGACCAGGTCGTTGTGTCCCCCTACAGCGGTTGACATAAGCGTCAATGGATTCAAAAGCCAGACAGCCAACGCCGCTGGAACCAGACGTGGTTGTGATTTACCCACAATTACGGCGATTAATCCCGCTGACAAACCCGTCAGAGTGACTGCCAGAAGACGGTAACTGATCACGTAAAAGGATAAGAGCTGGCAGGATTCCGGCGAGTCCGGGCAGGAAGGGAAACCAGAATTCCACCAGCCAAATGTCTGGGTCACCTGGTGGACAACCGCAGCCACGCCCGCACTGGTCATTTCCCACAACGGCCCATAGGTATCCACACTATTATGCCAGGCAATGTAATCATAGTATGGCGACCGTTCATACAATTTTGGGGTTACAGCCAGGGGGTTGACATGATATTCAACCATAATACGGCCGCGAAAGGTGTAGTCAAAAATATCGTGCGATTCACCCATTGGGGAGACTGTCATCAGAATGGCCGAAAAAACCAGCCACCCCAGAATAATGACAGTGATGAGCCAGCGCGTTTCGACAACCGCCGTTTCCCCGGGTTGGGAATACGAAGCCAGCAGCCGGATAACTGTAATGTACAAGAGCGAGAGGATCAGATAAATGGCAATTTGGCCAATGATCCACGGCAAGCCTGGACCTAACTGGCTGACCCAGCTTGCCCGAGGATTTGTCAGGCTGGCCCCCAAGGGGTATCGAATCGAAAGCATCAAATAAAGCCCGGCTGTAAATAATAACATCACAACCAGCTGGGCAAGCAGGTGCCTGTTTTTTAATACATTCTGTAACGATTGGACTGGAGTCATTATCGTTTCATCGCCAGTTTGATCCTCATCCCAGAAATATACCCAACGTATCAGACTATAAAAGGACTCGCCAGAATCCCAGAGTCTTCGTCTGACCTGGTACATGTTTTAGGTAACACCCCGTTGGGCTTCGAACGTATGTGTTCTTTTAGCTGAGAAGCAGAATGAGCTTTGCAAGCAGCTTGCCTCTTATAGCAGGTCGATTCACGAATTTGCGCAGCACGGCATCAAAACCAAAGTATCGACCAGGGGTTACCGCAAACATGGCAATTGAAAGCAGCACCATTGCCCCATAGCTCCATTCCCACTCAAACGGTCGTGGAATATTTGCCAGACCGACATACAGCTGCAAGGAGATGCCAATCGCGACCAGTCCTCCGAAGCGTGTGAATAAACCGAGTAACATGGTGAGAAAAATCGTAAACTCTGATAACCAGACCAGCCATCCAAAAATGCGAATGTTTGGAATAAAGACGTTGTCTAATAACAGGCCGTTCATTCTCGCCAGGGGTGCGATATCTACACTGATAGCAGGCAGGCCTCCGGCGCGCATATCGGCGACCAATACCGGGCGAGGTTGGGATGCGTTGATCGATTCCAGCCCCATCCAGTAACACAGACCGCTGCTACCGTTAACGTCATAATTATTGCCAGCAGTCGCTTTAGGAAAGGCATAGTTGTTGGAACACCCAAAGGTCGGGGGCAGCTTCCACCATAATTGGGTAAAAAACAGGTAAGCCAATCCCATGCGCACGATGACCATGCCGATCCTATAAATCATCTTTTCGACACGTCCTGCGGAAAAGTCAGCCGTTGTATTCATTTTTTTCTCCTCATCCTACCCTACCGGTCGCACTTAATTAATCAGTATAGAAGATAATACCCTCAAATTCAATTTATTGGATTGGTAAAACATAATGGTTTCCCGGCTAACCTCACTTTCCAGCCTCGCTCAGAAGCAGCTGAATAATTTTTAGGATTCATCATAACAGCCTTCGCTAAAATGAGTACGGCGCAGGGTCCCCTTTGCATCGATAAAATATTCTGCCGGCCAATACTGGTTTTGATAGGCATTCCAGGTGACAAATTCATTAATCCGGTGATCACACCCAAAGGACGCGTTTTGCCGCTGACAGCTGAGGATGATAAAACAATCGGCAGAACGGGTAGGATACACGGAGAAAGCACCGCGACCAGGCCGGATAGTGCCGCAAATAGGATCAGGGTAATCATCTTCATTCCTCTTTCTCTTGTACATTTAATTTACTGTGAAAATATTACGAAAGGATATAAAAGTTATTAAGCAATCATTACAGGTGGTCATGCCTCAAAGAATCTTTCCATCTCCAAATTACCTGATGACAGACATCGTGAAACAATCCTTATTCACGATGTCAACGGACAAGGATCATGCGAATAATGACCCTCTTTTGGCGTCGAGTATAATCACCTCAATATGAC
>Ga0118677_10013780_pt1 | contig 11564 bp, 6 predicted proteins | sample AliMusrvi5mmetaG_FD_86154 | JGI IMG/M metagenome (GOLD analysis project Ga0118677, IMG submission 86154) | reverse complement strand
GTACAATCCCGATGGCTCGTCTCAGGCGGGCGCAGCCGGGGATCCAAGTCTCGCCAATGTGATTGCGTATGGATTCAAGTTGCTGATTCCATCCCACCATTATACGGTGTCTCAAATTGTTTCTGGAAATGTGGTTGTCGAAGATGCCACAGCCCTTATCAATTTACAAAGCGTTGGCCCAGCAGCCAATCCCGTGACGTTTTCTATGGGTACAGACGGTCCGTATGATGGCTCAGCCATTGATGTGACGGTACCCTCCTCGGGGACAACATGTTTTCGCAAACCCTTTGGCATTGGTAGATCGTTGGGCGTTTCTCCAGTGGAGGCGGATGCCTTTGCAGGTGACTCTACCATTACGGTTAGTAATGGGGGAGCCATTCAAGTGGGGTATGTGGATATTGTTGATGACGCACATGTTTTGCACGGTCTTACAGTGACGGCTGTCGGCAATTTGGTGTCGAGTAGCGTATCGTCCAGTGAGTCTTCCGACCGGTTCTCGGTCATTACATTGTCTGATGCACTGACGACCAATATTGGGACGGCATCTGTTACCGGAGGCTTTGTGCAGGATGCTCCTGGGGTGCCAGGTGCGGATCTTAGCGCCATAACAGCAATGGAGATTCAGATTCGTGATGCCGCCAGCGACGGTGTTACTCCGGTAAAATTCTATGTCGAGTGTAGCGACGATAGTCGTTATGAGTGGCTCGTCGTGCCCTTCACGGAGTGGATGTATTCCTCCATGTATTATGTTGATGCCACTGCTGCCCTAGTCGTGTCGGCAAACATGGGGAGTGACAATCCGGTACCGGACGGAACTGAAATTGATCTGTATGTCGATGTGCCTGGAAATTTATTACCTTCCAGTAACACCAAGCAAGTATATTCATTGTCTAAGGCGCCAGTGGCTGGTGATATTAGATTGCTTGTAACCCCATCGCAGGCTTCGGCAACCAAAACGGGATCTTCGGTCGTTCTTATTGGAACTTGTGGAGAGCGATCCTCTGTCTATGTTGTACAAAACGTAGATTCCATTAATGGTTGGCTTTACATATTGCCGCCTCTTGAAGTGCTTTTATTCACGCCTATTAGTGTTGAGATCACCCCTCCAGTAACGGCGGAAAGTGGGAACACGGCTCCATTAAAGGTATCCGCCATTGATGTGAGTCCCATTATTACTCAGCGCAGCATTCCGCAGCAACCTGGCGATCCCGTGCCGGTGCCCGTGCAGCCCCCAACGGAAGAAAATCTCAATCAGTATAACCAGGACGATGCTCGCCGAAGAGACACAGTGTTTAGCACCCCTTCCATTTGGGATGATGGCAAACAAGGTCTTGTGGCAGCCCTGAGGGTTTTGCCGGTGACTATTGATGTGCTTACTCCACCTGATATGAGTTGGTTGAATCCACCGCTGACTCAAGAGGATGTCCCGGATGCTCAGGTGGTACCATCAAGTTCTTCTTCCAATGGCATCATTAGTGTTCCCTCTAGTAGTTCCTCTGGTGGCAACCTTGAGTACTTTCTTGAATCTCCTATTTTTACGGTGTCGGGAGAGGCAACCAGCCATATGAGTACATCGGCAACCGCATTGTCTTTTGACACCTTGGACGGTTTCGATATTTCGTATGGATTACTGACGGGATCTGGGGATGTCGACTATCAGCGTGGACTGTTGCAAAAATCCTATGTGGTTCATCCGTTCCTTGACACTCGAGATTCTGCTGGCAACTTGATGACAGTTCAAGAGTTGCCAAATTTTGATGTTCATTTCGTTTCGCCATACCACATTTTGTCTTATCCAAAACCAGGAACGGATTTCGTGCTGGCGAATTGTCCATCGCATGATAGTTTGGATCCGGAGCCGATCCCATTTTGGGCTTGGGGTCCTTACACGGCTTCAGGGGACGGTTTTTGGATTGATTATCTTGTGGCGGCTGATGGATTACCATTAAACGGGGTAGGTACCTTGCAGGTTCGCATTTATGATCCTCTTCGTAGTGCTGCTGAGGTAGAAAACCCAACAAAGAGCCAGCCGAATTTGGTAGGCGAAGCATGCTCATGGGGTACATCCGATTGGGAAGATGCCTTGAATCCTGGGTATTATTTTAATGCCAACAGCACCCGTTATCTTGATGTCCAGAAATTTCAAGAGGCAACGTATCTTCCTGGGTATGTTGCGGGCGGTTACACCTTGTCATTGACCAATGGGAGAGCGAGACTTATCTTGCCTCCTTTGGATACCGTGGTGGCAAGACTTGTGGTGGTGGCTGAATTTGTGTTTCCAACAGATCAGAGACGATCTGCGACGAAGCAGGATTATGTGTGGTACCACAATCCACTTGAGATCTCTTCCGGATTGGATAAATCCTACACGGCTGGCTATGATGTTCCGCCATACCCTGTTGTGCCGACAGTGACGTGGCTTGGTTTGCCAGCCCCGGATAATATTTCTGTAACGATGCAGGGGGCGGCTCATCAACGATATCTTTCATCTCCTGTGCCTGGCGTTGTGGATCCCTCGTTGGATACCGCAATCGCTACGATGCAGACACAGAAAGCAGGATTTGGAACCGACACAAATCAGCAGATGACAAGCGCATCAGCAAACAGTTTGTTGACGACCCAATATGGACAATGGCCAGCTACTCCAATTACGCCAGCCACAAGTCGCACGCTGAATGGCACCGGCACAGCCAGTGGGATGTCTGCGGGGCCACATGGAACGGTGGTCATGCATATAGTGACGGTCAATGATCAAGGAGACGAAGAAGATGTTTTGACGGGCGACACCGAGGTTGTAACAACCACAGCTTCTTATGGACTCTTTACGGCGGTGGCTACCGACGAAGTGGAGTGGGTTGATGGTACTGGCGGCAGTGATTTCTATTACATTATTGAAGCTTATAAAAATGGAAATTTGGCTGGGGATCAAGTCTCTGCGTATGCGGATGGATGGGATAGTGTCATCGTTGTTGCGGATTTGCCGGCAAGTATGGATAATCCGTGCTGTGATATTTCGGCTCTTGTAGATTGGCTGCTCGGACAGGACGCAGACGGGACAGCTGTTGGTACTTATGGACCACGAAGGGTGACGTTTAGCGGTTGTGCCAATTATTGGAACCCCGATCATCCGATTGATCCAGTGACAGGAGCAATACTCGGGCAAACCTCTCCATTCTTGGATCGTGGGTGGGCGATGTCTCAGCCGTATATCAAAATCGCTGAAATTCCGCCAATCCAGACGGATAAAGACGGGAATCCGATTTGTGACGCATCTTATTGCACGTCCATCCAATCAGGATCGTCTGCCAAACTGCCCACTGGGGAACTTTATGGAAGCGGATGTGCTGCCTCCTCCACTAGTTGTTTGCAGTTGGTCGGATCAGGAACAAATGCTCAAGTCGAGCCAAATCCAGTGAAAATTTGGTGGCAAGAGCCTCTTGCAGCCAGTTTTTATGTTGATGGCAAGTTGTACAACCCATCCTCTGATCGAGGTGTTTTGCCACGGGACGGGATGACAACAACAGAATTGAAAGTGGATGTCACCTTCTCGGGATTGGCGATTCCATTGGTGGAACGAGAGCATGAACTCAAGGGGGCGGATGGGAATCTTAGATCGATGCCAACTGCCGTTTTTAGCGCTTGGCGAGTGACGCATACGGCAGCACCAGATGGCTCAGAGACCAATGTGGTTGTATATGACTCTCAAATCACACTTGATCAGTACTTGGTTCCGCTTTCAGTGACTGGTACTTCCACCGACTACAATCACTATCATCATGTTTCTGTGGACGCAAACGGCAACGGGCAGACCACCTCTACCTATGCCGGCGATTCGGTGCGGCAAATCGCAAATCACACTCACGCAATTCTGGGCTATGCAGTGTCGCCAGCGTCGGATGGGCTACACATTCATACCCACAGCGTGAGATCGGTTGCGGTGGTTCGTGTTAACCCAATCTCTGATCATTCGAGTGACATTTATATCAGCGCTACGGTTTCCTATGACGCATCTCGGGTTAGCATTGAACGTCAGCAGAACTTTGTGCTCGTTGATAAAATACCTTCGGCGGATACAAGTGACGGATATCGACTCAGCCTAGTCGCTCCTGTTGGGGTGCTTGCTTCCACTTCAACCGGGATCGACAAAAGTGGATTTACTGTTTTGGCAATCCTGCAGAACTTCGTGGCTGGCGTTCCGCAACCGCTGACGGATGGTCAGCGCATTGGCTTTGAACTCAAGGCGCTATTGCCTAATGATTATGATTCAGAGATTGGAAAGGTGTGGAGACTGGGGGCTGACGGAAACTACCAGCCCATGTCTTATGTCACCTTGAACACTTTGGCTAAAGTGGTTCTTGATGGCCAGCCAATTTCGGTGTCGGCACAGGTTGTGGTTTCCCAGGTGACTCCGTGGATACCCGTGGTTCAGGGGCTTCTGTCATCCCCGACATCCGATACGGTATTGATCGAAAATGCAATCTCTCTTACCGGTTGTCTTGGAAATAGCGCCCTGCACGATGCGGTTTGGCTCGCCGCTGGACGCCTGATGGCTTGGCAGACGGCCGCACCGGGTCGCCAAGCGTGGAGAAAGGCGATGGTGTTATTGACCGATGGTGAAGAAAACTCGTCTACTCATGGTATTTTGGATGCGATTGGCGGCGTGCAGCGTGTGGCGGGATATCAGAGAACGCCCGTGGGGTCCGCAGCTTTGGGGCAACCTGGTGAATCGGCTGGTTTGATCCTTGAAAAGTACGCATCCGATACCAACTCAAGTGTTTCGGATCTGACGGCCACTTCGGATGCTGACATTGAAGATTTTGCAGCCAGTTTATTCGCCACGAATTTCGAGAGTCTCAATAGTGGCAGTTATTTGCAGACGGTGGATCTCGGACAAAGCAAGTTTATCAAGTCACTGACGCTGGATATCTACCTACCGCCAAGTTACAGCGGTTCTTATTTGCAGGTGAGTGTTCGATTTAGCGACGATGGCGATTCGTGGGGGTCCTGGTCGAAACCGGTCGAACTCTTTTCCACAGATACGATTGACTTGACCGCCAATGGCAGTATTCGTCGTTATCTTCAAATCCAGGTTTGGTTTTTTGGCAACGAAGACTTTGTGGCGCCACAATTGCAGGCGATGACTGTTGGCTGCGTTGAGCCACGGGATCACTTGATCTTCTTTGCACCAATCCATACGGGAGCGGCCAATGACGAATATGTGTCTGAAGTGACTATTTCAGACAAGACCAACCTTAATCGTATGTCGTCAATGAAATATGGATTTTCTTCTCAGGATACGGTTGCGGAGGAAGACTATTTCAGTAGCGGTCAGCCGATGACGTCCTCGGCAAAACGCCTTGTCGCCCTGGCACGTGTAAACGAACCCCTACAGCGAATTGATAACTTCAACTTCCAAGTTGCAAATGGTGGTTGGCCATCTGTTGCCGACATCGAAGTGTATGATCTGTCTGGCGATCCTCTACATGGACAACTCGTGGATACTTCTAGGTATGTGGCAAATTCAACAACTGGTGTCGTGACTTTTTCCGATCAACTACCACAAGCAGCCAGTTTGTCGCTGACGGTGCTATTGCCACCACTATTCCGTTTGGTTGCTAAGGTGACGAACTACTCCGATGCCCAGGATGATGCGGTAACGATTCAGCGAGTTGGGGTGACATGGAATCTGACGAAGCGTCTTGTGACGGATGCTGTAGGGGTCATCCATGCTCCAATATCGAGCGTGATTAAAACCCCCAGTTCCAGTTCTAGTTCTTCCAGCGAATCGTCTGTGAGCCAAGCCGTGGTAATCAGTTCCAGCCAGTCTTCGGAGAGTCAGACTGTTTAGATTGGCTATGATCGATGTGATTTGATCGTGTTGTAGACGTATTCGATGATGAATACCCGAGGGGCGACGAGTATCTTTCCGATGATCATTCCTTGCACGGAAATAACGACGATGAGCGCTACGAGTGCGATGATACGGCACATCCATTTTCCCACCATACCGAAGATGTATTCACCACTGTTATTTCTGTCGAGACGTGGATCGTTTTTTAACAACTCTTTTACATAGCCCCCCATTCGGTGCGACAGGTAAAAAAGAAAACAAGATGCCATGGCGACAATCGCAATGACAATGCAGGCTTCGAGTAATTTCCAGCGTAAAAACTCTTTGATAATTTCTGGCGACTCGGCTTTAACATAGTCATAGGCCTGACCCACGGCGTTTTTGGAAGCCTGATGAATTTCCCCGCCAGCGTTTTTGACACCCGTCAGTATCTCCGTGATCACCTGATTCAGGTTGGTCTCAACACAGATGGATGTGTTGTCGGAAACTTTCTGGATCAAAGTTTTTTCGACCAAGTTGGTGCTGGCCTGAACCGGCACATACAGAGAGAGAATCATGGCGATGACTGCAATGTAATGTTTCATAGTTTCCTTTGTTGCAACATACATAACAGACTGGCTGAAAATGTCAAGCCATTTTGGGACGCTTATTTTTTAAACTCAAAGGCAATGGAAGCCTTGAATTGCGGAGCATCCCAATTGCTTGGGTTTTTTGGAGTAAAGGAATGATCCCCAATGCGGAATTTCTTCCCACGAATATGTACCAAGCCAATGAATGGGATACCATCGAATACGTTAACATACCCGAATCCGTGCATCCAGCGGCTGGTCTCCACCTCGTTGTACTCCTGATCCATTTGCCCCGTTAGACCAACCAGGTAACATCCTAGTCTGGTGGCTGGGTAATGGCTGTGGGCTGAAATTGTGTTGGCTCCATAGGTGTTGAAGATTTTGTCAATCTTGTTGCCTCCACGGGATCCAATCATCCGCACATCCCCATGAACGAAATTCATTTGCCCATGTCGAAGGGTGCGTTTGAAATCCACGATGGAGATACCAATGGATTCAAGATCAAGTAGGAAAGATGGGGTGAACATTTCCGCAAATTGCGGCATTCGCTGAGCCATATCCTTGAGGAATCTTTCATGATTGCCAAACATCAGGGTATTTTTTGGTGCCCACTTAGCACGGCGTTCTAGGAGCCACCGTGTCTGTGCCAATTCGTTGATCACTGAATGGGGGATAGCGAATCCGCTTTGCTCAACGATATGATGATTAAACCCCTTGTTGTTCATCAAATCGCCAATATCGATTGAGCGAGCTGGTTTGTAAAGGTTGCAGAACTGCTCCTGCAAATCAAGTACCTCAGCGTCGTGGAGATCGCAGTGGACATCGGCGGAAAAGAAGATTTTCTCCTGCGGATCCTCTACTCCGGCTTCTGTAATGATCTTGTCAAAATAACTGCAAGAGTAACCCTTTGAGGTTCTGTGGATACGGCTTTGGATAACATCAAAGGAACCGTCTTTGGCAACATGGACGATGCACAATCCGTTTTCCCAGCCATTGATTTGATGCTGCATTTTTTGGTACTTGATGAAGCCATCATGATAGGCGACTTTTACTGAAGTTTGATCTTTGAAGTTGATTTGCTTAATGGTTTTGATAATGTGACCCTTGCACAAGCAGCCGGGGCTGAATAATTGGGTTTCTTCTCCGCAGGTGGTTCGGGTGTCGAGTTCGTGCCTGTGCAGATTGAGAATGGCACTCTTCTCAAAAAACAGACGTGGAAGACTTCCCAGAGGGGACAAGGTGTAGTCCTGAATGATTTCCTGATTGCCCACCATCAGATTCCCAAGGTAGATATAGTTGCGCTGGATATTTTCGGTTTGTTTGGGCGTAAGTTTTCCATTATGACCAGCCTCAATGAGAAGGCGCAATTCAATGTTCTTTGCCACAACGGTGACATTCTGAAGATCTTTCCAGCAATAACTGACATCGTTATCATCGTCCAACATATGCCCAATGTGGATGATCCCCTTGGCATTGAGGTGATTTTGAAGAACCTGCAGGAGGGCAAAAATACCCCTGCGGGTATGCTTCCCATGGCTGTCCCCGACAACAATGTATGTTCCTGGACCGAATCGGTGACCTTCAGGGCGAAGGGAGCCGACGGCTGCCAGTTCTTCCCTGGCTAATTGCATGATGTTCGTAAAATTGAAATCGCTGACTCCAATATGTTTTACCTTGTCGAGGACCGTGCGTTTGTCCAACTCTCCAAGTCGTTCGGGATTTCCACGGACAAGATCAAGAACATACAGGGCGAGTCGCTTTTCAAAGACGGGGGCTGCCAGTTTGGCGTTTGGACCATCACTAACAGCGTGACGTACAACGAAGTCGGTCCAATTGGTTTCCTGCCAGCAGCGTTCAATACTGACGACACTGCGACTGAGCGCATTGGCGATTTCTTCAAACGACTTGGGTGGTTTTGAAGTCCTCATTGTCCAGAGGGTGATCATCTCCGCCACTGACCATTTTTTCCAATTTCGTTCCGATTGCACCGGCTCGTGCCCGCCCCTGTATCGCCCCAATTTCCTGTTAAGGGCACCCCTCGTGCAGCCGATGATCTGAGTGGCTTGCTCTTTTGTGATTTCCCCAGATTGGACCTTACCGAGGACTTCGATGTTTGTTGGATTCCAGATGCTCACTGTCAATTCTACACCAAGTTGTGAGGGGCACAGGACATTTGTGCTCTGTAATTGAAATAATAGCCATGCCAAATCAAGGTGAGATCCTCAGTTTTTATGCCATCGAAGACCAGGACAGCGTTGTTCGTGTCTTTGAGTCTCCAGTGCCCATTACCTCCCAAACAGCCTTATGGGAATTGAACAGGGTGCGCACGCAAGAGGGGAAAAAGGCTTTTGCAATCCCGCCATTGAGGGTTTGTTATGACGTTTCTTCAAAACGCCTGTATCTTCCAGAATATGACGATGTAACCCAGGGGCTGGCGGCCAGGCGCTTCGATGCCATTCGCCTAGAAATCAATCAGAATTATGGTGGGTTTGCTGGTGCTCCACCGCTACATGGAGATCCGCTTGCATTATTTCGCATCCGAAAAGCATCTGAGTTTCCGGTTTCATGGAGATTTATTCAGCGCCTTACAGATGGAAGAGCGACGGACATTCCAGTGGTCGAAGCCGATTTGTCCAAGATGCCAACGACCTGTAAACAACTGCAAGTGGTTCAAAACCAATTTCAAGGTCGTTTTGTAGGTGCTGAGGACTACGAGATCGTGCAATTCATGATCGGGAATGACAGCAGCAAGGATATTTTATGTCATGCTCAGCGCCCCCCATTTATTTTGATCAATCTTTCCAAAGATGTGTTTATGTCATCCGCAACGAAAGAAAGAGTCATTATCACGGGATACCGAGAGGGACTTGGAAGCCAACTAGGAGATGTTCAGGTTGGTGAAATGACAGGCTCTCAATTTTACGCCCTCGAGTTCCTCATTTACTCCGGATGGCCGATGGATCACATTTGCCGCATTACTCTTGATGGCATCAAGGATATCCATACCCTCCAGAATGCGGGAGATCATATTGTGGCGGCAACAAAACACATGGGGAAAATCGGTTTTCGAGATATTTCAGAGCCACCTTTTTACTATGCCTTTCGTGCGGGACCAGCCTATCCGGAAAACGAACTCTCTCAGGGGGTTATTCGCCAAGTGACACACGACAACACAGGATGGGTTGTAATTGCCAGTAACATTTGGCTATCTGACGAGCAGTTGATATCTGCATTGGATGCTCGTGGTGAAATCATTCACGCAAAACTGGAACTCACGATGTCGGCTTTTATGTTCAGGGACAAAGTGAACGATTTTCAACAGCAGGCTCCCAACGCCTTTCGAAAGATGTGTTCCAAGGCCGCTGCAGATATTTGGGGAGCAGGCCACGGACTCCCAGGGCAGCCTCGTCGGGCATTTTCAGTCGGGATTGAACATCCTAATGCCAAGTTCTTTCAGCGCCGACGGCTGAGTGATTATCCGCAGGCTGAAGATACCCTCAAACTGGCTTGTGCTAAATTGAGTCGGTCAGAAGGTTATCCCATTGCCATGGACGATCTAGAAGTTGTAGTCGGTCCGTGGAGTTCCATGTACGGTATGCGTGGCGGATATTTACAACCAAATGGAGTGCAGAGCAGAGCTGAGGAAGAGGCAAAAGGGATTTTTATTTATCCACCAGCAATACTGGTTGATACGGATTCCTTCCCGACGGCAGCCGATCAAACCGGCACCCTGATTCATGAATATTGGCACCATATCTACTTCAGAAAATTAAAGCGAGATATCGGAGAATATCAGGATCAGGATCCCAATGGGAAAGATGTGTATAATCAAGAAGAGAAAAATCGTAGATGGGAAGTATATCTCAACAATCCGACGGAGCGACTCAGCCATATCCAGCAGATGAAATATATGCTGGCAAGAGGGATGAGCAAGGCAGAGGTGTTGATGTATTATTCGGACAACAAACTGCCAGGTCCGGGCGATCTGGTTCAATACCGAAAGCGTGCCGAGTTGGTTGACGAAGCGTACAAGGAACTACAACAGGAATTTCAAGATGACATCAATCCAGGAGCAACAGAATCGAGCCAGCACGGCACTTGAGCATATTAAGCGCATCGAAATCTACATCTGGAATGGTCAGGTTTGTCAGGCTTGGAGGGAGTTGGGAAAACTTCGCCCCGTCATGCAATCCTTCCCGGAATACTTTAATCTCGTTGAACGCATCTCTTTTCGGCTACGAGAGGGACATCAAATAGATGCCCATTCTGACGTAAAACGCCTATTTGATCGTCTTAGCACCACCCTCTCGAAACTTTCAACCACAGAAACGGAAACTCAACCGACAACAAGAGTAGGACCCAATGGCTAAAAATATATGGTACTGTACGTGTGGCACCGAAAACGAAATGCCACTCACCGTGAAACCAGGGGATAAGGTTTCTTGTTCAGCCTGCAAAGAAGGCTTTGCCATTGGTTTACCGCCACAGGAACCGCCCGCTCTTGCCGATCCTGTTGTTGAATTGCAGAAAGCCAAGTGGGTTGCTGGAGTAAGAGAAGTCCGCCAAAAGGCATTGGAGCACATGCGAGTGCCGTTGTGGGCTGGCAATTGTGTGTGCCCTGAGTGCAAGAAGCCAATCGGAAATGAGGGGGTGCGTGGCATTGGACTGCGACTCAATGCCCAGCACTTTGGAGACATCGTGGTGGATGGACATTGCTTAGTCTGTGACTCGATGTTGAACTTCCATTATCGGAAGGCTTGTGAGACAATTGGACAATTGAGAACCCTGTTGGAGTTCTCAGCGGTGACGGATGCTGATAGAAAAATGATTGAACCGGTGCTGTTCCAGACAATCAAGCCCGAGCAGAACAACATCGTGGATATAATGTGCCAAAGGCAGGAAAACACGCCACCGGTGGAGAAATAATCATTATGGCATTCGTAAAACATGGTACCTGTATGCAACAAGTGGAACGCATCGTTTGGGGGGTTTATACCTGCCCCAAGTGTGGTCACAAAGATCTTGGTGCTGATACCAGTGGTGCCGATCCCATCAAAACGGCTTCTGCCAAGTTGATGTGCCCCGAATGTTGTGTTGAAATGACGGTTGCAGTCACTGCAGACCCGCCCGTTACTGTATAATTG
>Ga0118677_10013779_pt1 | contig 11565 bp, 7 predicted proteins | sample AliMusrvi5mmetaG_FD_86154 | JGI IMG/M metagenome (GOLD analysis project Ga0118677, IMG submission 86154) | reverse complement strand
GGAGAGGGTAATCAAATCATTTTGGCAAGTTAAAAAAAGGTCAGACTATTGCGATCGTATAAAATGTCGGGATGGGGAGATTTGAACTCCCGGCCTCTTCGTCCCGAACGAAGCGCGCTAGCCGTGCTGCGCTACATCCCGTCATTGAGCATGCAAAAATACAACTTTTTTCAAGATTGGCAAATACAATTGACACTCCGGTTTTTTCCGCCCGGCGTTCCCTCTTTAAAACACAAAACATCCTTCGAAATTATCTGAAGCAATTTTTGTACTTTTGTCCCGTTTAGCGTATCTCTGTGTGCTTTATAAATCTCCAAACCTATCCCTCTGTTAAATCCCCTGCAATCACTCCAATGCAACCTTCAATGAAAAGCTTACACATTGCCATCCTGATGATCACGTTCACATTAGGCGCCTGTAATAATGGAAAGAATGTGAAAAATCAGCAAAACAACAAGCAGAACGGTCCCCAGGTGGTGGAAGGAACTATTGTCAAACCCACCCTGCTGCAACATTCCATCACAGTTTCCGGCACCGTAAAGTCGTTTGAGGAAACAGTGCTGATGCCCGATGTGTCGGGTCGGGTAGTAACACTGAATTTACCCGAGGGTCAATTCATAAAAAAAGGCACCCTGCTGGTAAAACTTTTTGACGGCGATCTGCAGGCCACGCTGCGAAAATTGCAAACCCAGCTGGAAATAGCACGCCAGACAAAAAAAAGGCAGACCGAACTCCTCACGGTCAACGGCATCAGCGAGCTGGAATATGACCAGACTACACTCCAGGTAAACTCAATCAGCGACGATATCGAAGTGCTGAAGGCCCAGATCAGTAAAACGGAGGTTCTAGCCCCATACGACGGGGTGATCGGGTTGAAAAATATCAGCATCGGGGCCCAGGTTACACCGGGGACCCCTCTTACAACCATCCGTCAGACCAACCAGCTGAAACTCGATTTCAGTGTTCCGGAGAAATACATCGACGAGATTTCCGAAGGAAAAATTGTCAGGTTTACCATACAGGGTAAAGACAGTTCTTTTTCCGCGCGGATCATCGCTGCCGAAGGCGGAGTCGAAGCGACTACGCGCAACCTGCGTGTTCGGGCTGTCGTGAGCCGGCAGGATCCCTCTCTCAGCCCCGGAGTATTTGCAACTGTGGAGGTTCCGCTTGCCATTACGCCGAATGCCCTGATGATACCGACACAGGCTGTGATCCCGTCTGAACGCAACAAGAAAGTGATCGTAGCCAGGGGAGGAAAGGCAATTTTCGTGACCATCGAAACGGGAACACGCAACTCACAGGATATCGAAGTTGTTTCAGGGCTGAAGGCGGGCGATACCATTGTTACTACCGGGGTCCTCTTCCTGAAACCAAATTCTCCGCTGAAATTTTCAAAAATCCGCTGAACCCGGTAAAGTATATCGGCTAAAAATTATCCAATGTCAATATCCGATTTTGCGCTAAAACGTCCGGTTGCATCCATTGTGATGAGCCTCATCATCGTGTTGTTCGGGGTAGTGGGATATACCTTCCTGGGGGTCCGGCTTTATCCCGCGATAGACCCCCCCACCATCAATGTTCAGACTTCATACACCGGGGCGAACCCCGAGATCATCGAATCCCAGATCACCGAACCCCTCGAAAAAGCCATCAACGGGATTGAAGGAATTAAATCGATTTCCTCCTCCTCCTCTACGGGAAGCAGCACCATCGTTGTAGAATTCAATGTTGGCGCCGATCTTGAAAAAGCAGCCAACGATGTGCGCGATAAAACATCACAGGCAACAAGAAGTCTGCCGATGGATATTGACGCGCCGCCCGTGGTGAGCAAAGCCGATGCCAATTCCGACCCGATCATCACCGTTGCAGTTCAGAGCACCACGATGAACGCCCTTGACCTAAGCGATTATGCCGAGAATGTGCTGCAGGAAAAACTTCAGACGATCCCCGGTGTGAGTTCCGTTGCCCTTTACGGGCAGAAACGCCCGGCCATGAGGCTCTGGCTGAAACCAGACCGGATGGCAGCATACAACCTCACTGCCGAAGATGTTAACCTGGCCCTGGGAAAGGAGAACGTAGAACTCCCGAGCGGGAAAGTGCGGGGAAAAAACACCGAGCTTATCATTAAAACATTCGGGAGACTGGTAACAGAGGATGATTTCAACAACATTATCATCAAACAGACCAACGACCAGGTGATCCGTTTGAGCGATATCGGGGAGGCCGTCCTGGGGCCTGAAAACGAAGAGACCCAGGTGAGGCTGAACGGTGTGGAAGGGATCAGCCTGGCGCTCATCCCCCTGCCGGGAGCCAACCACATCGAAATCGCAGACGAATTTTACAAACGTTTCGCCCAGATCCAAAAAGAGATGCCCGCCGGCATGAACCTCTATATCGGCTATGATAAAACCAAGTTCGTAAGGCAATCGGTAAAAGATGTAGGCGAAACGCTGCTCATAGCCATCTCCCTGGTGGTGCTCATTGTTTTTCTCTTCTTCCGCAACTGGGTCATCGCACTGCGTCCGCTGATCGACATTCCTGTTTCGCTGATCGGCTCATTTTTCATCATGTACATTTTCGGTTTCTCCGTGAATGTACTTACGCTCCTGGCCATCGTGCTTGCAACCGGACTGGTGGTGGATGACGGAATTGTGGTGACGGAGAATATCTTTAAGAAGATCGAACTTGGCATGGATAAATGGAAGGCGGCATTTTCCGGGACAAGGGAGATCCTCTTTGCTGTCATCTCCACATCCCTTACCCTGGCGATCGTTTTTATCCCGGTGATTTTCCTGAGTGGCTTTACAGGCAGGCTTTTCCGTGAATTCGGCATCGTTGTCGCCGGGGCCGTGCTGATCTCGGCTTTTGTTTCGCTCACACTTACGCCCGTCCTTAATGTTAAAATGGGCGGAAGCCTGTCGCGGCATTCGCGTTTTTACAATGCCACAGAACCATTTTACGCGGGGCTGGATAATGGCTACAGGAAGATGCTCGGTTATTTTATCAGGCGGAAATATCTTTCTTTCATCATCCTTGGGATATGCCTGCTCCTGGTTTTTTTGCTTGGGTCGACAATCAAATCGGAACTTGCACCCCTGGAAGATCACAGCATCCTCAGGACCAGCGTGACCGCACCTGAAGGAACCGACTTCGACAACATGCAACTCCTGATGGACCGGATCGCACAACGGGTGATGGACAGCATCCCAGAGGGTCGGCTGGTTTTTGCGAGAACTGCGATGGGAGGCGGTGCTTCGACCACCAACACGGGTGGACTGAACGTTTTCCTGACCGAACCCAATGAACGGAAGGCGACCCAACAGCAGGTTTATGACCGGCTGACAAAACTTTATAAGAAATTCCCCGAAGCCCGGATCTTTGCCAACCAGGAGCAGACCATCACCACTTCATTGTCGGGCGGCGGGCAACTCCCCGTCCAGTTTGTGCTGCAGAACCTGGATTTCGATAAACTTCAGAAATTCCTTCCCATGTTTATCGATGAAGCAAGAAAGGACAGCGTTTTCGGGAATGTTGATGTAAACCTTAAATTTAACAAACCGGAACTTAACCTCACGGTCGACCGGTTAAAAGCCACCGGCCTTGGCGTAAACGTGATGGACATTTCCAATACCCTTCAGTTCGCCATGAGCGGGAGAAGATATGCCTATTTCCTGCGCAACGGGAAACAGTACTTTGTGATCGGCCAGGTGGAGCGTCCGTCGCGCAGCGATCCTTCCAATATCACTTCGCTTTATGTGAGGAACAATTCCGGTACGCTGATCCAGCTGGATAACCTGGTCAGCATGCAGGAAAACAGCAGTCCGCCAACGCTTTATCACTTCAACCGGTTCAAATCGGCAACTGTTTCAGCCTCGCTGGCCAGCGGTCATACACTTGGTGAAGGGATTACCGAGATGCAGAAGATCTCAAAAAAAGTCCTGGACGACTCTTTCCAGACAGCCCTGCTGGGACCCTCGCGCGATTTTGCCGAGAGCAGTTCGAATACTTCCTTTGCGCTTATCCTGGCGCTGGTGCTGATCTACCTCATCCTGGCCGCCCAGTTCGAGAGTTTTCGCGATCCTTTCATCATCATGCTTACGGTGCCGCTTGCCATGGCAGGCGCGCTGCTCAGCCTGTGGGTTACCGGAAACACGTTGAATATTTTTTCCGAAATCGGGATGATCATGCTCATCGGGCTGGTCACCAAGAACGGCATCCTGATCGTTGAATTCGCCAACCAGAAACGAAAAGCAGGGCTGGTAAAGGCGGAAGCAGCATTTGAAGCTGCTGCCGCACGTCTGCGCCCCATCCTGATGACCTCCCTCGCCACCATTTTCGGTGCATTGCCCATCGCTCTGGCACTGGGAGCCGGCGCTTCGAGCCGTGTCCCGCTGGGGGTCGTGATCGTAGGGGGATTGCTCTTCGCCCTGATCCTCACTTTATTCGTCATCCCCACCATGTACATCATCATGGCAAGCAACAAAACCCGCGAAGACATCGTTGACCCGACAGAAATTGTAAAATGACCCAACTTTCAATGAACATGCGCAAGCCATTGACTTTCGTTTTCATACTCGCCTTCAGTGTTGGTTTCGGCCAGGCTGTGATGACAGTGAATGATGCCATCGCAATCGCACTGAAACAGAACTACGACATCCTCATTTCCCGCACATCTGCGGATATCAATGCAGCCAACAGTACTGCCGGGAATGCCGGTATGCTCCCGAATATAAGTGTCGGCGCATCCGATATTTTTGCCCATAACAACGTAGCCACCGATCTCTCCAGCGGAACCAGGATCACTTCCTCAGATGCCCATTCCAACACATTTGCGGCGGATGTTGCCCTCAACTGGACCCTTTTTGACGGAGGAAAAATGTTTGTCACCCGGAAAAAACTGAATGAGATCCGTGAACTGGGGGAGATCCAGTTTAAGGATAAAATGAGCCAGACACTTTACGGGGTGATCCTGGCGTACTACGAGGTGGTGAGGCAAAAACAACAGCTTGCATCACTGAACGAAGTAATCCGTTACAACAAGGAACGTGTCAATATCCTGCAGGCAAGCTTTAACGCGGGGCTTGTTCCCAAGACCGACCTGCTGCAGTCACAGGTCGATCTCAATGTTTACCTCGAGAACGCCATTGTCCAGGAGACCGTCATCCTCGACTCAAAAAGAACCCTGAACCAATGGTTGTGCCGCGATGCTGATTCGCTTTACGAAGTGGTCGACTCCATTGATCTCTCTTACATTCCCGATAAAAATGAACTGAACAAAATATTATATACCCAGAACACGCAGGTGCTGGGTTCGCAGAAACAGGTTGATGTGAACAACCTCGCGATCCGGGAACTTTCAGCCCAGCGCTATCCATGGCTTTCCCTTTCAACCGGTTATTATGCCCTGTTTAACGACAACTCTGCAAGTACGGTGCTTAAAAGCAGGAGTTATGGCCCCCAGGTGGGAGGTTCGCTCAGCTTCCCGATTTTTTACGGCGGGAATATCAACAGGCAGGTCAAGGTCGCGCGTTTGCAGGAACAGGGTGCCCGTTACAACCTGGAGAGTACAAAAACAGCGGTAAATACACAATTGCAAAATTCCCTTTCAGATTATCATCATGCCATGCAACTGCTCGACCTGGAGAGAAGCAATACATTGCTTGCCAGGGAGAATCTCACCATCTCCATGCATCGCCTTCGCCTGGGGCAAACCACTGCCCTTGAAGTTCGGCAGGCAGAAGAAAGCTACATTCAGTCTCTGACCAGGTTTATACAGTTTGCATATACAGCCAAAGTTGCGGAAACCAAACTCAAACAACTTGTTGCGACCCTTTAAGTGGAACAGGAGATAAAAAAATGATTTGATGAATTACAGAACCAGATTTGCCCTGCTTATTCCCATTTTTCTTGTTTTATCCATTCCCGGGAAACCACAGAAACCCTTTACCGGCAAACAGAAAGCCGCTCAATGCGAACTGGTTAAATCGGCGTGCCGTCATGCCTGGAACGGTTATAAACAATATGCCTATGGTTGTGATGCCCTGAAACCCATCAGTAAAAAAGGGCATAACTGGTATGGAAAATCATTCCTGATGACCCCGCTTGATGCGTATGACACATTTTTCCTGCTTGGCCTGAAGACGCAAGCCGAAGAAGCAAAAACAATGGTAATCGCCAACCTCAACTTCAATGTCGACCAGGAGGTCCAGTTGTTTGAGATCAACATCCGGCTGATGGGAGGGCTGCTTTCAGCCTACGAATTATCGCATGATGAACGGTTACTGGCCCTGGCCGTAGACCTTGGAGCAAGATTGTTGCCGGCATTCAACTCCCCCACCGGGATGCCTTACCGGTTTGTAAATCTGAAAACCGGGAAAACCCGCGATTCAGTCAGCAATCCTGCGGAAATCGGGACTTACCTGCTCGAGTTCGGTAAGTTGACAGCGTTTACCGGAGATTCAGGCTATTACCGTGTTGCAAAAAAAGCCGCCTTTGAAGTTTACAAACGGCGGAGCGACATCGACCTGGTTGGAACGACCATTGATGTCAACACCGGGGAATGGAAGAATAGAGAAAGCCAGATTGGCGCCCGGATTGATTCCTATTATGAATACCTATATAAAGCGTGGTTGCTATTCGGAGACAAGGAGTGCTTACAAGCCTGGCAGATTCACAACAGGGCCATAAAAAAATTCCTGTTGACCGAAGTTCCGCCGGGTTGGTATTTCACCCGTGTGGACATGAGATCGGGTAAAGAGACTCACCCGCTTTACGGGGCGCTGGATGCCTTCTATGCCGGCATCCTGGCATTGTCGGGGGATACCGTAACGGCCGGGAAAATCCAAATGGGAAATTATCACATGTGGACAACCTTCAACCCCGAACCTGAAGAGTTCAATTTCAGGACCGGCGAGGTTACTGACGCCTCCTATCCATTGCGCCCCGAGAACATTGAAAGCTGCTTTTACCTTTACCGCAAAACCAAAAATCCCGAATACCAGCGGATGGGGCAGCACATGATCAACGACATTCTTATGAAATGCAGGACCGAAGCCGGTTATGCCGAGATAAAAAACGTGAAAACACTTGAACTTTCCGATTCCATGGAAAGTTTTTTCCTGGCAGAAACCCTCAAATACGCCTACCTGTTGTTCGCCCCGGAAAACACGCTTGATCTGAGCAAGGTTGTGTTTAATACGGAGGCGCATCCATTGCGGATAACAAATGACAAATGACCAATGACCAATGACCAATGACAAATGACAAGTGACAAATGGTGCAACTCTTACGGGCAAATTCCAGATTCAGCGGAGCACTTGTCGCTTGTCATTTGTCACTTGTCACTTTTTCGATTACCTTTGTAAAATAATTCAGCATTTTGACATTTCACGATTTTGGTTTTGAGGCGCGGCTCATTGAAGGCATAGAAGCATTGGGGTACGACAGCGCCACCCCCATCCAGGAGCAGGCGATTCCTGCCATTTTAGCCGGTAAAGACCTGATCGGGTCGGCCCAGACCGGCACCGGGAAAACGGCTGCATTCCTGCTGCCGATCATCCAGAAGATTATTTCAGTACCCCATGACGACGCCATCAAGGCGCTGGTGATCGTTCCCACCCGGGAACTGGCCCAGCAGATCGACCAGCACATGGAGGGACTTTCTTACTTCACGCCGGTCAGTTCCATCCCTGTATATGGCGGCACCGATGGAGCATCTTTTTCACGGGAAAGGCAGGCGCTTGCCAACGGCGCCGACATGGTGATCTGTACCCCCGGCCGCATGATAGCCCACTTAAACATGGGCTACGTGAACCTCTCCAGCCTCCGGTACCTGATCCTTGACGAAGCCGACCGGATGCTCGATATGGGGTTTTACGATGACATCCTGAAGATCATGTCGTATGTGCCTGCAAACCGGCAAACCCTCTGTTTTACGGCCACCATGCCTAAAGACATGCGCGAACTGGCCCGGAAAATCCTGAAAGACCCGGTTGAGATCAACATTGCCCCATCCAAGCCAGCCGAAAACATCCTCCAGATGGCCTACGTAGTGTATGATGCCCAGAAAATCCCCCTGGTTCAATACCTGCTGAAGGACCTTAAACTGCGCAGCATCCTGATCTTCTGTTCGACGAAAAGCGCAACAAAGCAGTTGAGTGCCGCCCTGAAAAAATTACGGCTCAATGCTGAAGAGATCCATTCGGACCTGGATCAGCCCGAACGGGAAAAGGTGCTGAACCGTTTCAGGAGCAGGGAGCTGAATATCCTCGTCGCCACCGATATTGTTTCCAGGGGTATTGATATTGAAGACATCGACATGGTGGTCAATTTCGATGTACCAAACGACGGGGAGGATTACATCCACCGCATCGGCCGCACGGCCAGGGCAAAAGCCAAAGGGGCCGCCATCACCCTGATCAATGAAAAAGACCAGGGCAAGTTTGCTACCATTGAAACACTGCTGGGCAAGTCAATCTACAAAGGGGCCATCCCTGTCCATCTTGGCGAGGGCCCTGCATTTGATCCGAAGAAACACCGGGGCACCTTTCGTAAAGGCGGGTTCAGGAAGCTGAATGAGGCTCGTATCAAAACCACGTTCAACATAGAATTTCTCGCGGAGATCGGTGTCGGGTAACAGACGCCACGGCATTGTCACTTCCCGCCAGTCCCCAAGCGCTGCGCGCATCGTCATGACCGATGACAGATCAAAGGGATTGGTCGTGCTAGCCGCCGCGGTCAGCGCGGTCATGCGCGCAATGCCAAGGAACGATGTGTCGGGAGTGATCCGGTCGATCCATGCCGTTCTGAACCCAGAGACAACGGATTCGAATGCTTTGGAGTCCGGCAGAAACCGACTGTAGGCAGAGGATTCCAGGGAACGCAGTGCATCCCTAATGCGGCTAGAGTCGAGAATGCTCTCAAACCCCCGGAACCGCTCGTTCATCTGCCGTGCCAGTTCCGCAGTTTGCCTGGCCAGTCCATACATCGGACTGGATTCGGCTGCGAGTCCTGACAATTCTGCGACGGCGGGCATTGACAGTAGCCGTGCTTCGCGCATGCGCTCGTGTATCGACTCGAACGCGAGGCGATCCGGGTTCGAAAGTTTGATAATCTGCAGCTTGTCCATTATCGTGGAGTCTGGCTGGGCGAAGTCCATCCGCTGCATCATCTTTTGAATGGAACGCTGCCCCCCAAAATCCAGGAGTAAGTTTTGTTTTGCCAAATCTTTCGCCAGGCGTTCCATGGAATTCAGTTCAGGCATGCGCAGGTTGAAACTACTAATGCCGGTGGATAAGGATTTTAGGCTTTTGGTCTGCTCATCGTTGCGCCGACGAACTGCAGCCTGCAAGCCAGCGATCGAGTCAACCACTATTGGCATAGGTCTTCGTCCTTCAACGGCCTGCCACCACTGGATTGCGACGGCAGTTAGCTCTGCATCTGTCCAGTCTTTCAGCGCTTCCTGTGGTAACACAGGCTCTAGCGGGACTTTCGCAAATTTGAGGGAATACGGCGCGCCCGAGAAGCCTCCTGCGCCTTTAGAAATGCACTTTTGGCTTGCAATCGGCGCTCAAATATGCCTAGATGAAAGAATGAACATATTTGAGCGTTCCGTGGGTGGCAGAACGTACCGCATCGCTTCCCAATCGTTGTGGGATTCCGCCCGGCAGCGGCCGTTTTCGCGGCAGGCCGTGTTAGGCACAGCGGATCCGCCGCCGGTGGCAGACTTGGGTTTGACGCGGACCGTCGGAACCCGACGTGTCGGCGATGTAGGGGCGCTGGTATGGGTAGCCGGACAATTGGATTTGATCAAGCTCATTGATCAGGCATGTGATCTGAGTGTGTCGTCCGACGGCCCAACCGTTGGTGAGATGGTGCTTGCCGTGGCAATCCAGCGTGCCTGTGTGCCGGGGGCCAAACGGCATTTGGCAGCCTTTCTGGAATCGTGTTTGCCGCGGGTGTCGTGTCTACCGGCTTCGGCATTCACGGGGCAGGCGTTTCACCGGCTGGCCGCGCAAGTCACCGATGAACAATTGGAGAAAGTGCAGATCGAAATCGCCCGCGCCGCTGTTCGGCACTTCAAGTTGTCGGCGGACGTGCTGGCATTCGATACCACCAACTTCGATACACACATCGCCACCACAACCGATGGCGAACTGGCGCGGCGGGGCCACGCCAAGAGCAAGCGAAAGGATCTGCGTGTGGTGGGATTGGCGGCTTTGGTTAGTGAGACCGGACATGTGCCACTGCTGCACCGCACCTACCCCGGCAACGGATCGGACCAAGCGGTATTGGGTGAGTGCCTGGAAGCCCTGGGCAAGTTGCATGAGGCCTTGGATGAAACCGAGCAACTCACACGTGCCCCCGGCCGCACCCTGGTGCGCGACGGTGGTTCGTGGAGTGAGCAACTGGAACTCGACCTGGATGTGGAAGGTTACTATACTCTCCTCTCACTGCCGCTGAGTCATACCGCCTCACAGTTGGCCCTGGAGTATGCTGCGCGGCGAGGGACGATGAAACGGTTAGGCGGAAAATTGGGCGATGTGCGTGCGGCCCGGTTGCGGATCCCGGTGGGCGATGCCGCACTGGATCGCACCTTGGTAGTAGTGGAAAGTCAGGAACTGCTGCGCGGACAGAAGCGAGGCATTGCGGCGGCTTTGCGCAAGGCCAAGGAGGAACTCCGAAAACTGGAGCGGCAGGCGGCGCGTGGACGCATCAAAGCGGAGGCGCTGGAAGACAGAGTGAGGAAGGCGCTGAAACGCGAGCACCTGTCGGACTTCGTGCTCGCAACGGTGAAAAACGAGCGCGGGAAACTATCGCTTGATTGGCGTGTCGATGCGGCGCGGCGGCGCGTGCTGGAGCGCACACGGCTTGGTCGGCGCGTGCTGTGTACTGACCATCATCTGTGGAGCGATGGCCGAATCGTTCACGCTTTCAGGGGGCAGTGGAATGTCGAGGAACTGTTCCGCCGAGCGAAGAAGGGCGGGATAGCGCCGTGGGGTCCTTCGCATCAATGGGCCGACAACTCATTGCGCTTGCACACCTTCGCCACGGTGATCGGATTGACCTTGGTCAGCCTGGCCCAATTGACTCTCGGCAACCGCAAGTCCGCTCAGGGCACGATGAAGGCGCTCGCAGAAGTGAAAGCCACGCTGGTGCGAGTGCAGACCAAGGAGCGTGGTCGCCGAGCAACGATAACACTCGCGCCGGACTTAACCGCCGAACAGCGCAGGGCCGTCAAAGCCTTCGAGTTAGAACGTTGGCTTCCTACACTTCTTTCATCTAGGATGAAAAGCGCTCCAAGTGCCGATAAATAGCCTTCGGCAAGAGAAAACTAGGCCTCAGTTTGCGAAAGTCCCGCTAGGGGCTTCATGTCTTCCAAGAGATTTCTTGCACTATTAGTTTTCGCCGCACCGGCCGTAGTGTTCGCGCAAGTAGACCGGGCAACTGTTACCGGCACTCTCCGCGACCCATCCGGCGCGGCAATTACAGATGCCGCGGTGAACATTAACTATCCGGCCACGGGCCTGCACCGGTCGGCCAAGTCCAACGGCACGGTCAATTTCC
>Ga0118677_10013778_pt1 | contig 11566 bp, 6 predicted proteins | sample AliMusrvi5mmetaG_FD_86154 | JGI IMG/M metagenome (GOLD analysis project Ga0118677, IMG submission 86154) | reverse complement strand
GCCCTCCTTCGCCTCGCCACCGGCGTTAAAGTAACCCTCCCATTTCATCGAGGACTGGTCCGCATAAGTCTCCGTAGCCGTGCCCTTGCCGAGCACCAGACCCTTGTAGAGACGGCCCGTCCGCGTGGACAGAATCTGGCCCAGTATTTCCAGCGGATAGGAGTCCCGATGCTGGAAGGCCACCGTGTGCCAGAGAATGTCCACCTGGGAGTTTGCCTCAGCCTCGGCGCTCATCCGCTTCTCCGCCAACTGCTTAACCTCGATCGTCACCACGTCCGGCGGGGTTTTTGGACCTCGCGGGATGCGCTCAAAGTATTTCTTCACTTGGGCCTCCGCCTTGTCCGCCTCGAAGTCACCCACGAGTATGATGGTGATGTTCTGCCCTGAGTAATAGGTCGAGTAGAAGTCATCCGCCTGCGCCTTGGAGATTGCCGGAATGTCCGAAGGCCAGCCTATGACCGGCCAGGAATAAGACGAGGATTCCCAGAACATCGCGTTGAACTCCTCCTGGAACTTGCCCAGCGGGGTCGAATCCGTCCGCATACGTCGCTCCTCGAAGACTACGTCGCGCTCGGCATAGAATTCGCGGAAGACGGGATGCAGGATGCGGTCCGACTCCATCCACATCCACAGCTCCAACTTGTTGGCCGGCACGGTGATGAAGTAGGCCGTCATATCCTCGGACGTAAAGGCGTTCATGCCCGAGCCGCCCGCCCCGCTGTAGATCCGGTCGAACTCGTTCTTGACCAGGACGTCGCGCTGCTCGCCAATGAGCTTGGTGAACTCCTTTTCCAGCTCGCGATAGCGCGGCGACTTGTTTTCGAGCTTGAGCAGATCATCGATTTCCCCACGGCGATACGCCGCGCGCATCTTCCGATCCTCCTCTCGCATCTCATCGCGCACGCGTTCCTGGGCAGCGATGATCTCCAGGTCCTTTTTGTAATCCTTCGTCCCGATGGTTGGCGTCCCTTTGAACATCATGTGCTCGAACAGGTGCGCGATCCCGGTCATCCCGAGTCGTTCATTGGAACTGCCCACGTGCGCCACCCAGCCGCCCGCGACGGTGGGCTCATCATGCCGCTCCACCAGCAGAAGGCGCATCCCGTTCGCAAGATGCTTTTCCACTACCGGAACCTTTTGAGCCGGCAACGGCAGCGTGCCGAAAAAGAGTAGCACCACGGCAAACCATCGTTTGCCGTGACCGATGTATGTTTTGGCCCGCCGGGCCATCTCTAGGTATCCCATGCTCGTTAGATCAACCTAGCCCGCGCCCGTTCAACCACCAAGTAAAAAGGAGCCTCATTGATCCTAAACCCGTGGAAACAACGTGAGTCCCATTCCCCCTCACCCTACCCTCTCCCCAAAGGAGAGGGTGCCCGTCGCTGCAACTGTCGAAGCGTCACAATTGGTCATAGCGTGGCGGATAATTCTCCCTCTCCTCTGGGGAGAGGGTAGGGTGAGGGGGAATGGGTGCCCCGAGCTGGAAATGGGCTCAGTCAAATTCCACGCCGCCCCAAACCCAAGCAACGGGTCAGGTGTTCTGAGCCTTGAATTTCTGCTGGTTTTATCAGCCCTGGCGCGTATGTTACCTGGGATTTTACTTCATGATGAAGCTATTCTATCTAAGGGTGCCGCCCGGACTTTGCTCCTTATGTGTCAGGCGCTGGCTTCAAGCTGCGCTCCCGGTCGCCCTCCTGGCAGGCCAGGCCGCAGTGGCTCAATTGCCCTCCGCCAGCTCCGGGACCGGCGTCAACGCGGCCTTTGTGAAGCTCTTCGGCTCCGTGAGCGCCTTCACCGCTAAAGCGGAGACCCGGGTGCTGGACCGGTCCCAGGAACAGCTCCTCCGCATGCCAATGGAATTCACCTTGCTCGACGGCAAAGTGCGCCTCGACATTGACTTGAGCCAGGCGCAGAGCAAGAACTTAGCGCCCAGCACCCTTGCCAGCCTTAAGCAAGCGGGGATGGACCGCCTGGTCAGTATCTTTCGGCCCGATAAGAAGGTCACGTATTTGATCTACCCCGGCGTCCAGAGTTACCAGGAGCTGGCTCAATCCAAGGGCGAAACCGAGGCGGCGGAGAAGGGCCTGAAGCTGGAGAAATCCGGGCTCGGCAAGGAGACCCTCGATGGCCATCCTTGCGTAAAGAATAAGGTCGTCGTCAGAAGCAGCAAAGAGCCGGTCCTGACGGCTGTAGTCTGGAATGCGACCGACCTCAAGGACTTCCCGATTCAGATCGAGATGAAGGAAAGCGACAACACCACGCGAATGCACTTTACCGACGTCCGCTTCGTCAAGCCGGACGCCAAGCAGTTCGAAGTCCCGTCCGCCTATGGCCACATGAAATGAAGATTCTCAACCTCAATCCCGCCACCGACATCGGCGCCTCCTCCTGGTTCGTCGAAATGGAGGGGCATCGGCTGCTGATGGATGCCGGCACGCATCCCCGGCTCGAAGGCCGGGACGCTTTGCCGCGCTATGACCTGATTAAGAAGGAAGCGGTGGACGCCATCGCCATCTCCCATTGCCATCACGACCATGTGGGGTCGTTGCCTGTGGCCCTGCACCACTTTCCCCAGGCCCATGTGCTCATGACCGAGCTGAGCTACTTCCTGGTTGAGCGGGTGCTGCACAACTCGGTCAACGTCATGAAGCGGCAGCGCGACGAACTGGGCATCCAAGAGTACCCGCTCTACAGCCATGACGAGGTGGACGAGCTGGCCCCACGCATCCAGGGGTTCAAATACAACCGCGACGTCGAGTGGGCTTCATTCCACAAGACCCGCGCCGGATTCATCTCGCCCACGCTGGAATTCTATGACGCCGGCCACACGCTCGGCTCCGCCGGCATCATGGTGCGCGGCCGCAAGGAAACCCTCTTCTACACCGGGGACGTTTGCTTCCATGATCAGACCATTCTGCGGGGCGCCCGGTTCGAGGACGTCAAGGCGGAGGTGCTCCTCATGGAAACCACGCGGGGCCAGCGCCAGTTGCCGCCCGGCTTCTCGCGCGAGAAAGAAATCGAGCGCCTCAGCGCGGCCATCCTGCGCGTGCTCCACCGCCGTGGCTCCGTCCTCATTCCCTCCTTCGCCCTCGGCCGCACCCAGGAGATTCTGACCCTGCTGGCCATCATGATGCGCGAAGGCAAGCTCAAGCCGCAGCCGGTTTACATCGGCGGCCTGGGCCGCGTCTTCACGGAAATCTACGACCTGGAGTCGCACCGCACCCATCGGCAGTATCCCAACCTCCAGATGCACGATGCCCTGAACCTCACGGTGCTGGAGAAGGGGCAGGTGGACAAAATGAAGCTCACGGGCGGCCGCCTCTTCGTCGTCACCGCCGGCATGATGAGCGAGCATACCGCCTCGCACAACCTGGCGCTCCGTATGATCGGGGACAAAGACCAGGCAATCTTCTTCGTCGGATACGCCGATCCCGAGACGCCAGGCGGCCGCCTGAAGGCCGCCAAGCCGGGCGAGACGTTCATCCTGAGCCCGAGCGCCGGGGAAGTCACCCGCCGTTGCGAGGTGGAGGACTTCGACCTCACCGCTCACGCCAACCGCGACGACCTGCTGGACTTCGTCGGCGAGGTCGACCCGCGCGTCGTCCTGCTCAGCCACGGCGAAGATGGGTCGCGCGATTGGTTCGCCGAGCAGATCCACGCTCGTTATCCGAAGATCAAGGTGCTTGCGCCGAAACCGGGCGAAGTGCTGGAGGTCTAACTCGGATACTCCATGCCGCGCACGATTCTCCAACAGCATGTAGCCGCCGACGTCAGTCGGCGCATTCTTATCGCAAGCAAGATGGCGCCGACTGACGTCGGCGGCTACTTCTGTGTGACCTTCCAGAGCTAGCACTTATGAGACTTGGCTTCGTTACCCTTTCCTGGCTGCTTCTGGCTGTGGCCGCCGGTTACGCCGCCACTCCGGCCGATCTGAAGCTCACGGGCGACTGGGATGTGCTGGTCACGGTGAAGGAACGGCGCCCGCTCGCCACCACCGTTCGCGTCGCCCCGCCCGTGCTCGTGGCGGTCGCCGGCGAGAAGTATGATTCGCTGCCGCTGTACGACTCCAAGGCGGCAGGCTGGACAAAAGGGGCGCAGCTCCGCGGCGTGCAAGCGCAGGAAACTACCACTCCGCACCTGTTTGATCCCGAGAGCCTGGTGCTGCGGGCCGGGCCGGAAGCGGACGCTCCGGTCTTCCGCCGGGGCGAGGACTACGAGGCAGACGCCACCTGGGGCACTTTTGGCCGGTGCACGAACAGCGCTATCAAGGAAGGTCAGCCGGTCTTCGCGAGCTACCGTCATGCGCAACTCCGTCTGGACGCCGTGGTGCTGACGCGCAAGGGCCAGATCGAGCTGCGGCAGGGGGAGCCACGGTCCGCGGCGCCCCTGCCGCCGACAATCGAGAAGGGCGAGCGTCGCCTGGCAAACATCTGGCTGCCGGGCCGAGTGGACCGCCTGGCGCCGGAGCACCTGTTCCCGGTGCTGGAAACCGCTTACCCTGAGCCGCGGAAGGCCAAACCCACACCCGCTGAGCAGTTCTGCCCCAAGGCCATAAAGAAGCTTCGCTTGGGCCAGCCCCTGCGCATTCTGGCTTGGGGCGACAGCGTCACCGTGGGCAGTTTCGTGCCGGATTGGGAACACAACCGCTGGCAGGAACAGTTCGTTGCGCGGCTCAAAGCCCGTTTTCGGCACGCCAAGATAGAGCTGCTGACCGAGGCCTGGGGAGGACGGAATACCTCCAGCTACCTGGGCGAACCCCCGGGCAGCCCACACAACTACCAGGAGAAGGTGCTGGCGTTGAATCCCGATCTCATCATCTCGGAGTTCGTGAACGACGGAGGCATGACCCCGGCACAGGTTAATGAGCGTTACGGCAAGCTGCTGGCAGATTTTCAGGGCATCGGCGCGGAGTGGATCATCCTCACGCCGCATTACGTGCGGCCGGATTGGATGGGGCTGAACCGCGAGCGAGATGTGGACGATGACCCGCGTCCTTACGTGGCGGGTCTGCGCGAGTTTGCGCCACAGCACCAGATCACCCTGGGTGACGCCTCCCGCCGCTACGGTCGGCTCTGGCGCCAGGGCATCCCTTACAGCTCACTCATGCTCAATTCCATCAACCATCCCGACGCCCGCGGCATGAAGATCTTCGCCGACGCGTTGATGGAAGTTTTCCCCTAAAGCATCGTCGGACGGCGGGGTGTATCAGGGAGCCCAGCGGAGCCTCAAGGCGCCCCAGGGAGTCTCAAAGTTCTCTACGGTGAGGCTACGGCGCGTGTCCGGCGCGTCTGCCGGCTGCTGCCATGAATGCAGAAGGGAGAATGGCGAAGGCAGTGAAAACGGCGCAGCGTCGGAAAGGCGGTAGTCCCATAGCGGTCTGGGGGAGGTCTGGTACTGGTCTGGGGGCGCCCTGACGTGGATCTCACAAAGACCTCATAATAATTGACTTATGATATTAGCAAGGCGGCTCTGGATACGCGTGTGTAACGCATGCAGGGACAGCGCTGGGAGGGTGCAAGCCCTGCGAATCCCTGATGTGGATTGCGCACAGAGCTGGCATTAAAGGAGTTGAGCGACTGGGGAGGCTTTGCCCGCAGTTACATGCCGGGGTAGAGGTTCATGTTATAGAGGGAGGGCTTTTCGAGGGGGCGGGTGTTGGCATAGACGCAGAAGCCGCGGGAGCCAAACAGAAGGACCTCTTCCCGGGCGTCTCCCCAAACGTCGGCCGCCATGCCGTAGCAATCAGAATTGAAGTCCTTCTCCCCGGGCAGACCCTCAATCTGCAAGGGCAGCTCGTCCACGATTTCCCCCTGGCCGTTATAGATGCGCGCGGGCTTGGACGGTCCCTGGCGTTCGACGGAATAGCCATAGACGAGCAGGCAGTCCGGCTGGCCGGGCCCGAACCACTGAAGGTGGCGGGCGGCGATGCACCATTCGCCCTTTTCCATCTGGCGGTGCCACAATTCGTGCCCCTCGATGTCGTAGAGGTAAAGAATGGCCCAGGCGTTCGCATCGCGGCGGTGAGTGGGCACCGGCGTGCGATCAACCGCCATGACCTGGAGGGGCGAGTCCGAACGAAAGTGTCCCACCACGACATGCTGCGCTTCGCCCAGGGGCCGGAACCAGAGGTCGGCTCCCTTGGGGTCCAGACAGTGCAAACCGCCATCGCCGAAGAGCAATCGCCACTTGCCGTCCGGCGGCCTGGCGATGAACGCCGCGTCCTGGTGCTCGCCCTTGGCGTCTTTCTGGAACAGGACCTTGCCGTCATGATCCACCAGGGCGAACCCGACAAAGACTTCATCCCTGCCGTCCCCATCAACGTCGGCGATGGCGGGGTAATGGCCGGTGGAACCGGTGTAGCTCCAGAGCACCTTGGCATCGTGCGACACGCCCCACACGTTCCAGTAGCGGTCCTTCACCACCAAGTCTTCGCGCCGCCCGCGACCCGTCAGATCGGCAAAGAGAAAGCTGTCATCGGCCGGCGCGGGCAGGCTGAAGCGGGTCTTCTCCTTCCCCGTGCGGCCGTCGAGCACGATCATGGTGGCGTCGCCCTCGTAGCGAGGGGCTCGCTCGCGAACCGTACGCGCATCCCCCGGCGGGCAATCAAGATACTTCGACTGCTGGACGTAGAGGACTTCGTTGGTCCCATCACGGTCCCAGTCATAGATTTGCACGGGGAGGTCGCAATACGCCCGTCCGTTATCTTTCGAGGGCGTGCCGGTCTGCCACAGGATTTCGCCTGCCAGCGTGGTCGCGGTCAGGCATGTGATGTTGCGCGGGCCGTAGAGGTTCTGCACGAAAAGGACATCGGGCGCGCTGTCGCCGCTGAGGTCGCCAATCCGGATCGTCTCGGACAGGAAGTCCTTGCCGAGGATCTTGCTGACCAGGTGGATCTTGCTGGTCTTGTCAGGTGGGGCGGCTTGGCCGTTGGCAAACACCGGCAGGACAAGCAAAGCCAGCAGCAGTTTTGTGGGCGTTAACATAAGGGGATGAGGTTGATCATTTGAGTCTGGCCGACGTTAGCTCTTGCTCGGCTGTTAAGGGGCCTTCTCCCCTTTGGGTGAGGCGTTGATGGCTTGCGAGGCCGTCGGGCCGGGTTCCACAACCCGAAACGTGGATCGGCCCGAGGTAATTTCGAGTTCACCCTTGCCATGTAGCCTGGGCACCGTTCTGAACGCGGTTACCATATACGTTCCTTGGGATTTTAGATCATACTCTCTGCTTAACTGCACCTCGTGCTCACCCACTTCCCCAGGAGCGATTCCCCAGGAGCGAGCGGAACCACTTCCTCCAGCCCAAGGATCATTTGTTCGGTGGACCAACGACGGCAGAGCATTGGTGCCCTTCAGAACCGAAAGGCCATAACCATCATAGACGGCATTTGGTCCGCCAGAAACGCTTGCATCCACTTGAATGTGCGTAGCAGTGAGATTGTGCAGCAGAATCTTGGCTCGAATTGGCTCGCCGACGACGAAAACGACATGTTCAAGCCGGATGCCTAGTTCAAGACCCTCTGCGGGGGCTCCCCACTGGATCACCGGAACCTGATTCGTGGAGGCCGTGAGGGCGTTCACGGCAAACGCGATGAACAAGGCAGACGTGAAAACCCGAAGAATGGCCTTCATAAGTTTGGTGCGCCTATGATCCTCTTAACAACATGGCTGGGACAAAGTCATTGGTGTAAAGACAAAGACAGCCAACCAGACCTCTTGGTGGTAGAATGCTGGAAGTTGCCCCTCCGGCACCGGTGGCATAAGGACGAAGTCTCGGAAGCCGCCCTTCGCGCTCTGCACTCCCACGCCGCCGGCCGCCCAGCGCCGAGGTTCCGGTCTCCTGACTTACAGGAATTGCCCATCACGTCAGCAAGGCTAACAGGCAGTCCAAAGCCGTCAAGCGCCAGCCACTGCTTGCGTCCAATGATAGAAGATATGAAAGCGGCAGAGGGCTGCCGCTTTTCAATGTATCGCCAACTTAGGCAATTGGGCACTCGCTTCGTCGTAAGGAGCGGCCGCATCTCTAAACTGCCAGCGCCCTGCACCGTAGCGGCGGGCATCTTGCCTGCCGTAGAACTGGGCGTCTCGCCAGGCGGTATGGACGTTCGCGTGGTTATAGTGCTCGAAGGTTCGAATGCTGGGCCGGGCGGCAAGCTGCCGCCCTCTACGGCAGGCAGGATGCCTGCCGCTACTTCAAACGGGCCTCCTCTCCCCTGCCCTCTCCTCCATTGCATGGAGGAGAGGGAGCTCCGGCGCGGGTAGCTCGATGGCCGTGGCAAGCTGCGCCCGTCAGAACCTTCGAAGTGCCAGCGAAGGGGAGAAGGTAGCACGCCCTCCGGCCTATCGGCTTAAGGGTAGTTGTTTAGAGCAGCGGCGGCGCCGCAGGGTGGCGCAGGTTGCCCAACCTGCCGTATCCAGTGGAATCGAGAGTCAGAAAAGCTCCGTTAGGAGCGCCATGCTTATAGAAGACGCACCGCGGAACACCATCCAAGCTCCGTCAGGCATGGGGATGAGCGCCACAAACACAGTCGCGGCCACGCGTTAAGCTCGAACCATGCCGCTCCTGACGGAGCTGTGCCCACGGGCCAACATCCCTTCCACCGAGAGTAGTAAAGAACGGCCTGCGCTACGCTGAATAAATACGCTCAGGGAGTCTTTGAGGGAGCGGACTGCCAGTGAGGCCACATGGCGGCGTGGCCGGGGGAAAGATTCGTGATGCGGCGCTCGGAATGGTCCGCGAGGCGCATGACGTAGAGCTGCCGCACACCGGCGCGCTTCGAGCCGTAGGCCAGCCACTGGCCGTCGGGCGAAGGTTCGGGATGATAGTGCAGCGTTTCATCCGGGGTCTTGGTCAACTGCTCACTCTTGCCGTCGAGGGTGACCTGGAATAGCTCGACGGCCTTACCGACCTGCGCGGTGTAGAAGACTGATTTGCCGTCCGTGGACCAGACGGGCACATCGCTGCTGCCTTCGTGATAATCCGGCACGTCGAGAAAGAGGATCGAGCCCCAGTAGCCGTTGCGGTCGGCGAGCTTGCGCAGGCCGGTGCCGTCGCGGCGCACGATGTAGGGGTTGCTTTGGCGGTGGACGCCGCTGATGAACAGCAGCCACTGTCCGTCGGCGGACCAGCGGGGGCCGAAGTTGAACGCGTTGCCGGTCTCGATGTGTTTCTTCTCCGAGCCGTCGGCGCGGGAGACATAGATCTGGTAGTCCTCGTGATAGCTGATGAGTTTGCCGTCCGGCGACGCGCTGTAGCCGTAGGTGAAGCCCGCTCCCTTGCCGGAGACATCGCGCTTGTTCCGGCCATCCAGGTCCATCAGGTAGGGTTTGGACACTCCATTCATCAGCGGCGTGAAGCCGAGCCCTTTGCCATCGGGCAGGTAGAACAAGCCGCCGTTGTAGTGGCTGACCCGCTCGACGGCGGTGAGGTTGGTGAGCTTGCCGGAGGCCAGGTCGAGCAGGCAGGAGTCGAGTATCCACTTGCCGGGCTCCATGCGGAAGGTCTTGTGTTCCTCCTCCCAGCGCGCGTTTTCCGGGTCCTCCCAGCCGCGCATAATGATCGCCTGCTTGCCGTCGGGCGACCAACCGGCGAACTGCGTCCAGGCCTCGGGACCGTCGGCAAGCTCCGCGGCAACTTCGCGTCGGCCCGAGCCGTCCGCTTTGGAGAGGACTGATCGCATGGTGCGCACGTTGGGGTGGCGGCCGCCGGGCAGGTCGGTGCGCAGCTCGGTGTAGCCAATGAGCGGGTTGTAGCCGCCGACGTCAGTCGGCGCATTTATATTGCCCGTAAGTTGGCGCCGACTGACGTCGGCGGCTACCTGCGTTTGAGGTGCCAGCGTTAGCGCTCCGTTTTGGCGGATGACACTGAGGCGGGCGTCTATGGCGGCGCCGACCGGGTCGGGGCCGGTTTGGCCGAGGCGCTGGCGGACCTGGCGGCGCAGCCACCAATAGCCTGAGTTCCACGAATAGAGGATGTGGCCGTGCGGATGCCCATCCACCGTGCTGATGGATTCGTTGAAGGCGGGGACCTGGGCGATTTCGCGCTGGATACGCTCGGCGAGGAGGGCATCCACTTCGGCGGGGGGCAGGCCATGCACGCCGGCCAGGAGGTAATTCGCGGCGTCATTCAGGAACCAGGAGCCGCCGTAACAGTACACTCCGCTATGGCCCGGCAGCAGCGAGCCGTCCGCCTGCGAGATTACGCGCAGGCCGTAGGGCGTCTTCACCTTCTCGGAGGTGCGGACGTGGGTGAGTACCTGTTCATCGGTGAGCAGCTTCTTGCCGAACACCGCGTAGGTGAGCGTGGCGCCGTAGAGGGTGTCCTGGCCAAGCGTGTCGCGCTGCTTGCGGCTGGTGGGCATGAACCCGCGGTCGGTGTTGAAGAGCGAGCGGTAGGCCACAGTCGCGCGCTCGATGTCCTGGTCGGTGACGGCGAGGCCCAGTTCCTTAGCCGCGATGAGCGCGCCGCAGTGGAAGCCCTGGTCGCTGGCGGGCGAGTCGTCCTCGTCGTAGAGCAGCACATCGTGATAGGTCTTCCAGCCTTTGGGGTTGGGCGAGCCCGGCAACGATGGCGGGATGTAGAGCCCATCCTTCTCGTGGCTGCGCAGGAATTCGTAAGCCTTGCGCACCAGCGGCTCGTTTACGGTGCCTCCGGCCCGTTTCATCAGCACGGCCCAGATGAGGTAGTAATGCGCGTTGTCCTCGTAATCCATGCGGGTCCAGAAGACGGCGCGGTTGGACTCGATGGTCTTCTCCGGGTCATCGAGGCCCAGGGCGGTGTAGAAGCCGTCGCTCACCCACTGTTTCCATCCATAGCCCGGGCCAGAGATGAAGATATAGCGCCCGTCGCGCGGCTGGTCGTTGGCGTCGCGCGCCAGGTTTCGGTGCAGGAGGTAGAGCGAGGTGTTGCGCAGGATCGCTTCAAGCGCGCAGGAATTCCAACCCTTGCCATTGGCGACCGCAAGGTGGGCGGCCACCTGCGCGTCGTAATGGTTGCGGGCGGGACTGGCGAAGACCCAGGTGGTGAAGCGCCGGGTCTCCCCGGCGGCCAGCGATTGCCAGCCGTCCATCTGGTATTGGTAGGTGTCCCGCGCGTCCTCCGGGGGCTTGATGATCAGCGGATAGGGATCGCGGCCGTCGCCGGCCAGCACGGCCAGGCGGTGGGCCGGGGGATCGAGCAGCACCTCGCAGCGGTTTTCCCACAGGCCCGGCGAATCGGCGGCCAGGCCGAGGACCTTGCCGGATGCCCTCAGCATTGCCACCGGGAACGTCTCGGTTTTGGCTGTGCCGCGCACGGTGTCGCAGAGCGTGCGGGACTTCACTGGACCGGAGAACGAAGCGAATTCACCCTCCCAGATGACATCGAGCGGGAACCAGACCGAGAATCGCTGGGCGGCGTCCGCCCGCACTTCCAGCGTGCGCTCTACCAGCGAAGGCGTCTTCTGCACCAACCGCAGCCGCAGGGTCAGCGCGCCTACTTGGGCAGGGCCAAGCTCGATCACGCCGTCGCGCTCGGTCTTGGCGCGGAACACGACCGGTCTGGCCTCCGCGCCGGGCAGCAGAAGCTGCACTCC
>Ga0118677_10012671_pt2 | contig 11566 bp, 6 predicted proteins | sample AliMusrvi5mmetaG_FD_86154 | JGI IMG/M metagenome (GOLD analysis project Ga0118677, IMG submission 86154) | reverse complement strand
TTAATATACTATATATATCAAAATCAAGTGTTATTGGAGAATTGCATGTCATTTTTAAAGTCTGTCATTTTCGGAGCAGAAGGCTCCTATAATATTCTTGGTGTTGATGTAACTTTTGAAAAGAGTAACTCACCTAGCTATTACTTTGCCTCATCAACTGGTGGTTCTGGAGTTTTGAGTATCTTTACAAAGTCTCTAGGATATTTGGCCGATAATTGTTTAAATAGCAATGTATTTCGGGTTGTAACTCAGGGATATGCCCATACATTTGTACATGAAATGGGACACGCATTGGCTTGTAGGGTATTAACAGATCAGAAACCAGAGGTGCGTATTTTTACAGATCTTTGCGTCGGAGAAACTTCTATTAGTGATCCAGAAAGGTTATCTCCTAAAATAGGTTCCATCATTGCTACTTCAGGACCAATGGCTGATATGGCCTTTTCTGGTTGTAAGCTTGTAGCAGCTACTGCCTTAAGATCTTATCTTTCTACGCCAATAGCAGTAACCATTGGTGCTGGAGCTGTTGTATGGATGACAGGTGAATTGTTTGTAGCTTACATATCGGCTTCCAATAAAGATGGTGGAGATTTTGGTAAGATTGCAAGACATGGATCAAACCATCTTACCTTAGCTAGTACAGCTTTAATTGGACAGTGTGCGCTTGGCGTTCTTGCAGCATGTAAATTTATGTAAGCCAATTGATTTTTAATGTCTTTTACCATCTTCAATTACAACAGAGAATTGTAGAGGTCATTAATACAGAAATGAAAAGATTGGTTCATCCGACAAATGCGTACCTCTGTTCGTGAAGGTGGTATAACCTTAGTTTAAAGTATTCTATGTCCCGAAATCCATAGGCCTGCCTTTTCATCGTTTTAATCTTATTATTGATTCCTTCAGCTGCTGCGTTATTTATCCGATGCTTAAAGTAATTTAGTAGTCCTATCCTATGATTATCTAAAGTCTTTGCCATCTTCTTCAATTTGGATATTCCTGTTTCATTTGCATCAGATATCCATTGATCAAGGAATATCCATGCCTCTTTAAGGGAGCTTTGCTCCCAAAAGAGGCTAAACTGCTCTTTAAGTACATAAGCTTTAAATAAGGGCTCATTTATTTTTAGAATAGCATCTACACGGCCTTTAAATTCTGGCTCTAAATCCTTGTAATTTTTAAGTAGCAGAAACCTCTGTCCCTTTAGAATCTTGCTCTCTGGTCCATTTAAATTTTCTTGCTGCTCTTTTCTTACTTCATCTAATGCCTTATTCATAAGGGCAGTCACATGGAAATGATCGAATACAATATCTATATCAGGCAGGGTTTCAGTTATTGCGGTGATATAAGGCCTACTCATATCCATTGCTATTGCCTTTAAGTTTTTGCCTTCTTTTTTAAGACGAAGAAGAAAGGGGCGGATATCATCAACCGTCCTTCCCTCTACAGCATGAATAATTCTCCCTGATTCAATATCAGTAAAGGCCGACATGTATACATGACCTTTTTTAATGGCAAATTCATCGAGGCTTATATATTTTACATCCTTAACATCGATCTTTTTATAGAGCTTTTTGAGTTTCATTTTGTGAATATTTTTTATAACGTTCCAGCTAACTCCCAACAGTCGTGATACATCCTGAACTGTGCTCATAGAAAGCAGGTCGAAAGCAAACTGAATAAATGCGCGAGTCATTTGATATTTCCCCTTCATAAAGGGAAGCCGTGGCCACCACTGGTGGCCGCAATCTACACATTTCAAACGATGAAGGATTACATCTAGAAAACACTTTTTAGATCCAACTGGGGTCATTCTAAAACGACGCTTTTTTTGGCCTTTAAAATGCGAGTTTTTACCTGAGCACTTAGGACAGCGTATTTTTTGATAAACCATCTCAGCAGAGTAGATGATAGATTTTTTTTCATACTGGGTGGATTTATACTGTACTCCTTTTATCCCATATGCATGATAGAGATTCGATGTAGACATAGAACAGCCTCCTTATGGTTGGTAGCCTAAGGTTCCTTTTCTATGTCTGCTCTTTTTTATTCAAATTTATTTTCACCTCTCCCAGCTTTTCCCGGGAAAATCTTTTTTATAACCGTCTGATTATCAACAATCCTTGAGTTTGCAATCAATTAAGCATTTTCTCTATGAAAAGGTACGCATTTGTCGGATGAACCTTTTTTTACTTAGATATCATTTCATTATCAGTTGGATGTTAAAGAAATTACTTTAATATACAGTCTCATTTTAGAGATCTCTTTTCAAGCTAGCTTTGACTTGATTTTAACCAATTAAAGTTAAGCCCCTTATCCTTAAAAATTATGGATCTGTATTTTTATTGTCTCTATAGGGTACAATTTCACCTTATTTATGAGGTATTTTATGAAACCTATGATCAAGCTTGCAATCGTTGGCCGTCCTAATGTGGGAAAATCGGCCTTATTCAACCGCATTTGTAAGAAAAAAATTGCGATTGTCGATGAGGCAGAAGGGATTACAAGAGATCGTCTTTATACTGAGGCCGACTTTTTTGGCAGACCCTTTCAGCTTATCGATACCGGCGGTATGCACCCCGACCTCAATATCCCTTTCCAGGTGGAGATCCGCAGACAAGCAGAAATAGCTATAGAAGAAGCTGATGCTATAGTAATGGTGGTCGATGCTCATTGTGGCGTTACTATGCTTGATGACATCGTAGCAAATATCCTTCATAAAACAAAAAAACCTGTAGTACTAGCCGTCAATAAAATCGATAACCATGAGATGATGGATCTAGTGCCGCCTTTTTACACTCTCGGAATAAAAAGAGTGATCGGTGTATCTGCCATCCAAGGTTTCCAGATTGCTGAGCTTCTTGAAGCCGCATTTGCCCCTATTGAATGGCCAAACGAAGTGGAAGTGGTAAGTGGCGCTATGAAAGTTGCCATTATCGGAAGACCGAACGTTGGTAAATCTACTATTGTTAATAAAATTTTGGAAGAAGACCGATGCGTTGTGAGCCCGATTGCGGGAACCACTAGAGATAGTATCGATATTGATATCGAGCATGAAGGGACTAAGATAACGCTCATTGATACGGCCGGTATCCGCCGTAAAAGAGCAGAGCACGAAGTCGTTGATAAATTTGCGGCTATTCGAACAGCAAGAGCGATCGAAAGAGCTGACGTTTGCGTACTCGTTATGGATTCTATGTATGGTTTAACAACGCAAGAAAAGAGAATTGCCGATGAAATTGAATCTCAAGGTAAAGCTTGCGTACTTGTTTTTAATAAGTGGGACTTAGCTCATGGTTACCGTATGGAGCATTGCTTAAAAAGTATACGTATTGAAGCGTCCTTTTTAAACTATTGTCCGGCGATTTTTATATCAGCTAAAGAAAACCGCAACTTAGATCAAATCTTCCCTCTCATCAAAGAAGTTTATGAGCAAAGAAGTCAGCGTGTCACAACAGGTCAGCTCAATAAATTTATCGAAAAAGTTCTGCAAAAGTATCATCCTCCGATGATCCAAGGCAAACGCCTTCGTATTTATTATATGGCTCAAGTGGCAATCCATCCTCCGCGATTTGTTGTCTTCTTAAACTTTCCGGAACTCATGATTGAGAGTTATAAAAAATATATGATCAATCAGTTCCGTGAGCAGTATAGCTTTAAAGGAGTTCCTATCGTTTTTGAACTTCGTGGTAAGCATCAGCAAGAGCATGAGCATCCGACAGAAGTGAGTGGCTTCCAGCGCCGTCCAAAAGTCGAAGTGGATGTTAACTTAGATGTTGATGGAAAGGACTTTGATGAACTTCCTGACCTTCAGGAAGAAGTGGACTCTTCTTACTTTAATTAATCTTATTCTCTAGGGGGGCCGTATTTAAACTGCTCCCCATTTTCCTCTATACATCTTGCCAAAGAATGCCCTGATTTTGCAATTGGGCAACGGGTTGTTTCCTAAATTCCATGGGGTCATAACTTTCTTCTGCTTCAGAGGCTTACGTCATTTGAAGAAAGGCTCAAGAGTGGCCTCTTTCACCTTTTTGGTCAGTTTTTCTATATCTAGCGAAAGTTGTTCTGCGCTTCAGAATGGCTACAGGTCATCCAGAAAATCTTGACCTAAAGCTTATTCAGTACAGGTGAATAAGTCCTCAAGAGGGATTAAGCGATTTGTTTTTAACTCTCTAAACCTTAGTTTATAACAACATGATTTCCCTCTGTTATTCAGTCTGTTTTGCCTACCCCCAAAATGCGTAATTGCAATTTTTGGGGGAATTTCATAGTATTAAAAACACCCCCTAAAATTGTAATTTCGCATTTTGGGGGGATAACATGAGTGTAAGGAGAATATGACAAAATTTATTGGCAGGGAAAAAGAACTTGAATCCCTTAAAGGACTACTTCGAAAAAAAAGTTCCAGCCTTGTTGTGATTCGAGGACGACGGCGGATTGGGAAGAGTCGTTTAGCTGAAGAATATGCCTCCTCCTTTAGCAAAGCATATATTTTATCAGGGATTCCTCCGGAGCCTGGAGTAACGGCAGATGCACAGAGAGCGGAGTTCCTGCGACAACTTCAGGAGTACCGATTGCCGATCTATCGAAGTGACGATTGGGGTAATATATTTTATGATTTGGCGCAGGAGTGTAAAAAAGGACGCATTCTTGTGGTTCTTGACGAAATCACCTGGATGGGTTCACAAGATCCCACATTCCTCCCTAAGTTAAAAACCGCATGGGATCGTTATTTTAAAAAAAATTCTCAGTTTGTTATGATTCTTTCCGGATCCAATTCAGCGTGGATTAGCAAAAACATTCTTAGTAGTACTGGATTTTTTGGTCGTGTATCCCTCCGTCTTCTGCTAGAGGAGCTCTCATTGTCCGAATGCAACATGTTTTGGGAAGACAGCTCTGGTACGGTCTCGGCTTATGAGAAATTTAAAATTTTATCAGTGACTGGAGGAATCCCTCGTTATTTGGAAGAATTACGATCAGACCTATCTGCTGAGGCAAATCTTCAGCGTCTGTGCTTTGATTCAGAAGGATTGCTTTTTCGTGAATTTGATCAAATTTTTCATGATTTATTCCAAAAACAAGGGCACTTTTATAAGCAAATTGTTGAGAATCTGATTGACTCTCCCCTTTCTACTACAGAACTCGCTGTAAAACTTGGTAGATCGCGAGGCGGAGATTTAAGCAAAGCTCTTGGGGAATTAATGGAGTCTGGTTTTTTGGCGCGTGACTACACCTGGTCATTTGCGACTGGAAAGCAATTAGCATCTAGTCGGTATCGCATCAGAGATAATTATTTAAGGTTTTATTTGAAATATATTCTCCCACACAAAGAACAAATTGAAAGTACCCAGTTGCAGCGGTTACCTCAGGGATGGCTCTCTATTATGGGAGTACAGTTCGAGAATTTGGTCGTGAATAATGGATCCCTTGTATGTAGGATTTTAGGAGTCTCACCAGAAGATTTACTGATTGCTAACACCTATTTTCAAACAGCTGGAACCCGTAAACGAGGGTGTCAGATTGATTATCTGATTCAAACGCGATTTCGCTATTTATATGCGTGTGAAGTCAAATTTCGACAAGGAGTGGTGGGTACAGAAGTCATGGATGAGGTGGAGGAAAAACTTCGTCGCCTACAACTCCCCCGAGGATTCTCGTGTCGCCCCGTGCTTATCCACGTCAACGGTGTATCGGAGGAGGTTGTCGATAGCGGCTACTTTGCGCGCATCATCGACATGTCTGAGCTACTGAAGGTGATTTCGTAGCCTTACAGAGCCAGAAAATGATTCGTATTACTAAATACCGAGTGATTTCCAGATGCAGGTCAAGAGACTCTTATTCTCTTGGGGGGTCGTATTTAAACTGCTCCCCATTTTCATCAATAGACTTATAGACCCACGGGTCTTTATTTTCTCTAAGTAACCTATCACATCCCATAACAAACCCCTTGATAAACCCATGTCTTTGCATGGCAACGCGCATGTATTCAGAGGATCCCGGTCTATAATGACTTCTTGGGCCATCGACAGGGGATATGACTTGTTGATGAAAATTTATAATCTTTTCAGCGATACCAATAGCAATAGATTTTTTTTCTGCTACTAATTCTTCTTTTGATGAGATTTTTAAATCGCTATCTTTGCCCCAGGGCTCGAAGTATCCGGCCTTAGCAAAGCAAAGAAGAGGAGTTAGAGTAAGAAGTAGCAGTCTTTTAAAAGGCATATTTTATCATGAAGCCGGGAAATAGCCCCTTTTCATTCATCATCTCAGTAGCTTTAGTTTCATAGAGGCGCTCGTTGTAGTATTTTGCCTCTTGTCCCGCTCCATAGATTCCGCCAAAATACCATCCGGCTTCAAAACTTGTAAATATTGCGCCAGCAGCGATATTGCCATGATCAAAAAAATAGTAGCTTGCCCAGATGAAGAGTCCATTTAACAGGAGTGCGGTAACACCCGATTGAGCCTGACCCACGTAAAAATAACCAGCCCCCGGGACAATAGCATTAAGGTTACGAGCTTTCTGTATCGATTTTTTCTCCGCTTCGTAGCTATCTACAAATTCTTCGATATATTCATACGAAGGGGCTTGTCCGATTTCTTCTAGTTTAGGAATATCCGCTTCTATCACTGTTGAGTAGACATAGAGCTTATTGGCCGCATCGGGGTAGTATTGCTGGATATAATTTAGTACTCGGCTGGCTTTGATTTCATCATCGACACGAATGTAGCAATCATAAAGTAATAAGAGGAGATCTTCATTAGCTGCAAAATGAGGGTCGAAGTGATTTAGTGTGGTATTCTCATATACATAGATTGCTTCTGTATATTTCCTCCCCAGGTAATAACAGAGGAAAATCTCATATTCGACTTCTTTCAGGCGATCTATCTCTTCTGGCGGCATGAGGATTTCTGCTCGCTTAAAGGCCGTAATTGCTTGATATAGATCTAACTGATGCGCGAAATAAACGCCGATCCGATACTCCTTGGACCAGCCCTCTGCAAGCTCTTCTTTCGTGAGAGGTTCAAAAGGCGAAGGGAGGCTAAGAAGATACTTGTCCTGCACTGCAAAATCGAGCTGTGGCTCGATTTTTTCCGAGGTGTGATAACACGAGGAAAGAAAGAGTAAGGCGGCGAGCGAAAGAGTGCAACTCTTCGATACTAATCTGCAAAAAATCCTTAGTAGTTTAGTCATCGCCGAGTGCTTTGATCATCTCGGTTCCCGCATCAAATTCCTCTTTCAGAAGCTGGGTAGAAGCGCTCTGTTTATACATTCCTTCTTGCCCTTCAGTTATCTGGTCATAGTCCTCGAAGGAGTCAATGATGATGGGGCGCATAAAAATAATGACGTTATTTTTGGTATTTTGTCTGTCATTTTGGGCAAAAAGAGCGCCAACAACTGGCAGTCCTCCAAGGCAAGGGATGCCGGAGCGATAGTTGTTTTTGCTATCTTGAATCATCCCACTTAACACGAGGAAGTGATTATCGGGTACATGAACCCTTGTAGTCATGCTTGTATGGGCAGTGGTAATGCCACTGACAGTGGCACCTGCTTGGGTAGGAGTAGGAATTACGCTACTTATATCTTGGCTGATATCCATAGTAATCACATTGTTTGTGCCAAGTGTAGGAGTAATGGTTAGGTTTACCCCAACATCTCGGTATTCAAGGTTTGATGTTTGTACTGTAGAATTTTGTCCGGTATTTGATACAAAAGAGCCAGTAAAGGGGATGTTGGATCCTACAAAGATCGTAGAGGTATGCCCATCTTGTGTGATGATTTTTGGATTCATAATGAATGTAGATGCAGTATCTACTTGCAAAGCATTCACAAGGCCCCCAAGCGATATAAACGACTTGCCTTTATGCATGATGATATCTCCAATAACCCCTAAATCAAACCCTGGAGTGAAAGGGACACTATTAAGCGAAGTTGGGCTCTGTACTGGAGTAGCACCGGCCGTTGTATTATTTATATTCGGAGCAAAAAAAGGCGTTGCAACATTTGAAAGATCTCCAGGCGGGGGAACTAATGGGAAATTCCCTCCTGCGCCGACGGTTTTATTTAAGTACTGAAGTTGAGATCCCCACTGTAGACCGAAGTTTTGCGAATTGAGTAAGGTAGTTTCAATAACAAGTACTTCGATAAAAACCTGTCTTAAGGGAATATCTATACTTTCAATGAGTTCTTTTAATTTAGCCAGCATATCAGGATCTCCGGTGCCAAGGAGGGAGTTTGTCACTTGGATCCACTGGAGGGAGTTGATTGCATCTATCAGGTTTTTGCTGGTAGTGCCAGAGGTTTTATTTAAGCTAACGGCGATTTCTTTAAGAGCTGACTGTATTTCACTGCCTTTATGATATTGCAATTTGTAAATAAGGAAGTTCGCAGAATCTATAGAGGAAATTGTTGATTTCGCTCCCTCTTTTCCTGGGGTGTCGAACTTGACAAGAAGTTGCTCTACCTTAGCAATCGATTCTGGAGATCCTGTAATCACAAGGGAGTTAGTTTTATCGATATATTTTAGATGGGAAATCGTATCAAATAGGGATCTATCAGTAACGCCGGAGCTTTGGAGATTTTGCATGAAGTCACACAGTATGGAGATAAGCTCATCTCCGGACTGGTATTTCGGGTTGTATACTACATAGCTCGAAGCAGGTTCTCTCATAGTAGTTGAAGGGTTCGCCACATCAAACTTATCTGCGAGTTTTTCTACTCTGGAAAGTTGATCTTCTGGACCTGTAAAGAGGATAGAGTTTGTTTCTTTGATATATTTCGCTGAGTTAATAATGTCGGAGATTTCTTTGTCTTGTGTATTTGATTTGGCAAGATCGGAGGCAAAGCTCTTCATTGAAGTAAGCATAACAGTCGGTTCTGCATATTTTATCTTGTATATAAGAAAGGTGATCTTACCGATTGTTTGAACGCTCGGTCCATCACTTGGAACTACATCGGCTGTTTGTAGTACCCCTTTTAATTTTTCAAGTGCTTGAGGGGTTCCTGTAAATATAATCGATTGTGTTGAAGCTACTATTTTTGCAGAAATCATTGTATGTAGTAGGTCTGCATCGATAAGGCCTGATTGTTCTAAATCTTCTGCTAAATAGGATAGTGATTCAATAATCTGCTCAGGAGTGCGGTTGATCGCTTTGTAGATAAAGAATTCAGACTTAGGAGTTATAGAACCTGTTTGAGCTGAGGCAATATCGAATTCTCCAATAAGAGCTTTAATCTGATCGATCATATTTGGAGAGCCTGTAATCAAAAGCGTGTTATTTTCTTTAATCCATTTAAGATGACTGATCGCCTTTTGAAGGGGTTTATTCCTTGGATCGGCATCTACTAGTACTGAGGCTAGATTATTAAGATCATCAATGATTACATCACCGTGCGCATATTGTAGTTTGTAAATGAAAAAACCTTTAGAGGTGGCTCCGATAAAACCTTGAGAGTTATCGAGGCTCAGTAGGATTTCTTTTAGTCGAGTAAGAGTTTCTTCATTACCGCGGAAGACGAAAGATCCACTTTCCCCTAGCCACTGCGCTTGGGCTATTGTTTGAGCTAGATTTTTATCAGCCGGGCTTTTGGGGTCTAGGTTTTCTGCAAACTTATTTAAGGCATTTGTAAGTTGTTCTTCTGAGGCATTTACTGGCTTATAGATAAATGTTTGTATAGCACCTTTAGATCCAGCTACAACATCAAGGGTCGGGAGGATAGTTTCAATTCTTTGTATTGCAGCGGGTGTTCCATTGAAAATCAGAGTATTGCTGTCTTTGATCAATTTGACATTGTCAATAGCATCGAGGATGTCTTTATCCTGAATGTGTTCTGACATTTGTTTCAATTGATTTTCTAGCTGCTCTGCCGAGGTGTTCTTGACTTTGTAAACAAAGAGCTCAGAGTTGTTTGTAAAGCCTGAGGCTGTGTCGATTCCTGAAAGCACCGCTTGCACTTCTGGCCAAGTGGTAGCATCACTGATAAAGAGGATGGAATTTGTGTTAGAGACATATTTTGCAGACTGTAGGGACTTTATTAGAGCCGCAGAATCGATAGGATTCGTTTCTTCTAATTGAGATTCTACTTCATTTAATGAAGAGAGTAGTTCAGTCGGGTTCTTATTGATGATTTTATAAACGAAAACACTTTGTTGGGTTGTTTGTTTATTCCCGACAGTTGCTGTTTTAGCAGGGACGTCCACATCTTCCATGACAGTCATAGCTCTTTCGATCAAGTAAGGAGTAGAGACGACAAAGATGGTATCTGTCTCATTCTGGGGAACAAAGATAAGAGGGTTGCCTTCGCTAAAAGGGGATAAAATCTGAGTGGTAAGAGCTATAATATCTTTGGGGGAGATGTTTTTTGCTTCATAGCTGTCAATCTCAAGCGGAGTATGGGGCGCATCAAGGCTTGCAAGGAGTAGCCCAATTTTATCAACATTAGTAGTTATGTCAGTAACGATTAGCTGGCGCGTTTCTGCAGAAACTTCAATCAAAGCCCCTTTCGATGTCATTGGACGAATGATGGTAGCAATGGAGGCTACACTTGCATTTTTAATCCTAAATACCCGAGTGATGATAGGTGCCTGTGTCATCTTAGAATCAGGGAGGTCTCCTGAGACGATGGTCGGAATTTGGGTGACGTCTGTACTTTTTGTGATGATAAGGCTGTTGTCCTGTTCGAGCAGCGTAAGCTGATTGATACGGAGAACCTGAATCAAGGCAGACATGATGTTTTTTACAGTGATAGGCTCTTCAGAAATAATCGTCACATTAAATTGAACTTCTTCATCGGCAAAAATAAAGTTCATATTCGTAATTTTGCTTACAAAGCGAATTACTTCCACGACAGGAACGTTATTAAAGTTCACCGTGTAGCCGGAACCGGATTCATTACTTGTCTCTGGTTCTGAGCTTATGAGTGATGCCAGTTCGACGTCTTCTGCAATCTTGCTATAGCAAATAGCAGGATGAAGAAGATTTGCAAAAGAGGCAAAAAGCGCAACATTGGACACGAAGCATTTACGAGATTTCAATAGGAAGCGCATCATACTTAAAAAGCCTTGTTTCTATAATATCTAAAAATCAACCTAAGGGAAATTTTTATTTGGCATGTTTGGAATCCTAAAATACTTTTTGGATTATTGTAAACGGAAGTTTCTAAAACTGAATCGAAAAATCTGAAAAACTATGTAGTGCTAAAAAATCATTTAGAAAAATTCCCTGTAAAATCGGAAGGATTTTAAAAGGATCGGGTTTTATGGCACATCTGATAAGAATGGGGCGCACTGTATACACTAAGGTTGTCAATGTATACGTTTAATCGTTATTGCACTTTGGAATCGGCGGCTTTAATACAACGTAGTTCAGCTGAATATTTTTCTAATTCAAATTCCCAAGCTTTTTGGATGCTTTGAGAAAGGTAGATGCCATATTTGGAGCGGCCAGTGATTATCGCATAAACAATGAGTGTTTTTGCATGCGATATTTGAGATATTAATCTATAAAATCGGGTGAGATCAGGCTTAGGAATAATTGTTCCGATATTAGAAATATAAGCCGTATCCACGGT
>Ga0118677_10013777_pt1 | contig 11567 bp, 11 predicted proteins | sample AliMusrvi5mmetaG_FD_86154 | JGI IMG/M metagenome (GOLD analysis project Ga0118677, IMG submission 86154) | reverse complement strand
CCCACGGGTCGCACGGGTCGCACGGCTCCCACGGCTCCCACGGCTCGCACGGCTCGCACGGGTCGCACGGCTCCCACGGGTCGCACGGGTCGCACGGCTCCCACGGCTCCCACGGCTCGCACGGCTCCCACGGCTCCCACGGGTCGCACGGCTCTCACGGGTCGCACGGCTCCTGGTGATTCGTCGGTTCCTCCGTCATCGCATCGTCTCCCCCGGAAGGCAGGTTGCCCTGAATATCGAGGTCGCAGTGTCGGCGTACCTTGTTCTTGCAGGGCGCGTCGACCCGCTCGGGCGGCGGACTCGTTAGCCGGCTTCCGCGTCGGCCCGCGATCGTTGAGGGCGAAGGGACTGCGCGGCCTTGCAGGCTGCTGCCTTTACACCGGTTCTTCGGCTTGGTACCTTTTCCGGGCTTAGAGGCCGGTCGGGGGGGGGATCGTGAACGCGCGGAAGATCGTGCCGGTGGTCGTTGCCGTCGCCGTGCTGGGCGGCGGTTTCGCCATTGTCGCGTCGTCGATGCAGAGCGGCGTGTTCAACCTGACCCTCGAAGAGGCCCTGGCGGCGACCGACACGCTGGGCTCGAAGGAATTCAAGGTCGGCGGGAACGTTCTGGCCGGGTCCGTCGCGAAGGGTTCGAACACCTTCGAAACGTCTTTCGCCATCACGGACATCGGCAATCATCGCCTGGATTGCCTGTACCAGGGTGCCCTGCCGGATCCGTTCGCCGAGGGACGCGAGGTGATCGTCCAGGGACACCTGGAGGGCCCGGGGCGGATGCGGGTGTCCAAGATCACGGTCAAGTGCCCGTCGAAATACCAGGAGGCCGGCATCACCGAGGAGCAGGCGGACCAGTACTACAAGAACAAGTACGAGAACGGTCACAAGGAAGCCGCACCGACGGATGCTCGCCCAGGCGCGAAGGCCGATCCGAACCGGACATTCTGATGTGACCCGTACCGGGAACGCCGGGGAGTGCCGGACGCGTTGGGCGGCTGGCGACGGCGTGCCCCTTCGAGGCGAGGATGAACAGCGCTGCGCTTGGTCAGGTCCTGGTCTTCGCGTCCCTCGTCCTGACGGCCGTCGTGGCCGGCCTGGCCATCGTGGGCGCGGTTCGGGGGGACGGGCGGCAGGTCCGGGCCGCGGGCTTCGGCATGCGGGCGCTGGCCTGGCTGGGCGCCGCTTCCTCCCTGGTCCTGCTGCACGCGATCATCACCCACGACTTTTCGATCCAGTACGTCGCCCACTACTCGGATTCCACGCTGCCGCTGCTGTACCTGATTACCACCTTCTGGGGGGGGGAGAAGGGCGCACTGGCGTTCTGGGTCCTCAGCCTTTCGGTGCTGGGAGGGGTGCTGGCCTGGACGCGCCGCAAGGATCCCTCGTCCTACACGGGCTGGCTCCTGGCCACGACCGCCCTGGCCCTGCTGTTCTTCGACATCCTGATGGTCTTCGCGTCCAACCCCTTCGAAACGTTCCTGGCGTCCGGTGGGCCGGCGGACGGCTCGGGCCTGAATCCCCTGCTGCAGAACCCGCTGATGGCGGTCCACCCGCCGCCGCAGTTGCTGGGGTTCATCGCCTATACGATCCCGTTCGCCTACGCGATGGCGGCGATGGCCTCGGGCAAGCTGGACGGATCGTGGGTCGTGGACGCCCGTCGCTGGTCCCTGTTCGCCTGGGTGATGCTGACGGCCGGCCTGGTGGTCGGGGAACTGTGGTCGTACCTGGAACTGGGCTGGGGTGGCTACTGGGGCTGGGACCCGGTGGAAAACGCCGCGTTGCTGCCCTGGCTGACCGGCACCGCGATGCTGCACACCTTCTCGGTCGAGTACCGGACCGGGCTCCTGCGTCGCTGGAACGTGTTCCTGGCGTTCCTGACCTTCTTCCTGACGATCTTCGCGACCTTCCTGACCCGCAGCCAGTTGATCCAGTCGCTTCACTCGTTCACCGGATCCGTTCTGACGCCGTTCTTCCTGTGGTACCAGGTGGTCCTGATCGTGGCGGCCGCGGGCCTGATCCTTTACCGCTGGAAGGACCTGAAGCCCGCGGGCCGGATCGAGTCGTACCTGTCCCGCGAGGCCCTCGTGGTCGCCGCGGTGCTGCTGCTGCTGATGGCGGTGTTCGTGGTCGTCTGGGGCACGCTGCTGCCCAAGTTTTCGGAATCGCCCGCAGTGCTGGCCGTCGTCGATCGGGCGCTGGCCGCCATCGCCTCGCTGACGGGCCAGGTGCACGTCCCCCTGACCGGCGCGGTCAACGTCGGCCCCGAGTGGTTCAACAAGGCCGTGGGTCCCATCGGGATCGCGGTGCTGGCCCTGACGGCCCTGGGCCCGGTCTTCGTGTTGCGGCAGGCGCCGGGCGAGGTGGCCCGGGGAACGGCGTGGCGGACCCTCGCGGTCGGCGCGGGCCTGGCGGTCGTCATCGCTGCGGCGCTGGTGCTGGCCCGCGGCGCGGGGTTGGCGACGGCGTCGGGCATGCCCTTCGTGTCGGCCTGCAGCCTGTATCTTCGCAGCCTGTCCTGGGCAGGCGTCTACGGGTTGCTTGCGGTGACCTTCGCGATGCAGGTGCTGGGTGTGGCCTCCCTGGACTGGGTCCGCAGCGTGCGTGCGCGGCGGTCGGCGAAGGGCGAATCCGTCCGGGCCGCGGCGGGCGTGCTGTTCCGTGAAAACCCGAGGCGCTACGGCGGGCACCTGGTCCACATCGGCGTCGCCCTGACGTTCCTGGGGTACGCGGGTGCGGCGGGCAAGCTGGTCAAGAAGGACGCGGTCCTCGCGCCGATGGAAGAAACGACGCTGGGCGGTCGCGCGCTGCGGTTCCTGGGGACGAAGGACCGCTGGGAGCCGGCCGGTGGCTACGCGGCCCTGGAAGCCTTCTTCCTGGTGTACCCGAAGGGTCGGCCGATCGACGCGGGCGCGGTGGATTCCGTGCGCGCGGCGCTGCCCGACGCGTCCTCGGTCGAGGCGGGCGAACCCCCCTTCGTGACGGTCCGGTTCGCTTCCGAGTCCGCGGCCCAGGGCTTCCTGGTGACCACCTCCGCTCGTGCGACGCTGGCGCCCTCCCTTGCGCTTTCGGGCGTCGATCGCGGTCGGCGCGAGGTTCGCCTGGTGCCCCGGCGTCCGGAAGTCCTTCGCGTTCTGCCCGAGTCCTTCAAGCGGTTGGCGCAGGCGGCGAACGGCGTCGTGGAAAGTGCCGGCAAGGACCGCATGACGCTGCGGGTCGGGGGCCGAGGCGACCCGACCATGACCGTGGCTGCGACCGACGACTCCGCCTTCGATGCGTTGCTTGCCGGCTGGCAGGCCGGGGACGAATCACCCATCCTTGCGGCGCGCGCGGTCGGGAACCAGCCGACGGTGGTCGAGGTGGTGCCGGCCGGTGCCGGGGTGCTGATGTCGCCCGAGGTGCGGCACTACCTCAAGTCCGAGAACCCAACCACCGAGGTCGAGATCGAGCCGGGCCTGCTGTCCGACCTGTACCTCGCGGCCACGCCGGCCCAGGGTGCGGGTGAAGTGAACCTGACCGCCATGGACCACCCGATGATGTCGTCGCTGTGGCTGGGGGCGGTCATCGCCCTGCTGGCCGGTGCGGCACTGATCGCACCGGTGCGTCGTCGGCGCGAACCGGTTCGCAAGGACGAACCGGTGGTCGCGGCCGTGACCCGACCTGCAGGCCCGCCAGGATCCGGGGGTGCGTCATGAGCGCGGAAGACCTGGTGTTCGCGGTGCTGGCGGCCGGCGCGGTGACCCTGGCGTTGCGGGCCGTGGTGCGCATGCTGGGTGCCGCGTGGGGCCTGGACCGGGGCGATGGGGAGGAGCGATGAGCCGCGTTGCCCTGACCTGCGGATTGGCGCTGGCGGCCTTCGCTGCCCTGGCGGCCCGACCGGCCGGCGCCGCGATGCCCGAGGGCCCCCTGGCCACCGTCGTGGTCGAGGTGAGCGCGGACGAAGGTTCCCTGTCGGTGGCCCAGGCCTTTTCGCTGGTCGGCGGCGGGGCGGGGACCTGGACGATGCCCCTGCTGCTGCCTGAATCAGGCCCCTCGCCCCGGATGATCGAGAAGATGGGGGACGCGCCGGGGCTGGAGCTTCGCCCGAAGGGCGGCGCCACGGCCCGGATCCTCGACGGGGCCGTGGTGGTGTCCGGTTCGCCCGGCACTTCGGGCGATTTCGGGGTCGAAGTCCACTGGGACGTCAAGGTGCGGGACGCTCGGCTGGTGCTGGCGGCGACGCCGTCGCTGGACATCGCCCGTGTGCAGGTGATCCACCGCGGCGGGCCCTACGCGCTGCAGGTCCGGTTGCTGGAACCCTTCGTGTACCGCGAGGAATCCGAAGGCGACGGGACGTGGCGGTACCAGGACCTCCTGGAGCCGATCCCGGCGGGCCAACCGTTGCGTGTCGCGGTCGGCCGGTTGCCCACGGGGACCGGGCCCTACCGTGCCGCCGGGCTGGCCCTCCTGCTGCTGGTCGCGGCGGTCGCAGCGGTCGGACTGGTCCGCCGGAGGGCCGGATGAGCGAAGGCCCCTTGCACCTGCGCTGCGAGGCGGTGGCGCGCGTCTTCGGTCGTCGGCACGTGCTGCGCGACGTGTCGTTCACCGCCTCCTCGGGCGAGGTCGTCGCCATCGTCGGGCGCAACGGCGCCGGCAAGAGCACGCTGCTGTCGATCCTGGCCGGACGTCGCCTGCCTGACCGAGGGCGCGTGCTGGTGGCCGCGGGCGAGCGTCCCGCAACCGTCGCCGAGACCCGTTCCTGGCTGGGGTTCCTGCCGCACGACCTCCTCGTGTACCCGGACTTGACCGCCCGCGAGAACCTGGAATTCACCGGCGTCCTGCATGGGCAGCCGAACCCCGCGAAACGGGCGGTCGAGGTGCTGGAGGCGGTGGGCCTGACCGTGGACGGGGATCGCACGGTGCGGACGTTTTCGCGGGGCATGCAGCAGCGCACCGCGATCGGCCGGCTGATGGCGTCCGGCGCCCGCGCGTGGCTGCTGGACGAGCCTTCCACGGGCCTCGACGAATCGGGGCGCCGCTGGCTGCTGGAACTGCTGGTCGCACAGGGTCGCGAGGGCCGTACGGTGCTGTTTTCGACCCATCACCCGTCCGAGGTCGAGGCCGCCGCGACGCGGGTCCTGGTGCTGGATGGAGGGCGCCTGGTCGAGGATCTCCCCGGCGGCTCGCAGGGTGCCGCGGCCGCCTTCGCCCGCGTCGATGGAGGTCGCCCATGATGGACGAGCTCCGCCGCTATGCCGCCATCGTCGGCAAGGACCTGCGGGTCGAGTTCCGCACCCGCGAAATCCTCTACACCACCACGCTGTTCGCGCTGCTGCTGGTGGTCATCTTCGCCTTCGCGTTCCTGTCGGACCCGACCAAGTCCCGCGACTATGGGCCCGGCATCATCTGGGTGACGGTGCTGTTCGCGACCACCGTCGGCCAGAACCGCCTGTTCGACCGCGAGCGCGAGAACGACTGCCTGTGGTCCCTGCTGCTGTCGCCGGCGGCCCCGTCCACGGTCTTCCTGTCCAAGGCGACCGCCCAGTTGGCGTTCGCGCTGCTGATGCAGGTGCCGACGATCCTGTTGATCCTCGTGTTCTTCGACCTGCGGGTCACCGACCCCTTCGCCTTCGTCGCGGCCCTGGCCCTGGGCAACGTCGCGCTGGCCCTGGTCGGCACCCTGTTCGCGGCGATGCTGATGAACGCGCGGATGAAGGAAGTGCTGCTGCCCCTGGTCACCTACCCGCTGTTCGTGCCGGTGGTGATCGCCGGGGTCAAGGTCACCGCGGTGGCGGTGGGTGCGCCGATCGCCGAGGATCCGGAGGTCTGGCTAAAGTTCCTGCTGGGTTTTGATATGATCTTCGGCGTCGTGACGGTGATGCTGTTCGGCCGGATGGTCCGGGCCTGAGGCCCGGGTCGAAGGGGGCGAAGGGTGATGGGCAAGGGCGGGCTTGTTTCAGCGAGGATCGGCTACGGGCTGACGGTCGTGGCCGCCGGGCTCCTGACCGCGGCCATCTACATGGTGTTTTTCGTCGCCCCGCTGGAAGCGACGCTGGGGATTTCGCAGAAGATCTTCTACTTCCACGTCGGCGCCGCCATCAACATGCTGCTGTCCTTCGGGTTCTGCGCGCTGGCGGGCCTGGTGTACCTGTCGATCGGCGGCGTGAACCGCCGGTGGGCCGACATCGCCGACGCGGTGGGCGTCGCCACGGCCGAGGTGGGCGTGACGCTGGGCGCGATCGTGCTGATCACCGGCCCCCTCTGGGCCCGCAAGGCCTGGGGCACCTGGTGGACGTGGGAACCTCGCCTGACGCTGTCGCTGATGGTGTTCCTGCTGTTCCTGGCGTACCTGGCCCTGCGCGCCTTCGCGGGAAGCGACCGGTTCGGCCGGGGCGTCGCCGCGGGGCTGTCGATCCTCGGGATCCCGGCCGTGTATTTCATCCATTTCGCCGTGGATCGATGGGGCGGCGCCCACCCCCAGGTTGTCTACAAGGGCGGGCTGACCCAGCCCGAGATGCGCATCGCCTTCGGATTGAGCGTCGCTGCGGTGTTCCTGCTGGCGACGACCCTGACCTGGCTGCGCCTGACGATCGAGCGGGAACGCCAGCATCTGGACGAACTGTACCTGGAGGTCGATCGGCGGTTGGGCTAGCGCAACCGAGCACGCAGGGGAGGATTCAGGATGCACGTGACTTTCGGACGATGGGCGCTTCGGCTGGCGGCGATGGCCTTCCTGGCGGTTTCGGTGTCCGCGCTGGCCCAGGAGGCGGCCCCCGTGCCGGCGGTGCCCCCGACTGCGGCGAACCCGTCGGCAGCGACTGCCCCTGCACCGGCGGCTGCTCCTGCGGCGGCGGCGGCCCCCGCGCAGCCCGCGAACAAGGCGTGGGACGGCGGATGGAAGTCCGGTGTCGAGGAAGGACAGGCGAAGGACGAGGTGTCGGGCGAGACCATGGTCGTCGCCGCTTACGGCGTGCTGTGGTTGATCCTGATCCTGTTCGTGCTGCGGGCACAGGCCCAGGTCGCCGCCCTTCGTCGCGAGTCGGCGGAGTTGAAGGCCCTGGTGGAGTCCCGCCTGCCGTCGGCAACGGCGGGTGGTCCCCGCGCGTCCGGGACGACCGACGCGCCTTCCAACTGACGCCGGTCCACCCGCACGGCCGACCGGCCCTCCCGCGTACGCCCGGGTGCCCCGGCGCGACCGGTTGCGGTGCATCGAAGCGATGCGCATGATGGTCCGACGGGGTTCCTCGCAAGGCCCAGAACGGGCCCAACGTCGAGGACGGGGCGGTCGTCGCATGGGCGACATCGCGGATCCATGGTATAGGAGGCGCGCGCCGGGTCGTCGGTGATGAAACGGCGGCGCAGAAGTTTCGGGTTCCAGCCTGCGTGAAGGAAGGTCAAGTTGGGGAAGTCGTTGATCATCGTTGAGTCGCCGGCGAAGGCCGCGACCATCAAGAAGTACCTCCTGGGCGAGTACGAGGTCGAGGCCTCGGCGGGCCACATCAAGGACCTGCCCGAGCGCACGCTGGGCGTCGACGTCGAACACGAGTTCGGCACGAAGTTCGAGGTCGTGAAGGGCAAGCGCAAGATCGTGGACAAGCTGCGCAAGGCCGCCGCCACCGCCGACTGCGTCTACCTGGCCCCCGACCCCGACCGCGAGGGGGAAGCCATCGCGTGGCACATCGCCGAGGAGATCCGCGGCGTGGCGCCCGAGATCCGGCGCGTGCTGTTCCACGAGATCACCAAGGACGCCGTCCGCAAGGCGCTGGAGTTCCCGCGCGACCTCGACGAAAAGATGTATGACAGCCAACTGGCCAGGCGCATCCTGGACCGGCTGGTGGGCTACCAGATATCGCCGCTGCTCTGGCGCAAGGTGCAGGGCGGCCTGTCGGCGGGTCGCGTGCAGTCGGTGGCCGTGCGGCTGGTCGTCGACCGCGAGCGCGAAATCGAGGCGTTCCAGCCCCGCGAGTACTGGGTGCTGACCGCGGACGTGGATCGCACGGCGCCGCGTGCGTCGCATCCGTTCAACGTTTCGCTGCGGCGCATCGACGGCAAGAAGGCCGACGTCAACAACGGCGACCTGGCCCGGTCGCTGCTGGCGACGCTGAAGGGCGCCGAGTGGAAGGTCGCCAAGGTCGAGCGCAAGGAGCGCAAGCGCCCGTCCGCCCCGCCGTTCATCACGTCCTCGCTGCAGCAGGAGGCCTCGCGGCTGCTGCGCTTTTCGCCGTCGCACACGATGGCCGTCGCGCAGCGCCTTTACGAAGGCGTTGACCTGGGCGACGAGGGCCGCGTCGGCCTGATCACCTACATGCGTACCGATTCCGTGCGCATGTCGGACGAGGCCGTGAAGGGCATCCGGGAGTGCATCGCCGAACGCTACGGCGCGGCGTACGTCCCCGCGAAGGCCATGATCTACAAGAACAAGCGGTCCGCCCAGGACGCCCACGAGGCCATCCGGCCGTCGTCGGCCTGGCGTTCGCCGGCGGACCTCAAGGGGTTCCTGGACCGCGACGAGTTCCGGCTGTACGGGCTGGTCTGGGCCCGCGCGATGGCCTGCCAGATGTCGCCCGCGCTGTACGACCAGACGGCCGTGGACGTGGAAGCCGGCACCGCCGAGTTCCGGGCCACGGGCTCGGTGCTGCGCTTCGACGGCTACCTGGCGGCCTGGCGCGACAGCAAGGACCTGCCGAAGGTCGAGGAAAAGACCGACGCCGCCGAGGGCGACGACGAATTCGAAGGGCAGGGCACGCTGCCGGCGGACCTGGTCGATGGCGAGCCGTTGCGCCTGCGCGACCTGGACGGCGTCCAGAAGTTCACCGAGCCGCCGCCCCGGTTCAACGAGGCCACGCTGGTCCGCGAGCTGGAGGAGAAGGGCATCGGTCGCCCGTCCACCTACGCGACCATCGTCGGCACGGTGCAGACGAAGGGCTACGTCAAGAAGGTGGAAGGCCGCCTGCGTCCCAGCGAACTGGGGCGCGTGGTGACGGACCTCCTGGTGCGCCATTTCGCGGACATCGTGGACTACGACTTCACCGCGCGGATGGAAGAATCGCTGGACGGCGTCGAGGAGGGCCGCACGGGCCGCCTGGAGCTGCTGGGAACCTTCTGGGCCGCCTTCGACAAGACGTTGAAGCTGGCCGCGACGGAAATGCGCAGCGTGAAGTCGGAAGCCCTTCCGGCGGGCGTCGACTGCGAGAAGTGCGGCAAGCCCCTGCTGATTCGCTTCGGCAAGAACGGCGCGTTCCTGGGGTGCTCGGGCTTCCCCGAGTGCCGCAACACCAAGGAATTCGACCGCGACGAAAACGGCCACGTCGCCCCGAAGGACTCCGAAAGCCCGGGCGAGTGCCCGAAGTGCGGCAGCGAGCTGCAGGTCCGGTCGGGCCGGTTCGGCAAGTTCGTCGCCTGCACGACGTACCCGAAATGCGACTTCACGCGGCCTTACACCCGCGTGGAACGCTGCCCGGTCGTGGGGTGCGAGGGCCACCTGGCCGAGAAGCGCTCCAAGAAGGGCAAGCCGTTCTTCGGGTGCGACCAGTACCCGAAGTGCAAGTTCCTGACCTCCTACGAGCCCGTTTCGGAAGTCTGCCCGTCCTGCGGCGCCCCGACATTGTTCGCCCGCTCCTTCCGCAACGCACGCACGCTGCTGTGCCAGCGCGAGGGGTGCGGGTTCACCCGTCGCGAAGCCGCTGCGGGCAAGGGCGAGCGCGCCAGCGACAAGGCCGAGGCCGCCGGGGGCGCCGAATGAAGCTGTACACCCGGACCGGCGATGGCGGCCAGACGGGCCTCCTGGCCGGCGGGCGCGTCAGCAAGTCCGATCCGCGCGTGGATGCCTACGGCTCGGTGGACGAGGCCAACGCCAGCGTGGGCGCGGCCCGGGCCGAAGTCGCCGCCCTTCCCGCCACCACCGACCGGGTCTTCCTGATCGAAACGCTGGACGAGGTGCAGGACGGGCTGATGCGCCTGTGCTCGGACCTCGCGTCGGGCGGCACCTACCCGGTCCGCATCGAGGAGGCCACCGTCGCGTCGCTGGAGCGGCGCATCGACATTGCGGTCGCGGGGCTGCCGGAGCTGCGCAACTTCCTGGTGCCGGGGGCGTCGCGGGCCGAGGCCGCGCTGCACGTGGCCCGGACGGTGGTGCGGCGGGCGGAGCGGCGCGTGGTGGCGCTGGGTGATTCGTTCGGGCCTTCCGCGCTGCGCCTGGTGTTCCTGAACCGCGTGTCGGACCTGATGTTCGCGCTGTCGCGGATCGCGCTGCGGGCCGAAGGCCTGGACCCGCGAGTCTGGAAGCCGTGACGTTGTCGCGGGATTCGACCGCGCGGTCCCGGGCGGCGTTCACCGCCGGGTGCCCGGTCCCCACAGGATCTTGTGCAGCTGCACGTTGAGGCGGATCGGCAGGCCGGATTCGAGGATCCAGTCCGCGACCGTGCCGGCGTCCAGTTCGTCCCACGCCGGTCCCACCAGCACCGTTCCGACGATGTCGAACAGGCCCACGCGGTCCGCCCACAGCGCCGCCCACTCGAATTCCCGCCGGTCCCGGACCACGAACTTCACCTCGTCGCGCTTCGACAGGCGCTGCAGGTTGCTCCGGTCGAGATGCGGCGGTTCGGGCAGGTCCACGCGGTCGGGCGCCCGGCCTCCGGGAACCGTATTGCTCGCGGATTCATGGGCCCACGGCGTCTTGATGTCCACGGCCAGGATCGCTGCGGGCGGTATCGCGTGCATCTGCAGCGAGCCGTTGGTCATCACGACGACCTCGCGGCCCGCGGATAGCAGCGCTCGTACCAGGTCGGGCGTCCCGGGCTGCAGCAGGGGCTCGCCGCCGGTGACGCACACGCTCCCCGTGCCGGCGGAAAGGGTTTCGGCGACGATCTCCGGGATCGTCTTCACCACGCCCGCCACATCCTGCGCGCACGGCGTGTCGCACCACGCACACTGCAGGTTGCAGCCGGCCAGCCGCACGAACGTGCACGGCTCGCCCGTGCGGGTCCCCTCGCCCTGGATCGACCGGAAGATTTCGACGATTCTCATGGCGGGAAGCATACGTGTTCGCGCTTCCGCGGGAAAGCGTCACGACGGACGGCCTCGTCATCCGGCGCGGCCCGGCCGCTGCGTCCGTTGCGCCCGCGCCAACGTTGGCCTACAGTCACAACGGTTTGGCGGCATCGGGCCGGGGGGGTTCGGATGGATCGGATCGTCATCGTCGGCGGCGGCCTTTCGGGCCTGGTCACGGCCTTCCGGCTGCGCCAGGCTGCCGTCGCCCGCAATCGCGCCGTCCAGATCACGATCCTCGAGTCGGAGGACCAGCCCGGCGGCAAGATGCGGTCCGACCGCGAGGACGGGTTCGTCATCGAGCGGGGCCCGAACGGCTTCCTGGACAGCCGCCCCAACGCGCTGGCGCTGATGAAGGACCTGGACGCCGAAGCCCTGCTGCTGCGCGCCGACGTCACCGCCAAGAAGCGCTTCGTCTGCCGCGACGGGCGCCTGGTGCGCCTGCCCGAAACGCCCCCGGCGTTCCTGAAGTCGCCGCTGCTGTCCGGGGCGGGCAAGCGCCGGCTGATGCACGAACCCTGGATCCCCGCCGGCACCGCCCACGACGAATC
>Ga0118677_10013776_pt1 | contig 11567 bp, 9 predicted proteins | sample AliMusrvi5mmetaG_FD_86154 | JGI IMG/M metagenome (GOLD analysis project Ga0118677, IMG submission 86154) | reverse complement strand
AGAGAAGATTACCATAGGAACAAATGTATTTGAAACATTTTATCTTGATAATGTGGGCGCTTCGATGCGCATTTTGGTCGAGGGGAATACGGCAAGCCATACTTTTCTGATTATTGTTCACGGCGGCCCGGGTACCGGATCTTTTGTATATGATACCCATTATATCAGCCAAAATATTGAGAACAAATATGCGGTTGTTTTCTGGGATCAACGCGATGCAGGGGCATCACAGGGAAATTCAAACGGGAATAACCTTAACCTGCCCCAAATGACCGATGACCTTAAGAAAGTTATTGAGCTTATTAAGTACAGATACGGGCAAAACTCGGGTGTCTTTATTTTAGGCCACAGTTTTGGAGGCCTCCTAACCACCTCATTTATGACGACTGGTCAAAATCAATCGATGGTTAAAGGGTGGATTATGGTCGATGGTTCACATAACTATCCGCTGAACGATACCTTGACCAGGCAAATGCTTTTGAGAGTCGGACAACAACAGATTGCCCTTAATATCCGGGCAGATAACTGGACACCAATTATAAACTACTGCAATGCCCATCCCGGGAATTTCACGCTTGCAGAATCGGATCAGTTAGAGTCCCTGGCAGAGTATGCAGAATCATATATTGCCGAAGTTAACCAGTTTAATTTAATAACTGCGATGGAGACAATTTCAATAGAAGATGATTTACCAATCACTTCAATATTTTCTAATTACCTGTATTCATCAAATGCAAATTTCAATACAGAACTGGCTAAAACTCAATTTTCAACCATGCTTGACAAGATTGTCACCCCAACTTTATTGCTCTATGGGGAATATGATTTTATTTGTCCCAAAGAACTGGGGGAGGATATTCTTAACAGGATTAACACCAACGACAAGAGAATGGTCATCTCACCGGTAAGCGGACACAATTTTATGTTCCAGGATGAGGTTTTATTTTGCAATGAGGTAGATAACTTTATTGAGAAGTACAGGTGATTTATAGCTTCTAAACTAAATGTAAGGGTAACTGAAATTATAAAAAAAAACTAACCGGATTTTTGTTTTTTTTTCAGATTTTTTATTTTTGCCTCCCGTATTTAAAACAATAACTAATTAAGGAGGATTTTTACATGTCAACACAAATTAAATGGTTTAGACTGTTATTATCCCTGTTACTTGGGATAATGTGGTTTAATAGTCACGCGACTAAATCGGATGATAGTATTACTTTGTATACCCCCTATACAAAGATCTCTGTTCCGCCCGGGGAGTCGGTTGATTATACGTTCGATGTAATCAACAAAAGCAAAGAACTTAAAAATGTGGATATATCTGTAACCGGAATTCCAAAAAGCTGGAATTACGTTATGAAGTCAGGGGGGTGGACTATCCGGCAACTCTCAGTTCTCCCCGGCGATAAGAAAAGTTTTTCACTTAAGGTTGAGGTTCCTTTTAAAGTCAATAAGGGAAACTATCCTTTTAAAGTTGTTGCAGGCGGATTTGATTCATTGCCTCTGGTCGTGAATATCTCGGAACAGGGTACTTTTAAAACCGAGTTTACTACGGGACAGTCGAACATGGAGGGACATGCCAATTCAAATTTTACCTTCAGTGCTGTTCTGAAGAATCGTACCGCAGATAAGCAACTTTATGCCTTAATGGCAGATGCCCCCAGAGGATGGAATGTGACTTTTAAGGCCGGTAACCAACAGGTAACCTCAGTAAATTCTGAAGCAAACGCAACGACTCCTGTAATTATTGAGGTAAAACCTCCGGAGCGGGTTGAAGCGGATAAATATAAAATTCCGGTAAGTGCAGCCACAAACTCCTCTTCAGCAATCCTTGAATTTGAAGTAGTTATCAGAGGCTCTTTCCTGATGGAACTTACCACCCCAACAGGGTTATTAAGTACTGCTATTACGGCAGGTGATGTGAAAAGAGTTGAACTTCTCCTTAAAAACACCGGGTCATCTGAATTGAAGGATGTAAAACTTGACGCTAACGCTCCTGCTAACTGGGAAGTCACTTTCGATCCGAAAAAAATAGATTCACTTTTACCGGGTAAAGATGCCCAGATCTTTGCCTCGGTAAAGGCTGACAAAAAAGCTATCCCAGGAGATTATGCAACAAATCTTGAAGCCAGAACACCGGAAACCTCTTCAAAGGTCTCTTTTCGAATTTCTGTGGAAACCCCCATGCTTTGGGGTTGGATTGGCGTTCTTATAATTGTTGTCGCCCTTGGAAGTGTCTATTATCTGTTCCGTAAATATGGAAGGAGGTAAACCGTGGCCGGGAATATCATTGAACTTTTTGATCTGACTAAAAGATACGGATCGTTTACCGCAGTTGACCAATTGAATCTGAACATTCAGAAAGGGGAGATTTTTGGTTTGCTGGGACCTAATGGCGCCGGCAAATCAACAACCATACTGATGATGCTTGGATTGACAGAACCCACGTCAGGATCGGTGAAAGTTTGCGGTATTGATCCCACTACCAATCCGATTGAAGTTAAAAGAAGAGTTGGTTATTTACCCGAAGATGTCGGTTTTTATTATAACCGTAGTGGGTCTGAAAATTTAATGTTTACTGCCCGGCTCAACCGTCTTTCTGAAAAAGAGGCGCAGCAGAAAGTAAAGCAACTTTTGGATCGGGTTGGATTGTCAAATGCAGCAGAAAAAAAGACCGGCAAATATTCACGAGGAATGTTGCAGCGGTTGGGACTTGCAGATGTACTGATTAAAAATCCTGAAATAATCATTCTTGACGAACCGACACTGGGTCTTGATCCTACCGGAGTCCGTGAATTTCTTGAATTAATTGTTGGATTGAGCAGGGAGGAGGGGCTGACAGTCCTTTTTTCTTCACATGATCTGCATCATGTACAGCAGGTTTGTGACCGGGTTGGATTATTTATCACCGGGAAATTAATTGCCGAAGGGGATATTCAAACCCTGTCGGAAAAATTGTTTGCCCAGAGCCCCTTCGTCGTAGAAGTTGGTCTCTCTACGGTTACTCCGGGCTCTGCAGCCATTTCTGATCAAGGATATTCTGCAGATACCTTAATGCAGATATTGTTGAAAATTGATGGAATAACCGCAGTTAATAGAGCCGCTGATATTTATCAGATTGAAGGTTCCCGCGATGCAACACCCGAAATCGCCAGGGCAATAGTTGAAGCCGGAGCCCGGTTAAACTATCTGAATCATAAAGAGTATGGACTTGACGATATTTACTATCGCTATTTCGAAGGAGGTGAAAAACATGAATAATTCAGAAAATTATACACCCGCTTTTTTTGAATCACTGGTGGCTGCGATCAGACGCATTTTTTTACGTTTCAGATTTTTCGGCCGGTTCAAAGAAAACGATAAAAATCCCAATCCGTTCGGTGTAATGGTGACCAAGGAAATTTCAGACCACGTCAGAAGCTGGCGGTTTATCATCCTGATTGCCATTATTGCATTGACATGTCTTGGTTCAATGTATACTGCATTAACCAATATTGATAAAGCTGTCAAACCTAGCGATCCGGCAGGGACTTTCTTCTTTCTGAAGCTTTTTACGATATCTGACGGTACGCTACCCTCGTTTTTTGTTTTTATAAGTTTTTTGGGTCCGTTACTGGGGATAAGTCTTGGATTTGATGCAGTTAACTCGGAGCAAAATAATGGAACCCTAAGCAGGATTCTTGCACAGCCTATCTACCGTGACTATTTGCTTAATGCGAAATTTCTGGCCGCCCTGGCAGTTATAAGTGTTATGTTCTTTGCACTCGGTTTTCTGGTTTTAGGGATCGGTCTGATTACCATCGGAATTCCTCCGACGCCCGAAGAATTTTTGCGTATTGTTTTCTTTATCATCCTGAGTATAGTCTATGTTGCCTTCTGGTTGAATCTATCCATCTTATTTTCGGTTCAGTTTCGTCAGCCGGCTACATCGGCCCTTTCCGGGATAGCAATATGGTTATTTTTCTCCGTATTTTACCGGATGATAGTAAACATAATCAGTAAGGCTTTTGCACCTTCACAGTATGCTCCCGCTTCTCAGGTAATAGGTTTCGAGGAATTAAAGATGGGTTTGCTGAGGCTAATGCCCAACCAACTCTTCAGCGAGGCTACTACCACATTACTTATGCCGTCGGTTCGCAGTCTGGGACCCTTAACAATGGAGCAGGTATACGGAACTATTCCGGGTCCGTTGCCGCTTGGTCAGAGCCTTTTGCTGGTTTGGCCTCAGGTCACCGGACTTATTGCAGCCACCGTTCTTTGTTTCGTTTTAGCCTATATCTCTTTCATGAGAAGAGAGGTACGGTCAAGATGATTTTAAGAAAAAGTGGAAAATATATTTTGAGTAATCCTCTGGTTGGTTAAGCCCTTTTATGTGACTTAAATATTTCGCGCAATGAAGAGGGCGTCTAAAAAGTCCATTCTAACCACAAAGTGCGCCAAGAAAGCGCAAAAAACGCAATGTTAGATTATTGATTTAGTGATCTTTGCGACCTTTGCGATATTCCTCTGCGACCTTGCGGTTCATTTTTATTGCCTTTTTAGACAACCTCTTCATTAGCGAGTAACTTCATAGTTATTCGTTTGCGGGCATAATAATTTACAACATAGAAGGGACTACTAAGATTCTGTTTTCCCGTGAAGCAGCAGGTTCACCGCATCATTGAAAGATCCGGCAGGGATAATCTGGCCGGAGTTTACAAAATAAATCTCATCGGCATTCTCGATGGTGTTTAATCGGTGGGCAATGATTACCCTGGTTGTTGATTGAGGGAGTTTCCGCAATATCTCCTCAAGCAATTGTTCGGTAACTGTATCTATGTTGGCAGTTGCTTCATCCAATATCAATAATTCGGGTTTTCGGAGTACAGCACGAATAAATGCAATTAGTTGTTTTTGCCCCAAACTGATGCTGTCACCTGAAGTCTGAACAATCGTGTCGAGTCCCTGATCAAAACGTTCCAGTAAACCCTCAAGTCCGGCTTTTGAAATAGCCTCTGACAGTTGTTCATTGGAGAAGTTTTTGTATTCACTATTTCCATAGATGAGGTTGTCGCGCACAGTTCCCGAAAACAGGAAGGGTTCCTGCAGGATAAATCCGATCTTCCTGCTCCGCTCTTCGGGCGTGTATGAACGAATATCTTTACCATCTAACAGGATCATCCCTTTTGAAGCATCATATAATCTTGAGATGAGTGAAGCGGTTGTCGTTTTACCTCCTCCGGTAGGTCCTACAAAGGCGTATGATTTACCCCGTTCCAGTTCGAAGTTTACTTTGTGCAATACCTCCTGGCTATTCGGATACCTGAATGAAACATTTTGGAAATGAAGCAGTGCTGTGCTTGTCACCCTTTTGGTATTCTCTACAAAATGGAGATTGGTTTCGAGTGATAATAATTGAGAAATACGGTCCCATCCGGCCATAGCTACCTGGAAATTAGCCCATAAAGCCGCAAGTTGCCTCAAAGGATTGTAAAAATTGGTCACGTATGCAATAAAACTAATCAGCAAGCCAATTGTAAAATGTCCCTGCATAATGAGATAAATCCCAAGGAGCAGGACGATTAATTGTCCGATATTAGCTGCCAGTGTATATACTGGCATAAATAGGTTATTTGCAATCCCTGCCTGTATTGATTTGGTGTAATTCTGATGGTTAACCTCTTCAAAACGTTTACGGAAATAGTCACGGCGGTTGAAAGCGATAATTACCTTAAAGTTGGCAAGACTTTCCTGAATTTCGGCACTTAAGCTGCCGGTGCTTTTCATGCTTGCTGCATTTTTGCGCTTTACCCAGGGAGAAACTATCCTGGTGAATAGCCAGACTACCACAGCGGGTGAAAGAGCTGCAAGTCCCAGTTGGAGGTTAATGCTCAGCAAAAAAATCCCGGCCCCGGTCATGGTGAAAATACTCCCGATAAACTGCATTAAGGATTGTGAAAAAAACTGGTTTACCTTGTCAGTATCATTGTTAATGCGCGATATGAGGTCGCCGGCTTTGTTCTGGTTAAAAAAATCGACTGGTAATTCCTGAAGTTTATTAAACACGGCATTCCTCAGGCTGAACAGCATCCTCTGACCAATTCCACCCATCATGAGCATTTGAAGATAATTCACACCGGAGGCGACCAGGTAAAGCAAGAGTATAATTGCCGAAAATACGAGTACACCATGATATTGCCTGGTCTGAATATAGGTATCGATGGTATGGCCAATCAAATAAGGGCCAAGTAGACTTAAAACTGCATTTAAAAGAATGGCTGCAAAAGCTATAATCAGGTTCCGGCGCTCTTCACCAATAAGAGCAATCAGCTTTCGGAGAGACGAAAGATTAGAAGCTTTTTTCCCGGTTTTCTCCTGTGGTTGATTTAAATTATAGTTCATAGTGGTGTGTGCTTCTTTGTGAGCTATAAATCTGAACATATTCCGGAGAGGTTTCTTTTAACTCCTTATGTGTTCCAATTGCTATGACCTCCCCTTCCATGAGGAGTATAATTTGTTCAAAATGTTTTACCGGGGCAATTTTCTGGGTAACAGAGATAAGGGTCAAACCAGGATAATTATTTTCGAGGTTTCCTAAGATTCTGCTTTCTGTCTTTCGGTCTACCCGTGAAGTGAAATCATCCAGAAGTAAAACCCTGGGATTTAGCGCGAGTGCCCTCGCGAGCATAATCCGTTGTTTTTGTCCGCCGGAAAGAGTTGTCCCCCTTTCTGAAACCAGGGTATCGAGTTTTTGAGGCAGCGATTCAATAAAATCAGTTAATTCGGCAGTTGCAATGGCTTTATCCAAAGATTCATTGGTAACCTTTTCATTGAAGGCAATATTTTCGCGAAGACTCAGGTTAAAAAGAACACTTTCCTGGAAAACAAAGCCTATTTGACTATGGAATAATTCCTTCGTGTATTTCTCAATGTTAATCCCATCAAACGCTATAGTCCCCTTACCCGGTGAAATGAGGTTTGTCAACAGATATAGTAACTGACTTTTACCTGCAGCTGTAGGTCCGATAAGGGCAGTTTTACTTCCGGCCTTCACTGAAAATGAAATATCTTTTAGTACAGGTTTCTCTCCATAGTATAGGGAGACGTTTTGCAGCGAAATGTCACCCCTGATTTTGCTGCAGATTGTCCCGGTTTCAGCTTGCTCCTCAGCCTCTAAGACATCATATATTCGTTGATAGGAAGCAGATGCCTGTGCAATGATGTTACTCATAAAACCAATCATCAGAATCGGGAAGATTAAAAGCAAAACATAACTGTTAAAAGCTGCAAAATTCCCAAGCGACATAGTACCGGCCACTACAAAATGACCACCCAGGGCAAGAATAATAACTATGGCCAGGTTGCCGACAAACATAATTGTTGGAATAAGGGTGGCAAACAGCCGGAGTATTGAAATTCCCAGATTACGGGACTCCACATTGGTTTCCAGAAACTTTATGCTTTCGGGCTGCTGGGAGTTCAACACCCGAATTAAGGCTGAACCCATGATACTTTCATTAATAATTTTGTTTAGCGCGTCGATAATTTCCCTCCCCCGTTTAAACAATACCCGCACTTTCCGGAGTACGATAAAAAAAGCAAAGCTAATGACAGGAACTATTGAAATCACAGCCAATGCCAGTCTCCAGTTAATAAGAATGAGTAAAATGCAGGTGCCAAAAATGACAAAAACCGATGCCACAATTGTGACAAAGGCTTGGGAAACAAACATTTTTATAGAATCGATATCGGAGGTGAGGTTTGTAAGCAGTTTTGAAGGATTCGATTTAAGTAGGTAGGGATAACTCTGACGTGAAATTTTATCAGATAATTTTGTCCGTAAATCTTTAGCAACTTGCTCTGAAGCAAATGTTTGAATTATATTTTGCAAAAAAGTGAAAATAAATATGGCAGAAGCGGCAACCAGAAATTCAACGCCGATACTTTTCATATCAAGATGTTTTGAAGAAAAAGCATCAATGCCGTGGGCAATAATCTTCGGGATCAACATGTTAGCCCCATTACCCAAAAGCGCCATACTAATTAACAGAAACACTTTCCCGGAATATTGTTTCAGTAAACTGAATATATTGGGTTTTCGGATTTTATCCTTTGAAGTGCGGGTGGTTTTATCCATATTTAATCACTTTATTCTGCAAAGGAATTCAAAAAAGCCGGTTATTCACTCAAAAAATATCTCAGAGCAGGTTTTTTTCGGGGTTTAGTGGAGAATTTCAAAGTATATTATCTACTGTTTTACCAATTCTACCCTGCGATTCAATGCTTTGCCTGCTTCATTATCATTACTGGCAACCGGAGAAGTAGGCCCGTCACCAAATGCTGTAAGGCGGGCGCCATTTACAGAAAATTGGGTTGTCAGAGCATTGACTACAGCTAAAGCCCTATCCATGGAAAGCTTAATATTTGAATTGAATATTCCCGTGTTATCAGTGTGCCCTACGACATAAAGCTTAAGATTTGGATCAGCGCCCAACAACTTCGAGATCTCCCCCAGGGTCGGTTTGGATTCAGGTTTTAAAATTGATTTCCCGGTATCAAAGTAAATACCGTAAACCGCGACTTTCCCGGATTCTTTCAGGCTGTTTGCCAGACTGTTGGCATCTGCAACCACATCCTGGTTCATAACTTGTTTTTCAATGAGGTGGATTCCGTATGATCCACTGCCGTTAGCGCTGATATAGGCCCATACTTCTGTCCCATTTTTAACCACTTTTAATACCACATCTTCACCAGGATCCTGATATTCATAGACGAGCTCTCCTCCGACTTTTTTTATGGCATTGATATAATTCCGTCCAATTTGCAAAGGACTTGGAGCCTGAACATTATTATTAAGATCATACATGATAAGAAGATGATGCCCTTCAACAACCTGGGTATTCTGGTGACTTATCCTGAATTCATATTTGTCGAATTGCAGATCATCATACCGGTAAATATGATAACCGGGCATCCGGGTAAACAAGGCCGGATCTTTGCTGCCCTCAACATCTTCCTGTGCAACTAGAGAGGTAATGCCAGCCAGCATTATCACAATTATACCAATGATTTTTTTCATAGCTATGATTTTAACTGAGTAATGGAATTTATCCGGAGCCTTTTGGTAATTTTAATAATAAACCAGGATAAAAATAGATAATATTTCAAACAAATGAAAACCGGAAAGGATTCAGCGACTCTTTATCTTGAGATTCAACATTATTAATATATTTTTGGTGACAGTTCAAAAAACAAGTTTTATGAATAGATTGGCTTTATTGGTTTTTCTTTTGTTTGCCACACTCAAAATTCAGGCCTTCAATCCCGGGGGAATTGCCATAAACCGACAAAAAGTTATACTCGATACCGATATCAACACTGACGTTGATGATGTGGAAGCCCTGGCGATGCTGCTGGACCTGCATAAAACCGGTGCAATAGATTTGTTGGGGGTAATCGTAACAAGTGATAATCCATATTCGCCTGTTTGCGTGAGTTGTATCAACACCTATTACGGATGTGAGCAAATCCCTGTAGGTTTTTTCAAGGGACAAAATAGCCTGGTTGATAACTCGCGGTATGCCAGGTTTATAGCCAATGAATTCCCTTCCAAAATACATTCGTGGTCGGATGCACTGGAATCAACCACCCTTTACCGAAGATTACTGGTTCAAAGTCCCGATGAATCGGTAATTGTAATTACAATCGGCCCGCTTTCCAGTCTGCAGAAATTTCTCCAGTCATCATCCGATCAGATTTCTCCCTTGAATGGAACTGCTTTGTTCAACAAAAAAGTCAAAAAATGGATTTGTATGGGAGGCCAGTTCCCAAATGGAAAAGAGTCCAATTTTTATCGTCACGATCCCCAATCAACAGTTTATTGCATGAAACAGTGGGAAAAGGAAGTGGTCTTTTGCGGATGGGAGGTTGGAAATAAAGTGATTACCGGAGGTATCAGTTTGAAAAATAAATTGAATCCAAAACATCCGGTTTACAGAGCATATGAATTGTTCAATAACTTTGCAGGCCGTCAAAGCTGGGATCAAATAGCCATATTACAGTTAACGTCAAAAGCCAATAGATTTTTTACTTACAGCAGAAATGGACGTTGTGAAGTCAATTCTAATGGAAGTAATTCCTGGATAAATGTAACTTGCGGAAACCACAGGTATGCGAATATTAGACCGGATACCGATTTAAAAGAGGTTGAATCGTATATTGAATCTTTAATTCTTTAAATCCTTGATTATGAGAAAAATATCAGAAAAGGAAGCTGGCGATTTTTCCGCACCGGGTATTCCCGGCACTTTAAAAGATTTAGGACCAATCGTACTGCTGAAACCCAAACGGGGTAGTGGGAAAACGGTTATGAAGGCTTTAAAACAGCGGAAAACTGTGCGTGACATAAGTGATAAAAAACTCTCCGTACAAACACTTTCAAATCTTCTTTGGGCTGCATGCGGAGTAAACCGTAAAAAAGGGCCGTTTGGAATTTCGGGAAGGACGGCGGCATCAGCCAGTAATTCGCAGGAGATTGATATTTATGCAGCCTTTGCGGAGGGAACTTATTGGTATGATGCGATCCATCACAGGCTTCTCCCGGTTGTAGCCGGGGATCTACGTTCACTGGCAATTGGTCAGGGCCAGGTAAGTTTTGGAGATAAAGCTCCGGTTCGCTTAATCTACGTTGCTGATATTGATAAACTTGCTAATACTTCAGGTTACCAGGAACCCGGGCTGCAGCATCCGGAAGTACAAAAATCCTATTATTACGTGGATACTGGAATGATTGCAGCCAATGTCTATCTGTTCGCCGCTTCCCGGGGGCTGGTAGCCTGGTTTCATAATTGCAATAAGCAAGCTCTCACTGAAAAATTAAATTTTCGTTCCGACCAAAGGGTTCTTTTTGCCCAGACAGTCGGATTTCCGATTAAAAAACAATCAAAACAAGACTAAATATGGAAATTGATAATGAATTAAAGGAAATTTTAAACCCGGCCAAAACCGCACTTTTAGTATGGGATGTGCAAAATATGCTGGTCAGGAAAATTTTCAATCCGGAACCTTTTATGGCAAATGCAAAGAGTCTGATATCACTGGCCAGAGAATTGAAGGTTCCTGTAATTTTCTCAAAAATTACACCGCTTCCTGAAAAGTTTGAGTCACGTACGCGAAAATACTTTATGAAAAAAAGGTCGTTTTCGCTGGATCAGACGCCCGACGGTCTTGATCTGGCCATTGAACCAACAGGCGATGATATCGTCATTCCGAAACACACAGCAAGCATTTTTATAGGCACTCATTTCGAACAGCTGATGCGAAATGCCGGGATAACAACTGTGATAATTACAGGGATTGCTACTGAATATGGTGTGGAATCAAGTGGCAGGGATGCTTCCAACAGGGGATTTTTCCCGGTGATCATTACTGATGCCGTATCTTCCTATAATCAGGAAGCCCACTACCGTTCGCTTGAAAATTTGAAAAACATGATGATTCTCCTTAAAGCAGAAGAGCTTATGGCAATTTGGAAATCATGATGTGATTTGGATTTATGGGATTAATTTGTTATATTCTTAACGTACGAC
>Ga0118677_10013775_pt1 | contig 11567 bp, 10 predicted proteins | sample AliMusrvi5mmetaG_FD_86154 | JGI IMG/M metagenome (GOLD analysis project Ga0118677, IMG submission 86154) | reverse complement strand
TGGTAGGAGGGTGTTTTCATGAGAATTGAAGGGGCCGCAGGGAGTTAGGGTGGCAGCCGCATCCCTGCCCAAGGGAATGCTCCCCCCGATGCCTATGCGACCCAACCCTGCCCTCGTGCAAGTCGCGAAAATTGCCCAGCTCAACCGCCCGCGTCAAGCCCAATTTGATCTTGGCCTACCAGATTTTGACCAGCTTTCCGGCGAGCCACAGCAGGCCCAGACCGATGGCCCCGCCGGCGAGGTCAATGAACACGTCGGACACTTGGCCGGTGCGCCCCGGGACAAAGGTTTGGTGGATTTCGTCGCTGGCGGCATACAGCACCAGCGCGACCAGGGCGAGGCCGGCCTGCGACCATTGCCACCCGCGTTGCGCCGCAGGGCGGGCGTGACGGATGGCCCGCCACAGCAGCACGGCAAGCACCGCGAATTCTAGCAAATGGCCGCACTTGCGGAAAAGATAGTGCCACTCCTCGAGGCGCGCCGAGGTCATTCGGGGAAACAGCCAATGCATCAGCGGCTCAAAGACTCGCGAGGAATGGTGCACCGAGGCGGCATCGCCCGACGCGGAGAAAATCACCACCATCCAAAGGAGCGGCGGCAACCAGTCCTTGAGCGCTTGACGCGTAATTTGCATGCCGCAGACAACCCCGATTCGCCCCGCCAGGCAACCCCGAAGTTGCCGCCGGCTCGCGGCGGCGGCAGCGAAAAAAATCGCCTCCAAACCCACTGCCATGGTTGACATCGCTGCGATCTCCCACCACTTTGCCGCCCGAGCAAGAAATACACACCCTTATGTCCGACTCCACCCCCGGCTTTCGCGAGATGAAATCAGTGGTCGTCCGATTCGCCGGAGATTCCGGCGACGGCATGCAAATCGTTGGCGAACGCTTCACCGACACCAGCGTCACGGTTCCCAATTCCATCGCCACCTTCCCTGACTTCCCCGCCGAGATCCGCGCCCCAGTCGGCACCATCGGCGGCGTTTCCGCGTTTCAAGTCCACTTCGGCAGCAACAAGGTTCTCACGCCTGGCGATGAGCCCGACGCGCTGGTCGCCATGAACCCCGCCGCCCTCGCCGTGCATCTGTCGGATCTGGCCAAAGGCGGCTTGCTGGTGGTCAATTCCGCCGCCTTTACCGCCGACAACCTCAAGATGGCCGGCTTTGCCAGCAATCCGCTGGACGACCCCAGCCTGGCCGCGAATTACAAACTGGTGGCCCTCGACATCACCGGCCTGGCGCTCGAGTCGCTCAAGGATACCACGCTGACCAACCGCGAAAAACTGCGCTGTAAAAATTTCTTCGCGCTGGGCTTCATGTATTGGATCTATACCCGGCCGATTGAACCGACCATCGAGTATATCAACACCAAATGGGCCAAGAAGATGCCCGACCTGGCGGATGCCAATATCCGGGTGCTCAAAGCCGGCTATTACCTGGGAGAAACCTCCGAGCTGACCCGCAACCGTTACAGCGTGGCCCGTGCCGATGTGGCGCCGGGCATCTATCGGAAAATCTCGGGCAACGAAGCCACCGCCCTCGGTCTGATTGCCGCGTCCCAGCGCGCGGGACGCGAACTGCTGTTCTCGGGTTACCCGATCACGCCGGCCACCGCGATCATCGAGGCGCTTGCGGGCTACCGCCATTTCGGCGTCATTACTGTCCAAGCCGAAGATGAAATCGCCGCCATCGGCGTGGCCATCGGCGCCAGCTATGCCGGCAAGCTCGGGGCCACCGCCACCAGCGGTCCGGGCATGTGCTTGAAAGCCGAGTTCATTGGCCTGGCCATCACCACCGAATTGCCGCTGGTCATCGTCAACGTGCAACGCGGCGGCCCGAGCACCGGTCTGCCCACCAAGACCGAGCAATCCGACCTGTTCCAGGCGCTCTACGGCCGCCACGGCGAAAGCCCGCTGCCGGTGCTTGCCGCCAATTCCCCGTCCGATTGCTTCAGCGCCGCGTTTGAGGCGGCGCGCATTGCCATTGCCTATTCGACGCCGGTGATCCTGCTCACCGACGGTTATCTGGCGAACGGCTCGGAGCCATGGAACGTGCCGGACGAATCCACCTTGCCGGACATTTCGCGCCCCTTTGCCGATGAGACGAAACCCTATGTCGCCTTCGCCCGCAATCCGGAAACCCTCGCCCGCACCCAGGCCATCCCCGGCCAGCCCGGCCTCGAACACCGCATCGGCGGCATCGAGAAAAATGAAAATGGCGCCATCAGCTACGATCCGGAAAACCACAGCATCATGACCGGCCTGCGTGCCGCCAAGGTGGCCGGCATCGCCAAGAGTCTGCCGCCGTTGGAAGTGCTCGGCGCCCATACTGGCAAAGTGCTGGTGATCGGTTGGGGGGGCACCCACGGTGCCATCACTTCCGCTGTCGCCGCGCTGCGCGCCGAAGGCTTTGAGGTCAGCAGCACCAACCTGCGTTACCTCAATCCCCTGCCATCCGACCTCGGGCCGCTCATCCAAGGGTTCGATCACGTGCTGGTGCCCGAACTCAACAACGGCCAGCTCAACCAGATCCTGCGTGCCACCTATCTGGTCGAGGCGGTTTCCATGACCAAGATCATGGGCCGGCCATTCAAGGTGAGCGAAATCCGCGAGCACATTCTCGAACTTCTCAACGACTAATCCCATGGCCACCGCACTCCAATCCACCCCCGCCGCCCCGGAACTCACCCGCAAGGATTTCGTTCCGCCTAACGAAGTCCGCTGGTGCCCAGGCTGCGGCGATTACGCCATCCTCAACTCGCTGCAGCGCACCTTCCCCGAACTCGGCGTGCCACGGGAAAATTTCGCCATCATCAGTGGCATCGGCTGCTCCAGCCGCTTCCCGTTCTATATGAACACCTACGGTTTTCACACCATCCACGGCCGCGCCCCCAGCGTCGCCACCGGGGTGAAAGTCGCCAACCCGGAGCTCTCGGTGTGGATCATCACCGGCGATGGCGATGGCCTGAGCATCGGCGGCAACCACCTGCTGCACCTGCTGCGGCGCAACCTCGACGTGACGGTGTTGCTGTTCAACAACCGCATTTATGGTCTAACCAAAGGGCAATACAGCCCCACCTCGCCGATCGGCACCCGCACCAAGACCTCGCCCACCGGCTCGCTCGAAAACCCGCTCAACCCGGTGCTCTTCGCGCTCGGCGCAGAGGCCACGTTTGTCGCGCGCACGGTCGATAACAACCCCAAACACATGGTCGAGACGTTCAAGGCAGCGCACGAGCACAAGGGCGTTTCCTTCGTCGAAATCTTCCAAAACTGCGTCATCTTCAACGATTCCACCTGGGAATCCGTCTATGGCAAGGAAAGTCGCGACGAGCAAATGCTCTTCCTCGAAGTCGGCAAACCCTTGCTCTTCGGCAAGGACAAGGCCAAGGGCATCCGCCTCAACGGCCTCACCCCGGAAGTCGTCGATGCCGCCGCCGCCGCCCCCGGCGAAATCCTCATCCATCAGCCCGCACAGGCCAGCCCACTCTACGCCCATCTGCTCGCCACGATGGGCCAGCCGGATTTCCCCACCCCCATGGGCGTGATCCGCAAGGTCGAAAAGCCCACCTACGACGCGCTCGTCCACGAACAAATCGACCAGGCTCATGCCAAGCGCGGCACCGGCACCTGGCAGGAACTCCTCCACGGCGACTCCACCTGGACGGTAAAGTAGCTCTCGTAGTTGCGCCTTCCAGCCGTAGTTGCGGCTTCTAGCCGCAAGCTGCACACGCCGCGTCCCGCGGCGTGTGCAGCTGTCAGCCGCTGCGCGCATCCGGTCGCGGCGTCAAGACCCGTCAGTCATGGCCCCCTGATTCGGGGCTTGCCTCAACTCAAGCGCGGCTGGCAACAGGCCCGGCACTCAGTCGTGCCTCTGGCATGCAATCAGGGTTCAATCCCCCCCCCGAATGCACTCCCCCACCTCGCAAGCTGGAGAATTATTGAATTTTCTTCTTGCTGTTGAGACTCATTTGCAACTAACATGTCTCGCGTCGCCCGGTCTGAGGGCCACTTGCAAACAAAACGCACCTCAAAATGAGAATTACCAAACGTTTCCGCGACCTAATTCCGCCGGTATTGCGCCTGACTAACCTCGGCCTTGGATGGATGCTCTGGGCCGCTGCGAATGCCGGCGCGGCGGTTGGAGCGGAAAGCGGGGCAATTTCCACAGCGGCGGTGGATGCGGCCAGCGGCACGCGCTACGGCCTGTTTGACCTGCTCGACCACCGCAGCACGTATGAGGACGGGGCGTTTCCCGAGCCCTTTCTGGTGGACGACTCGGTGATGGAGACCGATGAATTCCGGCTCGACTGGTTGCGCACCTGGGCCAACGGCCAACGTGGGGATATGGCCAAGGCGGAGCTGGAAAAAGGGTTTGGTTTGTGGACCTTTGAACTGGAAGTCCCGTTCGAACAAACCCGGGTGGATGGATCCACCCTGCGCGGCATTGGCAACATCAATTTGGGTGCCCGCCATCCGATCTATCAATTCGTCGGGGACGACGGGTTTATCAATGCCACGTTTGGTGCCGCGCTGGAGGTTGGCCTACCGACCAACTCGCAAGTCAGCAACAACGCCGAGTTGGTTCCCAAGGTTTTCACTGACCTGAGTCTTGGCAAACATTTCACCATCCAATCGGTGCTTGGGATATCCACCCTTTATGGTGGCGGTGCCGACGGAGGGTCGCAAGCGTTCGAATACGGCATGGTGTTCGGTTATGCGATTCCGCACCGGGATTGGCCGCTGCCGGGCATCCGGCAACTCGTGCCGCTGCTGGAATTGCAGGGGCAGACGGCACTCAACAAAGAGGCGGCGGGCAGCAACAGTCTGCTCGCGAATCTGGCGCTGCGCGCCAATCTGAATCCCGTCGGCGAGGTCCAGCCGCGGATCGGAGTGGGATATGTGTTGCCCCTCGATCAGGGAGCGCGGCAGGAGGTGGCTGCCGGATTCATCATCAGCCTCGTATTCGAATATTGACCCCACCTATGCAACAAGCAAACCAACTTCAAGTGGACCAGGGGCGCAGGCGGTTGCTGCGTTGGTCAGGATTGCTGTGTGCCGCCTGCGCGCTCGGCGATGGCCATGCCCTGGCTGCAACGCCAATCGCGGAGCGAGTGGTGGATGCCGGACCGCTTGCCGACTATGCCAGCGAGGGGGTCCACGACCGGTTCGTCGGACTGGGATTTTTCGTGATCCGGAGACAGGGCAAGCTGCTTGCCCTGTCGGCCGTATGCACCCACAAGAAATGCAAACTCGCGGCGGCGAAGGACCGCTCGTTTTTTTGCGATTGCCATGGCTCCACCTTTGATGCGGACGGCAGGGTCACGGAAGGGCCGGCGAAGCGCAACTTGCCATTCCTGGCGACCCAGGTGAATGACAATGGGCATTTGCTGGTTCATGTTGCCCATTGACCCCTCATGGTCCGGTGCAATTCGGGAGATCGCCCCTCCTGGGAGGAGCTCGGCTCATGCCGTTAGAAAAATCCGCTTTACATCTCCTCCCTTACCCTCGACGGTCCCACGCATGCGGACCACCGTCGAACTGCCAGACTCGCTCGTTCGGGAAATCAACTCACTTGCGCTGCAGCAAGGCGTGAAGCTTCAGGACCTGCTAACCAGCTACATCGAGGCGGGCGTGAGCGGCTTGCCGGCCGCGCCGCCCCTCACCTATCAGGATCTGCTGGACATGGCACCCTGAACAGTCCGCGCTTGTTTTGTTGGAATAACAGCTCGAGTTCCCACTCTTATCACCGTTGTGAATCTTAAGGCCTTCATCACCCTGTTCCTCGGGCTGGCGTTCCAGTTGGCCCAGGTGTTGCCAGGTGGGGTCGTTCCGCCGCCCAAGGCACCGGCGGCCAAATCGTGTGAATGCTGCGCCGGGCGCAAATCCTGCTGCTGCGCCAAAAACGAGTTACCCGCTCCCCAAAACTCACCGCAAGCTCTGCATCCGGCCGGCCTGCTCAAAGGCATGGCCATGAAGACCGCCGAAACGAGAGTTTCCGCGGAGTTATGGCAATCCAATGGGCAACCCGCCAACCTTGCGGTGGCCCAAACCGCCGCGCCGCACGCCGGTTTCGCCGGTGTCCGCCTGGCGGTGGCGTTTTGTAGTTTTATCATCTGAGTCAGCGCCTCGACAGGTGTATTGTGCCCACTCATCTCCGCCGTTGGCTTGTGAGATGGCGCGCCACGGGTTTTCACCCTTGTATCCTAACAATGACTCGATTGACATATGCATGCGAACTTTCCGGCCGGTTTGGCGCAGGCCTGCGGGCTGCTGCATGCGGCCGGAATCCAGCTTCTGAGTGAGTTTCAGTGGCTTCAGTGGAAGAATCAGGCCGCTTGCCCTGCAGAAGTCCACGGCACTAATTCCTCGGCAACAAAGACTTTTGCCATCGGGCAAAACGGAAACGGCGCGGCGGCCTGCACGCCTGTTCCCGTCCTTGAAACAGACCAAAAACAACATAGAACAACCACACCCCCTAAAATGAAAAAGATTCTGACCCTCGCCCTCATCCTGGCCGGCTCCAGCCTCTACGCGGCTGAACCCGCGGCCAAGGCCAAGCCGTTTCCAGAGTCGATCAAAACCTGCTTGATCTCCGGCGAGACGCTCGGCGAGATGGGCAAGCCCTACGTCTTCGTCTATGAAGGCCAGGAAGTGAAACTCTGCTGCAAGAAGTGTTTCACGACCTTCAACAAGGAGCCCGCCAAGTACATCGCCAAAATCAACGCCGCAGCAGCAACTCCGGCACCTGCGCCAACCCCGCAACCCGCACCCAAACCAGCACCGGAAACCAAATAACCTGCCGGGAACGGCCCTTGTCGGGAGCAGGTTCTCCCGACAGGGTGTCCACCGCCTGCAATCTCAACTAGCGCATCTCCCGCGGCGAGAACCGCCTCTGGCGCCGGCTTGTGGCGCGGCTTTCAGTGGTGGGGGTCGTGCCTTGACTCGGGCGAATCTAGCAATTCATGGCCACACGCAGCGACCCTGTTCTTCACCGATAACTCGCCGCTCACACTAATCCCTGCGAGAATTTTCACCGCAATTGGCCAACCGGTCTGACTCTCACCCATCCAAGCAAATCCGATGCTGATCAATATATCCATAGCCACGTTCGTGAGACAGGTTCCGACCGCGTTGCGATCGGCCGTCCGGCTGAGTCGTTTGGGTGTGACCGGCGCTGTTGCGATGGTCCTGCTGCCGGCAGGCTGCAATGGAGTTCCGACCAAGGGGGAATTGGCCGCTCGCCGCCAGGCCCAAAGTGTCTCAGCCCATTACCGACCCAACGGGCGAAAACCCGCCCTGCCGCACCTCACGGCAACCTCCGGCCTCAGAAATTTCCTGACTTTCGCCCTGCTCAACCAACCGAAGGTCGAAGCCGCTTACTACGACTGGAGCGCATCCATCGAACGGATCACCCAGGCGCGCTCACTCCCCGACCCGCAACTCACCTTCCAGATGGATATACAGAATATCGTCACGTCGGTGATGCCCGGCCTGATGGGCGCCGTCCCCTGGCCGGACAAGCTCCGGATTGGCGCGGACATCGCCACGGCTGCCAGCCAGGCCAAATTCTTCACCTTTCAAGCCGCCGTGCTCGAGAGTGCCTTCGAGGTGAAGCGCTCGTATTACTTGCTCTACTTCTTGAAAGAGAAAATCCGCGTCAATCAGGACACGCTGAAGTTACTCGCCGAGCTGGAACAACTCGCCCGCTCCCAGAATGAAGTGGGGAAAGGCACCCTCCAGGACGTGCTGCGCGCTCAAATCGAGCAGGACCGGCTCAAGGCCGACGTGGTTAATCTGGAGGATTCGCGCAGCTCGCTGGTGGCCCAATTCAAGGCCGCGCTGGGCCTGGGAGGTACCGATCCTGCGCCGCCCATCCCCAGCCGTTTCGATTCCACCCCGCTGAACCTCTCCGCCGACAAGCTCTTCAACACAGCCCTCGCACAGAATTCCCGCCTCAAAGCAATGGAAGCCGACGTGCGTGCTGCTGAAGCCGGTTTGATTCTCGCAGGAAAGGCAAGCCGGCCTGATTTTTCGCTAGGCCTGATGGCGGACGTGAAGGTGAATCCCACGCTTTATCGCCCGCTGGGCACAGTATCGCTGCCCATCTGGCGCGATAAGTACGCTGCCCTGATTGCCGAGGCCCAGGCTAACAAGCGCGTGGCACAGGCCCAATTGTCAGGTGAGAAGAATGCGCTGGCGGTGGATATTGCGCAAAGGTCATTCCTTTACCGTGAGGCCACCCGCAATCTGGCCCTGCTGAACGAGCAGATACTACCCAAGGCGCGCCAGTCGCTCGAAGTGGCCCGCTCCGGCTACCTGGCCGGCCAGATTGACTTCTTCAATCTGACCGACACCGAGCGCAGTCTGCTAGGCTATCAATTGGAACAAGTGGAAGCCACCGCACAACGCGAAATCGTGCTGGCGGAACTGTCATCGATCATTCAAGGCATGTCGCCGGCCAATGGGACAATGGCTTCGAAGCCCGCGGGCATGCCACCTGGAAAATCCTCAGCGCCGAAGAAAACAAGCGGCGGAATGTAGGCCCTGAGAAACCGAAGACTTGTTATGAAGATCCCAGCTATAAGCGCGAAATTAGTCATCCTGGCCATGTTGGCCTCACTGGTTGCAGGCGGCGGCGATCTGTTGCTTAGCAGCTGCAGTCGCGCCAAGGCCCCTGCCACAGGCGCTGACGCAGCCAAAACCCTCTATACTTGCGGCATGCATCCGCAGGTGATCCAGGACAAACCCGGCAACTGCCCGATTTGCGGCATGAAGCTCACGCCGGTTCGCAAGCAGGGCGACGCCGCAAGTCCCGGGACCAGCACTCCAACCGGCGAGCGCAAGATTAAATACTACCAATCCACCATGGCTCCGGCCGAGGTGCGGCAGACACCGGGCAAGGATTCCATGGGCATGGAAATGGTTCCGGTCTATGCAGATGAAGCCGCGGCAAGTACTTCGCAGTCGATCGCCATTGACCCGGTAACCATCCAGAATATGGGCATCCGCACCGCAGCGGTGACGCGCGGACCGTTGCGCCGCACCATTCGCACGGTCGGCACCATCGAATACAACGAAACCGCGCTGGCTGAGGTGACCACCAAGTTCAAGGGCTGGATCGAGAAGCTTTTCGTCGATGCCACCGGCCAACAGGTGCATCGCGGTGATCCGTTATTCGAGATTTACTCACCCGACCTATACAGCGCACAACGGGAATACTCGGTCGCGATTGAACAGGGAAAGAATTCCTCCGACGCCGCATCGCTCAGAGTCAGCGCCCTCACCAAACTGAAGTTCTTTGACTTCTCCGACGGGCAAATCGCTGAATTGGAGCGTACCGGCAAGCCCACCAAGACCGTGACAGTCTTCGCTCCCATGGACGGGATTGTGGTCGAAAAAATGGTGATCCAGGGTCAGATGGTGGACCCGGGAATGAAGCTGTACCGCTTGGCGGATTTGGGCCTGGTGTGGGTGCAAGCCCAGATCTACGAACAGGATCTCGCCTATCTGAAGCTTGGCCAGGAAGCCATCGTCACCCTGTCGTATCTTCCCGACCGAGAATTCCGCGGGCGGGTCACTTATATCTATCCGAATGTGGATGAGAAAACCCGCACCGCGCAAGTCCGCATGGAATTCCACAACCCCGGCTATTTCCTCAAACCCGGCATGTTTGCCACCGTCCAGGTCACCTCTGAACTGGATCCGTCCGTCTTGTTAGTACCGGACATGGCCATCCTGCGCAGCGGCGAAGCGAACACCGTCTTCGTCGCCCGCGACCAAGGCAAGTTCGATCCTCGCTCCATCACCTTGGGACCACCCGCCGAGAATGACATGTATCAGGTCATCGACGGCCTACAGGAGGGCGAACGGATTGTCACCTCCGGCCAGTTCATGCTCGATTCGGAAAGCCAACTCCGCGAGGCGATCCAGAAAATGCTAGAACCCAAACCGCCTGCCAAGGACGTTGCAACTGCCAACCCGGGCACCCACCCGACGCCAGGACCTGACGCCGGCCCGGCGGCGACCCCTGCCACGCATGGCAATGAGCCACCCATCGCCAAATACATTTGTCCGATGCCGGAGCATGTATCCATCCAATACGACCACCCGGGCAAGTGCTCCATCTGCGGCATGGCGCTGGTGCCAATCAGCGCCACGGCTTTGCTTAAAATGCCACCCGGCGGCAAACTGCTGTATTACACCTGCCCGATGCCCGAACACAGCGACGTGCATTCCGATAAACCCGGCAAATGCCCCAAGTGTGGCATGACGCTCATTCCGGTGATGCAGGCACCGCCAGTTACCCAATCCGCCGCGGACGCGGCCAAGCCTGAGACGACCCCGGCCTTGCCTAACATCCTTTACACCTGCCCGATGGCGTCCGACGCGGACGTGGTCTCGGACAAGCCCGGCCAATGCCCGAAATGCGAAATGGACTTGGTGCCCACCAGCACCGTGGCCCATGGCAAGCTCGCCGAGGAGACCTGGCGCCAACAGCATGCCGCCGCCCCGGCAAGTGATGCCACTCTGCCACCACAACACCAACCCTGAGGGCTCCCCCCATGCTCAAAGGCATCATTGATTTCTCGCTCAACAACAAGTTCATTATTCTGCTAGGAACGATCGCGCTCGTGGTGTGCGGCGTGTACTCGCTCAAGAACATCCCGCTGGATGCCATTCCCGATCTATCCGACGTGCAGGTGATCGTCTATACCGAATGGCCGGGTCAGGCACCGCAAATCGTGCAGGATCAACTCACCTATCCTCTCACCACCAAGATGCTCTCGGTGCCCAAGGCCAAGGTCGTGCGCGGTTACTCGTTCTATGGCTTCTCCTTCGTTTATGTCATCTTCGAGGATGGCACCGACCCTTACTGGGCACGCTCCCGCGTGCTGGAATATCTCAGCGGCATGAGCGGCCGCCTGCCCGCCGGCGTGGCGCCGAGCCTCGGACCGGATGCCACTGGAGTGGGGTGGGCGTTCATGTATTCTCTAACATCTCCCAAGCGCGACCTGGCGGAGTTGCGCTCGATGCAGGACTGGTATCTGCGCTATCAATTGGCATCGGTGGAAGGAGTGTCCGAGGTCGCGTCCATCGGCGGTTTTGTCAAGCAATACCAAATCACCGTGGACCCCACCAAGCTGCGGGCCTATAATCTATCCATTTCCGAGGTCGCCATGGCGGTCAAGCGCAGCAATGGCGAGGTGGGCGGTCGCTCGATTGAACTCTCGGAAAAGGAGTTCATGCTGCAAGTGCGCGGCTATGTGCAGAATCTGGAGGACTTGCGCAAAGTCGCGGTGGGCGTCGGCGACAAGGGGGTGCCCATCCTGCTGCGCGACATCGCCAACGTGGAATTCGGCCCGGACATGCGCCGCGGTATCGCCGAGCTCAACGGCGAAGGTGAAACTGTCGGCGGCGTGGTGGTCGTGCGCTACGGTGCCAATGCCCGCGAAGTCATTCTCGAGGCCAAGAAAAAACTCGCGCAGGCGATGAAGGGCCTGCCGGATGACGTCCAACTCACCGTGGTTTATGACCGCAGTTCCCTCATCGATCGCGCGGTCAACACC
>Ga0118677_10013774_pt1 | contig 11567 bp, 15 predicted proteins | sample AliMusrvi5mmetaG_FD_86154 | JGI IMG/M metagenome (GOLD analysis project Ga0118677, IMG submission 86154) | reverse complement strand
GCATTAGCCATTAGCGTCATCGGATCACGCAGGCCGAAATTAAATCCAATTCTATCGGGCTCCCATGGAAAGTAGACAAGCCTCCCTTTGCCAATATTTTGTGAAAAAAGTAATGGGACATCATCACTTTCATCATCGGCAACATTAAACTCGGGAACACTCATGCCACTATTAGGAAAAGCCTCAACTGGAGGGATCAAACTTAAAATCGACCTCTCTGTTTGATTATGTCCCTTAAATACACATACATTACCCGCTAGGGGAATCACATCAGTTCCATAAAACCCAGTCAGTAACTCATGATTAGACTCATTAATAGCTGCATAGGCTGCATAAAAATTCATATGCTATGCAACACTGTTTTTTAACTATGTGAATCAAACGGATATTCGTTGATGAAATTTAACATCAGCGACAAATGAAAGAACTTATTTTAGTTGACAAGGAAGAGCTGAAGCAAGTTTTCCTTGAATTCCTTGGAGCCCATCACCAGATAAGTAAAGAGACACCAGTCAAACCCACACGAAACTACATCAAAGCCTCTGATGTTAGTAAAAGGACAGGGAGCCACATCACAACAGTGAGGAGATGGACGTCAGAAGGTTTATTGAAATCATACAAACTAAGTAAAAAGATATTGTATGATAGTGATGAAGTAGATGAATTCATCCAAAAGAAGCAAGTCCAGCCCCGGAAATTCAAAGAAGCTTAACCCACCTCACTAATTCCATTCAGCGACATGGAAAAGTCAACACGCGAAAGCTATGTAATCAGAAGAAGCTTTTTCGACCCTGTAAAAAACTTGTCTGATGAAGATTACGGGACCCTGTTCAGGGCAGTTAACGATTATGCATTGAATGGAGTTTTACCTGAGCAACTACCTCCAGTGCTACAAATGGCCTTTAACTACATTGCTTCGACCATAGATAGGGATCTTGAAAAGTACCAGACAGTTATTGACAGAAACCAACAAAACGGCAAAAAAGGAGGCAGGCCAAAAAATAACCCAGAGGAACCCAAAAAACCCAATGGGTTAATTAATAACCCAAATAACCCAGAGGAACCCAAAAAACCCGTATCTGATTCTATTTCTGATTCTATTTCTGATTCTATTTCTGATTCTATTTCTAATCTCTATTTAAAAGAAATAGGAGTTTGTCAAAACGAAGCTTACGATTTTCTAACCTCAGAAATGTGGATGGAAACAAAGGCTATTCAGTTGAAAACAGATAAGGAGAAAATAATCAGCCTTTCCAAAGCCTTCCTGATTCATTTAAGGGATACCGACGATATAGAAGGCAAGGATCTTCAAAAGATACGATATCACTTTGTCAACTGGGCTAAAATCCAACTTGAAAAGGAAAAGGAAAAGGAGACACCAGCAACATATTTCATACCAACAACACCTAAAAATTATTAATCATGGAAGTAACAGACCCATATTACCAAATTGCCATATTCTCAATACCAAAGGATCAACTGAAGCAGATCATTAAAAATGAGCTTTTAACACTAATGTTTGACTTTGGGCAAAAGATTAAATCTGGAGACCCGGAATTTACGCATATAGAATACCGGATTTTTATGACGTTAACACAATCATACTCTCATTGGAGGCTGGGATTATTAGACCAGTGCATCAGAGAAGGAAAGGTTAACACATTTGACAAGGCTTCCCGGATTACAGTACAAAGGTTAGAACTTTGGTTTTCATCCTATGAGAAGAAAACCAGCTACCGGTTAAATCAAAGCAGAGGAGATGAATTTATGATTTATCCTTATCCACAGGAATATTACAGAAAGATGGCTGAGCGCTTCATTCCAATTATTCACTACAGACAGTCAAGAAAACCTGAATATGATAATGATAACTGGACATTGGAAGAAATCGAAAAGACAGTTGGGTTTCAATCTTGGAAGCAGAAGCTAGGAAGAAGAAATAATGCAATGTCAATTGCAGATACTTTAAGATTTTAAAGAAAACGAATCACCATTTTAAAGAAAATAACAATCATTTACATTCTAATGCCACAACCAAAGGGACATACAGGGAATCCAAACGGAAGGCCGAAAGGAAAGCCAAACCGGATAAATGGAGAATTAAGAACATTTATTCAAAACTTGATCGATCAAAACCGAAAGCAAATAAACATTGACCTTAAAACAATGGGCGCCAAAGACCGGCTGACTGTCATCATTAAATTAATAGATTTTGTTTTACCAAAGTTATCTTCCGGAAGTTTGAGCCTTGATATTCAGAGGTTGCCAGAATCAGACCTTGATCACATAATAAATGAACTCAGTAAATCAATAAAAAATGAACCTGAAAGTGAAGATTAACCGGGGGATGAAAGCCAGGCTTTTACTATCCCTCCAAAGCGGCGAACTGGATCTGGTCACTTATCCGGAAATTACCAGTGTACTGAATCCAAAAACGGAGCCTTTTCTTGAAATGATGAAAGAGGCATGTCAGGAAGATGAAAAGGGTTCGAGTCCTGCTAATGACTGAATTTATAATCTAATTAATTCAATATCAGATATGAAAAATATTAAGGGTCAGAATCAGGGGCGCAAAACAATTGAAAATCGCCTTTATTCAATAGGTAAGACCTTAAAAGAGCGTTTTCCCGAATACTATAAAGAAGTACTGGAGTTCTACCAGGAGGAAACGCCGCTAGTCTTAATATCCGATTTTATTACCTGGTATGTTGGGATCTATGGGACCGAACAGGAACAGGCGGACGAGGAAAAAGCGAGATATGGAACGTATCCAAATTCTGAATATCGTGATCAATTGACTATCTGTGTAATAACAATGTTTCACAGCAACTATTTTATTTCAAGAGTTACAACACTTCGCCGAGGGATCAGGATTGCTTTGGCCACTTATTTTAAAGTTGAGGTATCAACCATATCTCACAAGTTGGGCGATATGCGTTTTCAGGACGGCACTATCGTACCTACATTTTTTCCAATGATCAATTCAGCAAAAATAATTTGTGATAGCTACTGCCGCGAAAAAGGCATAAAAAAAACCTTTGAAATAGATGATCAGATGGTAATGGAAAGTATTGCCCTCGACTGGGAAATACAAACTGCACTTGAAGGGATGGAACAATAATATAAAATACAAATTTATTATGAAAACGATTGAACAAAAAGCAGCAAACACCATCTTGGAAAAGCCCCAAGAGGTTAGGATTGGAAAAGAAAAATTTCAAGTTGCACCGCCATCAGTGGCCACGTTAATAGCAGTGTCTGAACTTGTGTCTACAATGCCTGAAATTAGGCCAGATGTTGAAGAGGTATTTTCCGAAGCACTACGAGTCGCCAAAGACTGTGCGGTTTTGGGTGATATTTTGGCCGTTCTCATTCTTGGAGCGGATAAGTCCAAAGGAAAAGAACCAAGTTGGCTGAATCTATTCTTTTCGCGCATTATAGGCAAGAAGAAAATTACCCACAAGAAACTTGCTGATAAAATCATATGGGCCTTAACACCCCATGAAATTAATGATCTGATGTGTTTACTTCTTGGTTTCTTGGAATTAGGGGATTTTTTCGCCGTTACCTCTTCGCTGGCAAACGTGAACATTCTGCAGCCAACAGCGACAAGAGAAGAGGTAATGACAGCATCTGGGCAGTAGTCGCTGGCGTTGTAAAAGGGTTCAATTTGACGTTTGATTATGTTCTTTCAATGAGTTATGCAAATATGATACTTTACTCTTCAGTTCTTCCAAGCTATGAGGATATGAAAGAAGATAGACCAAAATCAAGCAAGAAATTACCCGAAAAACTTGAAACTGTTGAGGATTTCGAGGCATTTATAAACTGAATTTAAATTTGAAAACCATGGGCTCACTTTGGTATACAATAGGCATTGATACAGATAAATTAAAAAAGGACGCACAGTCTGCAGCAGAAACATTTAAAGGAATTGGAAAGGCGGCCGGCGAAGAGAGCGCTAATATGACAGAATCTGTTAGACTACAGATTTTCAATCAGAAGCAACTTGTTAAATCCATTATGGATGATATAACTAAGTTGCAACAAAAAATAAAAGACGTTCCATCACCAGCTGAGTCCCCCATGGGGTCCATTCAAAAAAATATAAATCTCTCAAATAAATTAACCAGTGAACTATCCGCAAGAGAACGGGATTTAGCCTCAGAACGCCAAGTATTACTTGTTATACAACAAAAACAAGTCGAAGGTAACGTAGTGGAAGAATCTTCGCAAAGCAAGCTGATAGGATCATTAGGAAAATGGGCTATGGGTTTGGCTACCGTAGCAACTGCAATGGAAATTGGGAAGAGTATCATAGAATCAACCAAGGAGACAGCGGATAAGTTTGAGTTTGCTGTTGCAGGGGCTAAAGCCGGGCTAGATCAGTTTTGGAGGTCAATTGCAACAGGTGACTTTTCTAACTTTTTTGATAATATGACAAAGGCTATTCAAGCCGGTTATGATTTTGCAAAGGCAATGGATGAAGTGAAAAAGAAAATCTGGTCACAGGAGATGGAGGAGGCCGATTCTCAAAAAAGGAAGTATGAATTATTAGTAGCATTAAGAAATAAGCTACTGACAAAAGACGAAAGGATCCAAGCCGGAGACGATTTGATCAAATTAGAAGATGAACTTGCAGCAAAGAGGGTTAACAATGCGACATTGGAGCTTGACGCTTTTAAATCCAAGGCTAAGCAGATTTCAGGGCTTCAGAGCGAGGAAATTGTTAACACGCTCAAACAGGTTGACGAGACTACCAGGATAAAAGCAGAGGCCTATAATGAGGATATTGCCCATTTGAAAAGCGTTCAATCAGCGGCTTTAACAGCTTATGGGGCGGGTCAAGCTAAAATGGGTATCGAGCTCGATGAACAGGCCAAGAATCTTGCCGCGGGATTGGCCAGGGCTCCTGAACAGGTTAAAGTTTATGCTAATGCTTTGACCGGTGTTGGGAAAATGAAAGAGGAATTCATTATTGGTTTTGTGAATGCTTACAAAAAGGTAGGTGAGGCAGAGGCCTCAGGGATTCAAAGCTCTCAGAGAGCCCGCACAACCCTCGACTCTTTGAAAGAACAGATAAAGACCGACGCCGAGGCAGCTGCTAAGAAAGCAAAAGATGCCGAAGGGTTAGATAACCGTATAGCTGCAACTAAAAAGCTGATGGATGATGTCAAGGACGCCAATAGTCAGGAATTTACTGATTTGACAAAGAAGCTTGTCGTACTTGAGCAGGAGAAGAAACTGCGTCAGTCAATAGTTGATATGCAGATGATGGTAGCTAACAATAAACCACTTGAGGCACTAGGAGCAACCTCTGCTATCGGTGCGATCCGGGACATGGCGAAGGCGCTAGGAATCAACATGGATAAAACGAAATCTCTGGATGTCGGGCTAGATACTTCCGGAATTGATAAACAGAACGCTAAAAACCAGAAGGAGGCCGCCGCACTGCGGAAACAATACCATTTAGAGGAGAAAAAAGACATCAAAGATATCTCCACTGAATTTTTTACGGCCGCCGATGCCGCTGCGCAACTTTCTCAGGCTATTGGAGATTCAAACCCCGGATTATCCGCAATGCTGACAAGCGTTTCTAAGATTTCTGGAACGATAGGTAATCTTGTGAAAGCTGGAGCCTTCACTGAAAAAGGAATGAGTAAAGGAGACGCCGTAAGTGCGGCCATTAGCGGAGCAACGCAACTGATCGGATTAGCTGCAGGACAAGCAGCCGAGAATAAAAGAATAATGGCGGAATACTACGCCAGTATTATCGCCCAGCAGCAACAATACAACCTTCTGCTCAACGACCAATTAAGGATTAACTCTGATATTACTGGATCGGTTTTCTTGAAAGACTACCAGGGCAAACTAAACGATAGTACAGCTGCCTTCAACGATGCTCAGAAGAAGTACCAGGAGCAAATGAAGGCTTTTTTATCTTCTGAGGCGATAGTTGGCAAGAAGAATGTTGTTAGCGGGGGTAACATCCTATCAGGAGTAGGTGCGGGGGCGGCTTTGGGTGCCGGTATAGGGACGATTGTACCGGTTGTTGGTCCGGCTATCGGTGCCGTTGTTGGCGGTATAGTTGGCGGTTTGGTCGGGTTATTCGCCAAAAAGAAGAATGATATCACTGCGCCCCTACTGGCTACCTATCCGGATTTAATTAAGGCTAATGGGGATTTTAATGCAGATCTGGCAAAAACACTGATTGCAAATAACAAGGTAACTGATGCAACAAAACAGACCCTGCAGAACATGATCGATTGGAAAGATGCAGCCGACAAAGCAGCGGCACAACTCAAGTCTGTTATCTCTGATCTTTCAAGCGGGCTTGGTGATGATCTGCGGAATGCTCTTGTTGATGCCTTCAAGGCGGGTTCTGATGCAGCGGACGCCTTCAAGGGATCTGTTGACAAAGTACTTGAAAATATTATGTCGAACATGATATTCAATCAAGCCTTCGCCGGAGCTTTCAAAACGCTTGAGGATGCAATGGCGGCCAGTTATGCAGTTGGGGGAGATCAGTCCTGGCTTGATGATTTTCAAAAATTTTACGCGCAATCTCCAGAACTGATTAAAAATTTTAATCAAGGCATGGCTGATGCACAAACCGCCGCTAGTGCAGTTGGGTTTTCTGTTTTCACAAAACCAGAAACAGCGGCAACGGCCACTAAGGCTGCCGGTTTGTCAGGAGAGATAACAAAGACTATCACTGAAGTTACAGGGACCGAACTGGCAGGATTATTCCGTAAGATGTCCGATGATGGCCGAATCATTCGAGATTACAGTAAAATTGCTGTTTCACACCTAGATATGATTCAAATAAATACCCTGCGAACAGCCGACAACACCGACAGGCTAGAGGCAATTGAGGTCGGAATCGCTGAAATATCACAAAATACCAAGCAATCATTATCATCAAGAGATTTAGGAGGCTGATTATGGAAAATCAAAGTATACCACAAGAGGAAATTGAAAAGCAGATCCAGGACCAGGTTGAGAGAATTGAAAAGTCAATTATTGAAACGCTGGTATATCTGGGAGAACTTTGCGTTACAGAGGCTCGGACGGGTTACACTTATGTTCCAAGAACTGGAAACTTGTTAAGTTCAGTTGGGTATCATGTGATCAAAGACGGGGTATTTGTTAAAGGCAGCGTCTTTAATGGTGTGATTGGTGGACAGACCGGACAATCATTCATTGAAAGCCTTTACTCTCAGAATTCTAAAGGCATTGTTTTGATTGTAGTTGCCGGAATGAATTACGCCGGATTTGTGGAATCAAAGGGTTTCAATGTTCTTACTTCATCTGAGATGTTAGCAGAAAGGGAGCTCCCCGGAATCATGAATGATTTAGGTTTTGAAACGACAAAAAAATAGTTTATGAAAGTTCTACTGGCCAAATTTGACAATCAGCATCTGAAAGAAAATGCTTACCTGATCGTAAGACAAATCAATGCCTTGTATGACAAAATGGTAAATGATTTTTCCCAAATTACAAGCCGTTATACCTATAAATTACCACAGATACAGGCTAATAATGTATGGGCGTTTAACAAGGATATTGAAAATCACATTGACAAATATCTGAAAGGATCCAGCAAAGAATTGAATATAAGAATCAGAAATTATATTGCAAATACCTGGGATTTGGCTGAAAATAAAAATGATGAGTTGATCAAAGAAATACTAAGATTGACCGCCGTTACGGGTGCAACAATTGTCACCGGTGCAACAATTGTCACCGGTGAGGCAATTTACAATCTATTCAACAGGAAAATCCCAAATGTTAAAATTGAGAGTGCCCTAGTCACAATTGATGATGTATTGGCAGCCCCAAGGAACACTGAGGCCATTAGTAGTTTCTTCCTGTATCGGAAAGATAAAGGGTTTGATCTTTCCACCAGAGTCTGGGATTTGCAGAATTCAAACAAGGCCATGATAGAGGAGTTACTCGGCAACGGAGTTTTAGAAGGTAAAAGTGCATCTGAAATTGGGATGACTTTAAGGCAATATCTGCATAATCCGGATACATTTTTTAGAAGGGTGAGGGATAAAGAAACCGGTGAATTAAAACTATCAGCCTCTGCCAAAGCGTTTAATCCCGGGCAAGGTGTTTACCGATCTCCCAGGCTAAACGCTATCCGATTAGCCGCTAATGAAACGAATTTGGCCTATCGATATGCTGATCACCAACGCTGGCAGAATAACCCGCTTGTTGTCGGCTATGAAGTATCTGTTACCGGCGATCACGCAGAGGATATCTGCGATGAGTTGGCGGGGGAATACCCTAAAGAATTTATCTTCCCGGGTTGGCATGTTTTATGTCGCTGTGCAGCAACTCCAATCATGGCTAGGCAAGATGAAATGAAAGAACACATTCAGTCAATTCTAAAGGGTACAGAACAGGGGACAATACAAAGCACCAACACCGTGAAGGAAATGCCTGAAGGCTTTAAAAAATGGGTTGAAACGAATTCTGAAAGGGTTAGCGGATGGAAATCTAAGCCCTACTGGGTACAGGATAATTTTACAAATGGTGATATCACCAAGGGATTACATATAAATCAATAAAAATCAAGATTATGAAGATTATGAAGCAAAACAATGGTATTGTAGAAATTGAAGAAATGCAGTTCAATCAAACCGTCAGCAGTTTGAAGAATTTCGCAAAGCAGCTTAACGAAAAGCCCCACGAAGGGGATGACCCGCTTTCATTGAGGGCACTAGATCGAAATGGAATAGTAAATGAGAGCTTATGCACACTATGTTTGAAACTAGGTTTGCATCCTAGTTCAGAACTACTGAGTAATATACTCAACAAATCCGAAGAAAATTCCACAATTATCATTACAGAAGCCTTTGCAGCAACCCTTCAGGCAGATGAACGTCTCCCAAGTATTTGGGCATCAATCAAGCATGCAAATGAGCCATTTATCAGCCAATTTGTCCGCATAGGTAAAGTATTGACCCAATCCTATAATCAACTGTCTCACTCTATTTTTCAAAATACCGGGAAAAGGATCATCGTTGAGGACTATATAAGTTTTGAGAATGGTGCTGCTGCAGTGTCTGAACATTCTCTAAAAAACCTCAAAGAAGTATTTACCATACGCCTGGACACTCCTTTGAGGCAAGAAATCTATTCACTTCTGTCCGATGTATCTGAAAAGATCAACCTGTTTAATGCTGCTATCACAAAAGCAAATCTGGAACATGGTTTAATACATGGCCATATGAGTATTGATGAAAGCTATCTATCAGAGATTGACGGTTCAGTAGTGGCGCGAACCGGTGTAATTAAATATTTTTAAACCCTTTAAATCAAATTATTATGAAAATGGAAATTATGCGTTCATTATTGATGGCTGCCGAAAGTAATGGCATCCCTGATCAATGGCTTGAGAAACGTAACATTCAAACTGATGCAGACATTCAAACTGCCATCGCTGACTGGAACGATCTGAAAAAGCAAGTACAAGGTACAGATGGATTACAGGCTGATGCTGATATTGCAGCCTGGTCCTCTGCAAGGGCTAGGACAGAAGCAAAGTTGGGATAGCAATTCACAATTCTAAAAGAGTGACTATTTTCATGGCTGAAAATTTGTTGCCTCAGTAAAGTCCCTGCACATTTGCACAGAATATCAAACTCATGTCGCTGATGATCTTTGAAAAATAATAACCCTGGGAGTTGCTGCCCGGGGTTATTTGTTTTATTTTTGCTAAATCGATTCTACGGATTCGACTCAGCGGGGCTGGGCAGTTTTTACTGCTTGGCCTCTGTTTTTTTAGAATATTTGTATATTTGTCAATGTCTCAACAATGAGAACAGGGACTTGTAACGCTTCGGGCGGCTCGTACCACTATTCACCCCAAACATTCTGTGTTTGGGGTGTCTCATTTTATAGGGTTATTTTCATTGTCGCGTAAGAAAAGTTGTATCATGCCCATTCGTGTTTATTCATCCATTTGTCCAGATCCTCGCGTTTGATAAGAGTGTTAACCCCTTTGTTGACGAACTTCAAGTTCCCTTCCTTGATAGCTCTTTCGATTCTTCTTCGTGAAACAATTCGACATGCTTCAGCCTTTGTAATCATTGGTTTGATTAAGCCATTTTGAAGAAGAACCTCTGTGGCGGTTTGCTTAGCAACCTCTTTGAACATTGCTCTAAGTTCAAACTCGTCTTTTGGCATTTTTATCATAGCTCAAGTTATTTTAATGGGTTTGATATTATTTCTGATTTCTCAATCTCATTAATATTCTCCAAGAAAGTTAAAAGATAATCGAAGTGCAAAGTCACTTCTGCGCGATATTTCATAGTACTATCGTAATCGGTTAACCAATTGTAAAAAACTTCTTTTACAACATTCCTGAATCCTTCGGCACTGTCCTTCTCGAGCAACTCATTTAATGATTTAATGACCTTGTCATGACTGGATTTGGACTTAATCATGGCTTTCAGGTTGAAGGTTATAAAAAGAATCAAGTCTTTTATTGATTTCAAAAATATTTAAACCATCGAGAGCCCTAAAAAATTTTTTTAGATTTCGAATGTAATTTGCCATAGATGAAGCGGATTCCGGATCAATAAATTCATAATAACTTACCCAATCAAAAAATATTTCATCAACAGTATCTATCCATTGACGGTTGTCTGTAACATGTAGAAGGTCATAAATCGCCATTAATGATTGCCTTTCGATTGCAAACTGATTTAGGTTCACGAGCTGATCATCTTCTGAACAGACGAAAGTTTTCACGGTTGTACCGCTTTGGGTGCTGGGGTCTTTTCGCTCTTGCATTTTGTAAAGAATAAATGATTAATAAATGAGGGTGTGTCCGCTGCAAGAGCGAACAATCGTGGAGCGATTGAATGACGGATTTCTAAAATCCTCGGACACACCCGTATTTTACTGAAATTTGACTTTGTGGATTGCTCCTTGTTAATACCTTGATAATTCACTCTTGCACTTCAAACATAAAGAGAAAAATTGAATTAAAAAAATCAAGATTGATCTAAAAGAGTAAGGCTGAGCACAAATGACCCAGCCTTTAAATAAAAATGTTTGAACTTTCCATTTTTACAAATAGTTGATTTAACAGTTCAAATAAGCCCCTTATTCAGACCCTATAAAAGAATATATACTGTAAATCAACGCGATATAAATAACTTTGAGCCACTCATGGGACTCGAACCCACGACCTGCTCATTACGAATGAGCTGCTCTACCAACTGAGCTAAAGTGGCGAACGAAGCGCAAAATGCCATAGATTCCTTTCAGGGTGAGTCCCTTGAAGATCACCTTGTCCCATTCGATTTGTGTTGTATCCGGCAAAATTCCAAGCAGTGAGATCTTTCCGCCGTTGTACATCGATTTGATCATGGTATCAAAGGCAACCGGTGACCCGGAGACCTCCAGTCCGATGTCAAAACCGCCCACCATGCCCACTTGCTTCATCGCGGCGGCAATATCCTCTTTCATTGGATCGATGACCAGCGAAGCTCCCATCTTTCTGGCCAGCTCTCTTCTATAAGGACTTACCTCAGAACCAACAACATTCC
>Ga0118677_10013771_pt1 | contig 11569 bp, 10 predicted proteins | sample AliMusrvi5mmetaG_FD_86154 | JGI IMG/M metagenome (GOLD analysis project Ga0118677, IMG submission 86154) | reverse complement strand
ATTCGGGACCAATGAACATACTGTTTATTAAAGATACTCATAAAATTCGGGAAATAAATAAAAATTTTTACATAATAAACAAATTGAATATCTGTATGTTATACAAATAAATCAATATGAAGATCCTACTTACCGGGGCTACCGGATATATTGCCCAGCGACTGCTGCCCGTTTTACTCGAAAATGGTCACCAGGTAGTCTGTTGTGTGCGTGATACCTCCCGATTTAATCATGAGCGTTACCATTCAACAGATCTAACGGTAATTGAAGTTAATTTCCTGGACGAAGAAACGCTTGACCGGATACCGGCAGATATTGACGCTGCCTATTATCTGATTCATTCCATGTCAACAAGTGTGGGTGATTTTGCAAAACTGGAAGATGTCTCAGCTCATAATTTCCGGTCACGAATCGAACAGACCAGCGCAGTTCAGGTGATTTATCTCAGCGGAATAACCAACACCCAGCATCTTTCGAAACACCTGAATTCTCGCAAGAATGTCGAAGAAATTTTACGGTCAGACAAATATGGGCTCACCACCCTAAAAGCCGGGATTATCATTGGGTCAGGAAGTGCCTCTTTTGAAATCATCCGTGATCTGGTTGAGAAGCTACCACTAATCATAGCCCCGCGCTGGCTGAATACCCATTCACAGCCCATTGCAATCCGAAATGTGCTTCAATATCTGTTGGGGGTATTGAATAATAAGCCGACCTTCAACCACAGTTATGACATAGGTGGCACCAAGGTGCTTACTTACAAGGAGATGTTACTCAGGTTCGCCAAAGTCAGGGGGTTAAAACGGATAATCCGGGTGGTTCCGGTAATGACTCCCCGTTTGTCATCCTACTGGCTTTATTTTGTCACCTCAACCTCCTATTCCCTGGCAAGTCATCTGGTGAACAGCATGAAGGTGGAGGTAATCTGTAAAGAGAATAACCTCAACGAGTTAATCGGTGGCATTGAACTCATTGGGTATAATAAGGCTATTCAGCTTGCGTTTGGCAAGATTGAGCAAAACCAGGTGGTCTCAAGCTGGAAGGATGCCCTTACCAGTTCTGTTCTCATGAACGGAATCTCACCGCATATTCAGGTTCCAAAATTTGGATGCTTCATAGACAAAAGGAGGATTAAAATCACCCGGGAGCCCGAAAAGGTTTTGCAAAAGATTTGGTCAATAGGTGGAACACGAGGATGGTATCATGCCAACTGGTTATGGGAAATCAGAGGTGCCATGGACAGGCTGACAGGAGGTGTCGGATTGCGGCGGGGACGAAAAAACCCCACTGAAATTTCAGCCGGCGAATCACTCGATTTCTGGCGTGTCCTAATGGCCAATAAATCGGAAAAAAGGTTGCTTCTTTACGCCGAAATGAGGCTGCCGGGAGAAGCATGGCTCGAGTTTAAAATAATCAATGATAATGAACTGGTTCAAACCGCCACATTCAGACCTTTGGGCATTTGGGGAAGGACCTACTGGTATTCCGTTCTCCCGTTCCATGGCTATATCTTCAAAGGGATGATCAAGGCAATTGCAACTAAAGAATAATCATGATTTAATTAACTTTACACCAAACGAATATGAGAACTTCAAAAACTGTCATCACACTTCTGATCTGCCTTCTTTTACCCCTTATTGTTGGGGGGATATCGGGTTTTGCCACGGCTACCGGAATACAGAGTTGGTATGTTACCTTGCATAAACCCTCCTTCAATCCGCCAAACTATCTTTTTGGACCGGTCTGGAGTTTCCTGTATATCCTGATGGGCGTCTCTTTGTATATTGTCTGGATCAACGGGAAAGGGAAGAATCGTATTGATGCGTTGAGAATTTTTACGATACAGCTGACACTTAATTTCTTGTGGAGCTTCCTGTTTTTTAAATTTAACCTGATAGGTGTTGCCATGCTCGACATCCTGCTGATCTGGATCACTATCCTATTAATGATCATGTTCTTCAGCCGCGTCAGTAAAATTGCTGCATATCTTCAGATCCCCTACCTCCTGTGGGTGACTTTTGCCTCAACTCTCAACGGAGCTATCTGGCTACTCAACTAATCATCCGGAATAAACTGGAAGAGATTTTCTCATACAGAAAGGAGAAACTGGAGCAGATTTTTGGAAAATCCCTATCCTGAAATATCTGTAAAATAATCCGGTAAGATCTCCATTTTTCCCAATATTTTGTTCAATTTCGTGGTTTACCAAATAATAATAATAATAATAATAATAATAATAATAATAATAATAATGCTGCATGTTCCTTGAGCAGGCCAACGAAGGAAATAATGATACAGGCAGATGGGTTGCCATGATTATCGTCTTACTGATAGTTACCCTGCTATTTGGAGCGATGCCCCTTCAACTCCTGATCTCCGTCAGGATGTCAGAGAATCCGGCACTTCAGCCTAATCCTGAAAATCATCTTGACCTCGCGGCTTATGACATCGGGCCAATTACTGGTTTCATCCTGGTCATGATTCCATTTGTTTTGGGGCTGGTTACGATGTTGCTGATGATTAGACCGATCCATGAAAGGCCGATGCTTTCTGTAATCACCGCTTTTCCCCGCTTTCGTTGGAAAAAATTCTTTTGGGGAGCAAAAGTATGGCTAATTTTGATCGCAGCTTTTTCGCTGATAGCCACAATTACCGGATTCCAAAAGATTGAACTACGGTTTAATCCGGACACCTTAATTAAGCTTTTAGGGTTTTCGATATTGCTTATTCCCCTGCAGGCGGGATTTGAAGAAGTGCTTTTCAGGGGGTATTTAATGCAGGGGTTTTCCAGATTATTTAAATACAAATGGTTAACTTTGCTGTTGACTTCCTTAATATTTGGAGGACTCCATTATTTCAATCCGGAAGTAAAGGAATCAGGTGCATTGATCATTCTTCCGCAATACATCCTGGTTGGAATAGTTTTTGGGGTTTGTACGATAATGGATGACGGTATTGAAATGGCCTGGGGAATGCATACCATAAACAATATTTTTCTGGTGGTCTTTATTACGCAGGATTCAAGCGCCTTACAAACGCCATCCCTGTTCCGGATTTCAGAATTCAATCCGATGTTCGATCTGATAGCACTTTTAGGAGCGTCAACGCTTTTCATCCTGATTGCTCACCGCAGACTAAAATGGCCAAAATGGACTACAATTTTAGCACGAGTTGATTATCCGGCATCCGGGGAAGAGATTAAAATTGATTATCAGAATGATGAATATGAAGAGGACGATTAATAATAGAAATTTAACCTTTATAAACTATGGAATTATTTTCAACTAAAGAAGTCTCTAAAACCTATGCCAGTCAGCAGGCCCTGACGAAAGTTTCGATTTCGGTAGAGGAGGGAACTATTTTCGGCTTACTGGGACCCAATGGTGCCGGCAAAACAACCCTGATCCGGATTATCAACCAGATAACAGCGCCGGACAGTGGTTCAGTCTGGTTCGATGGCCGTCTCTTAAAAACCAGTGACATCAGTCAGATTGGTTACCTTCCCGAAGAGCGTGGACTTTATAAAAAGATGAAAGTTGGTGAACAAGCACTATATCTTGGTCAGTTAAAAGGGCTTTCACGTAGGGACGCTATGAAGGAACTTAAAATCTGGTTTGAGAAATTCGAAATCACTGCCTGGTGGGATAAGAAAGTCATGGAACTGTCGAAGGGAATGCAGCAGAAAGTTCAGTTTATCTGCACCGTCCTGCACAAACCAAGATTGCTCATTTTTGATGAGCCGTTTAGCGGGTTTGACCCCATAAACGCCGATATCGTAACCCGTGAGATCCTACAGATGAAAAAGGATGGTGCCACAATCATCTTCTCAACCCACAATATGGAATCGGTTGAACAACTTTGCGATCATATTGCATTGATTGATAAGTCCAAAAAAATTCTCGACGGGCCAACCAAGCAAATCAGGGAAAAATACAAATCAAACATTTACGACATCTCCTATCGTGGCGAGTTCGATAGCGATAACAACAATATTTCACTCAAGTACAATATCCTCAGTCATCAGCAAAACGGAAACGGGAATAAACTTAGTATCCAGTACCCTGACGGGAGCACATCGAGCGAACTCATCAGGGATCTCGTTAATCACGTAGAGATCATATCGTTCAACGAAGTGATTCCAAGCATGAATGAGGTATTCATTAAAGTCGTCAAACAAAACTCCTAAAAAAATCACCCATGCATAAGATATTATTGATCATTCAACGGGAATATACAACCCGCGTTCAGAAAAAATCGTTTATTATTCTCACTTTACTGATGCCAGTCCTTATGGCGGCAATGATGTTTCTTCCCGGTTATTTCATGTCGATGGATGATGAGCAGATCCGCACAGTTGCAGTGTATGATGGTTCTTCCGTTTTTCTGGGAAGACTTGAAAACTCAGAATTCACAAAGTACAAGTTTATCCCAAAGGAAGAGTATCAGATTGCAAAACAGGATATTAAGAATTCTTCATACTATGCCTTGTTGGTTATTGAACCCACTTTTCTGATCACCAAAACAGTTCAGGTAATTTCTGGCAGCAATATCCCATGGGATTTGAAATCACAGATCCAGGATAAAATTCAGGGGGTTATCGAAAAGGATAAAATGGCCGAAGTGGTCCGACAGACGGCCATCCCCGACCTGGAGCAAAAGATAGCCGCTACAAAAACCCACATTAACATTGATACGATTAAGGTAGGTATAGGCGGAGAGGCCAAAAAGAGCTCTACAGAGATCGGAATGGTGCTCGGCTATATCTTCGGATTCATGATTTACCTCTTCATCTTTATCTATGGCACTATGGTGATGCAGGGGGTTATGGAGGAGAAGCAAAGCCGCATTGTGGAAGTGATTATTTCAAGCGTCAGACCATTTCAATTGATGATGGGAAAGATCGTTGGGATTGCATTTGTAGGATTAACCCAATTCGCCCTGTGGGTAATCCTGGGAGTTGCGATCTTTTCCGCATCGAAGAGTTTCTATCCGGGAGCTTCCCATGTTCAGCAAATACAGAATGTGATGGCCCAGAATCAGGGTGCTGCCCAACAGGCTGTCGCCCCCCAAATGGATAAGGTGCAGGAAATCTTTTCTATGGTCGATACTATTAACTTTCCGCTACTGATTGGCTGTTTTATTTTCTTCTTTATCGGGGGATACCTCCTGTATAGTTCAATGTTTGCTGCCGTTGGTTCGGCCATTGATGCCCAGGAAGACGCCCAGCAGTTTATGCTTCCGATCACATTGCCCATTATTCTCTCGATCATGGTGATGATGAGTGCCATCAAAAATCCGGAAGGTCCGATTGCCTTCTGGTTCAGCATCATTCCGTTCACTTCTCCGATCGTAATGATGGCCAGGATACCTTTTGGTGTACCAGTCTGGCAATTAGCCCTGTCCATGGTCCTTTTGGTTGCTACTTTTGTCGCAATGGTATGGCTGACCGGAAAGATTTATCGCACCGGCATCCTGATGTACGGGAAAAAACCATCCTGGAAAGAGATTGGAAAATGGCTGATGTATAAATCGTAGCAAGAAGCTCAAATAGGCAGACAGAAAGAAATAAATTGAAATATATTGAAATTAAAAGGCAGGTCCCTGGAAAGGGAATCTGCCTTTTTTTAATGGTTTTTAGGATCTCATTTTTCTGAATTTAACCGGTTAGGGTTATCCTAAGATTATAAGATTCTGTTTAAATTTTGTTTTCAGGCTCCCCAGGAACCAAAGGTCGGTAGAAAAATTGAAAATATGTGGGTCTATTGAGGCTGTATCAAAAGCCTATTGTTTATTTTTAAGTTTTTTCAAGTTTTGGGTTTAAAGTTTTGCATATGATTTTTCAAACTTAATAATGGAAGTCATTTTCTCGAGTATTTCATTAAATACCAGTCTTAATTTGGGTTTTTAGCCTTTTCTCCCATTTTAGGATATTTTATGCCGTCAGTTTTGATAAATTGTGAGCCATTGCCAACAATCCAGTTTCTACTTCTGTTTTTGAAAGTCCTTTTAACATGAACCGTCTAAATCCCTTGTTTTGTTTGATGTTTCCAAAAACCGGTTCAACGTCAATTCCCCGTTTTCTGCGGTAATATTCTCCCTTTTTACTGTTTAAGAGATCTATGGCTTCTGATCTTAGGTGATTTAGATTGTGGTTAATCTCGATAGTCCCTTTTTTCTTGCCAACCTGACACTGACCAGATAATGGGCAACCTTCACAATTATCAGAATGATATCTAGCATAATACCCTACAAACCCGTTTTCTGTTATTTTTTTAGTGGTCCCACAACGATCTTTTTTTTTACCTGTTGGACAGTAATAGCAGTCATTCTCTTTATCATACATCAGATCATGGTATTGAGACTTTAAACCCTTGTTTTGATCGCGGTCAAAACAATTGTATTTGATAAATGGGTCGATACCAAGCTCTTTAATTCTTGTATAGTTTTCTTCTGAACCGTACCCCGCATCTGCAATCACAGCTTGTGGTAATTGATTGTATAACTGACGAAACTGTTCAATATGCTTAGGTAGCGTAGTTGTATCATTGGGATTCTGATGGTGACTGTAATTTACAATAAACTGATTATTAGTGCTTATTTGAACATTGTAGCCTGCCTTCAGTTGACCATTTTGAAGGTGATCTTCCTTCATCCGCATAAAAGTCGCATCTGGGTCGGTTTTGCTATATGAATTTCGCTTCCCAAGTTTTTCTTCCTGGTCGGCATATTTTTCTAATCGCTCAGGCCATTGTTTGCGAGCATAATTAAGCTTTTTTTTTATTTCTGGTGAGACCTCCTTATCTTTTAATGCCTTATCTATCTGAACGATTGTTCGTTTTACTTTTTCAGCATCGATCTCCTTAAACTCAACAGGACTATTATCTTTAAGTTCTTCGCTGGCAATCTCTTGTGCATAATTCCATAACTCTTTTAACTGAGCAGAAATCTTGTCCTTATTGGTTTTTATGCTTTTACCCCAAACAAAAGTGTACCGATTAGCGTTGGCCTCAATCTTTGTTCCGTCTGTATAGATCTCCTGAAGGCTAACATGACCCGATTCAACTAAAAGCATGACAACTTGAGCAAATATCTCTTTTAAAACATCTTTCAACCTTTGGCTTCGAAACCGGTTCAACGTGTTGTGGTCAGGCTTATTCATCCCGGATAACCACATAAACTGAATATTCTCTTTTAAAGCAGCTTCCATCTTCCTACTACTATAGAGATTATTCAAATAGCTGTATGCCAATACTTTAAGAAGCATCCGGGGACTATAACTGGAGGTTCAACCAACTTTGTACTGCTTTAAAAGCAATTCAACATCAAGACCGTCAATTACTTGATTGACCACTCTTACCGGGTGATTAACTTCAATCAGCTCTTCCAAAGACGGAGGAAGGAGCATCATTTGATTTTGAGTATAGGGGCTTAAATACAACCCTTGATCTGTAGTGTTTCATGCTACTAATCTACTAATATTAAAGCACATAATGAAATTTTAGTTCAATTTATTTTCAATATTTTGAACTTATTTTCAACTCGAAATAATAATAATGTTACTTTTGAGACAGCCTCAAAACTAAGGTCGTAAATTCTTATTCCTACCGACAGATTTTCCTTACGGGGAAATTTTTAAACAATTTCTTCTATGCCAGGTGCAGTTCTTACACCTTAATATCAGCACACCATTCATCTGCAGTCTGAACTTCAGCCTTACAGGGGAAGATTTTTGCCGAAAGTACCTGATGAACCTCATCATCCCGATCAGCACAGCTATCAGCGATCGCCGTCAGCGCATAATCCTTGCCGGCTGCTTCCCGTAAGGTTGATAATACGACCCCGCTGGTAGCAATAACGCTAAGAATAAGGTGTTCGATTTCCCTTGACCGGAATACTCCTGCTTCGGGTATTTTGGATCACCCGTTGCAGATTATTTATCAGGAGCACTTTATCCTGCAGGATTTTTTCGTTAGCCTCCTGGGCATCCATGAAAAGGAGTGCCGTTTTTTTGATACTGATTAAATTGGTTCATGTATTAATCTTATCGTTTTAAAGTAAATATCCATTTATGATTTTACCATTGAATTAAGTTATGTAAATTTACCAGAGTAATAATATATTTTAAATTACAAGATAGAAAACATAATTAATCAATAACAATAATTGATGTTTGGTATAAATAATGCTAGTCAATCAAATAAACTTTATTAAACACATAATTTCAAATGATAATTACAACCGATAAGAAATTTATCAAAGCACCTTTTGTAAATGAATGTGAGATTGAAAATGTCGTAATTAACAATTATGAATATATTTTTGGTCCAAGTTCAATTTATTTACCGAAAGCATTGATTAAAACAGGTGACGGTGGAGGAACAATCCCTGATGGATTTGCAATTGATTTGGCCTCCAAGAAATGGTATTTAGTTGAAGCAGAATTAATTCAACATAGTGTTTGGTCGCATATTGCACCACAAGTTACAAAACAAATGATTGCATCTCAACAAATAATAACGAAGAAAATACTTCAAGATTTAGCAGTTGAGATTTATCAAAAAGATGATATTACTAAAGAAAAGTTTGGAGAACTTGGCATAAAGGAAATTAATATCCGCAAACTATTGTCCGAGATTCTTGAGAAAGAGCCAATAGTTGGTGTCCCTATAGATTCAATTTCAAATGACCTAAGAGATTGGGCAAGAACTTTAAAATACAGTGTAAAACTCTGGGTTATAACAAAATATGTTGAGTTTAATAATCCAAAAAATATTGCCTACGAATTCCCTGAGGAATTTAAACCTGAACTTGATACCGAAGAGGAAATTATTGAAAGTAATGCTAAAACAGGAAGAATTTCAAGGTCAGACGTTGGACTTCTTGATCTAATTAATTCAAAACTATTGAAAATAAATCAAAAGTTAACGATGAATTATAAACCAAGAAGTGGAGGAGCTCAGAAAAAGTACAATGCATTTGTGCTGGAGAACGGATCTATTGAACTTTTGGATAAGGTATATCCCAGTCCAAGTTATGCTGCACTTGCAGCGATTCAAGATGCTGGCAGTGATCGAAAAACTGTTAACGGTTGGACTTCATGGAAAACTGAAGATGGAAAAGTGATTTCAGAATTGAGAGATAAAATTTCAATTGCCGAATTATAACCTGAGTTTACTAATTTTAATATCCAGCCCATATAATACTTTGATTTAATGCTGAAATATTTTTAGTCGAGAACACAGAGAGCATATGATTTCACTCCTAATAATAATTTTTGTTTCAGGATATATTCTTATCGTCTTTGAACACGCCATTAAGATAAATAAATCCGCAATAGCCTTAATAACCGGTGTTTTGTGCTGGTCGGTTTACAGTTTATTATCACCCGATAAAACTTTGGTGAACCAACAACTCAGCGAACATCTTGGGTCTCTTTCAGGGATCTTGTTTTTTCTTTTGGGTGCCATGACCATTGTTGAATTGATTGATTCACACGACGGTTTTGAAATCATCACATCCAGGATTACCCAAACTGACAAAAGGAAACTTCTCTGGATTGTTGCTTTCATCACATTTTTTCTTTCTGCTGTTTTAGATAACCTGACAACCACGATAGTTGTCGTTTCGCTGTTAAGCAAACTAATTAATAATCAGAAAGATCGTCTGTTTTTTATCGGAATGGTTGTGGTTGCGGCAAATGCCGGCGGTGCCTGGACCCCAATCGGAGATGTAACCACTACCATGCTTTGGCTTGGTGGACAGATTACCACAGTCAATATCATGCTTAAGCTTATTCTCCCGAGTTTGGTTTGTTTAATCGTTCCTCTTCTGGTGTTATCCATTCATTTTAAAGGAACAGTTGACAGGCCGATTCTGAAAAAGGCTAAAGAGAACCAGAACCTCTCTTCCAAACACCAGACCATCGTATTCTTTTCAGGTATTTTAATCTTAATTCTGGTTCCTGTATTTAAAGCCGTGACACATTTACCCCCATACATGGGTATTTTAGGGGGTTTAGGCCTCCTGTGGATAGTGACTGAAGTTATCCATGGGAAGAAAGACGAAACAATCAGAAACTCCTTTTCAGTGGTACAGGCGCTCCGTAAAATCGATACGTCCAGTATTTTATTCTTTTTTGGAATTTTAATCAGTATCGCAGCCCTGCAATCTTTCGGAATATTAACAGAACTTGCCGGATGGTTAGCCAAAACAACCGCCAATGTGAATATTACTGTACTTTCATTGGGCCTTCTTTCAGCTGTGGTGGACAATGTTCCACTGATTGCCGCCGCGCAGGGTATGTATAGTTTATCTCAATTTCCGCAGGACTCCTTTTTTTGGGAATTCCTGGCCTATTGTGTGGGAACCGGTGGGAGTATGTTAATTATAGGTTCTGCAGCCGGAGTTGCAGCAATGGGAATGGAGAAAATTAATTTTATCTGGTATCTCAAAAAAATCAGCTTACTTGCAATCCTTGGATACTTTGCAGGAGCACTGGTTTACATTTTGCAACATCTGTTTCTGGGATTATAAACCTTTAACCTACAACGATGAGCCGGTATGCTGTGATCGACCTTGGAACAAACACTTGTAATTTGCTGATTGCCGATGTAGTTGCCGACGGCTCATTCGAAACCATTTACGACCGGAAACTTCCGGTTAAGTTGGGACGGGGAGGGATTCACAACAACATTCTCCTTGCCGACGCTATCGAAAGAGGGTTAACTGCACTCCAGCATCATGCAGATACCGTTCGTTCCTATAATGTCAGCAGGGTCATGGTTATTGGAACTTCAGCCTTGCGCGGAGCGATCAACCAGAAGGAATTTATTGACAAAGTAATGGCATTGTTGGGTTGGGAGATCAAAATTATTGACGGAGAACTCGAAGCGGCACTGATATTTCGCGGGGTAAAATTATCATTGCCTGAACGAATGGGTAAATATCTGATTATGGACATCGGTGGTGGCAGCACCGAATTTATTCTGGCAAATGATCGCGGGATTATCTGGAAAAGAAGCTTTAATATTGGAATTGCACGTGCCCTTGAGACGATTAGCATCTCAGACCCGGTAACCACAAAGGAAATATTTGCTTTTGAGCAATGGTTTGATGAACATCTTGATGAATTATGGAGCACCTGTAAACAACATCTGCCTCAAACACTGGTTGGGTGTTCAGGGGCATTTGACACCTTTATGGATATTTACGAAAACGAAGAGCCTGATCTGAAAATCAGGAAGGTATCAGAATTTCCACTGGAGGCCTACAGACAGATTCACGATCGGTTAATTCTTTCAGATCACCAAACCAGAAGTAAAATGAAAGGGATGGATAAAATGCGTGTCGAGATGATTGTGATTGCTTCGGTTTTTACTAATTTCATACTTCGTAAATTGAAGATCCCGAAACTGCTGCACACACACAATGCGTTGAAGGAAGGTGTGATGGATCTGTTCATTTCAAACGGGTTATAAACTATCATTATGGTCAGGATTTTAGTCATCGATGATGAGCGGAGCATCCGCAATACACTTAAAGAAATTCTTGGATTTGAAGGATACGCTGT
>Ga0118677_10013770_pt1 | contig 11569 bp, 5 predicted proteins | sample AliMusrvi5mmetaG_FD_86154 | JGI IMG/M metagenome (GOLD analysis project Ga0118677, IMG submission 86154) | reverse complement strand
CTCTCAGTATACTCAGATCCGTAACGTGTATGGCTGACTGATCGAAAGGCACAAAATTTCCGTTGATGAAAGCAAAGTGATTATTCATACTTCTAAATTTTTAGTAAATTTAATCCTTATTTTCATCCGGCAATGGCGCACCATACACTCAAGACGGCCTATTCAGACCTTGTAGATCGGCTCAACCGGTTTCCTCAGGGGGCTCCGCCTTCTGACCTGCTCAATAAGATCCTTAAAATTCTGTTCAGTGAACAGGAGGCACAACTCGTCTCGCTTCTGCCTATCAAGCCATTTACCGCAGCAAAAGCTGCCTCTATTTGGAAACTAGACCTTAATACCTCACAGAAAATTCTCGATACCCTGGCGGACCGGGCGCTGCTGGTTGACATGGAGCAAAACGGCGAACAGCAGTATGCGCTGCCTCCTCCCATGGCAGGATTCTTTGAGTTTTCGATGATGCGTATTCGCAACGACATCGATCAGAAGGCGTTGAGTGAACTTTTCTATCAGTATCTCAATGTGGAAGAAGATTTCGTCAGGGAATTGTTCACCAGGGGAGAGACGCAACTGGGAAGAGTATTCGTGAGCGAGCCTGCCCTTTCGACAGAAAATGCCTTGCACGTTCTGGATTATGAACGTGCCTCTGAAATCATCCAAACAGCCTCCCACATTGGCGTCGGAATGTGTTACTGTCGTCATAAGATGGAACATTTAGGCCGGGCCTGCAAGGCTCCCATGGATATTTGCATGACTTTTAACACAACGGCGGCTTCACTGACCAAGCACGGTCATGCCCGCCGCATCGATTCGTCCGAATGCATGGACCTGCTGCAACAAGCCTACGATCACAACCTGGTACAGTTTGGTGAAAATGTCAGGCAAGAGGTGAATTTTATCTGCAATTGCTGCGGTTGTTGCTGCGAGGCGATGATCGCCGCCCGGCGTTTCACGATACTTAATCCGGTGCATACCACCAATTTTATCCCGGAGGTTTCCGAATCGACCTGCGAAGGTTGTGGTAAATGCGTAAATGTCTGTCCGGTAGAAGCCATGTCGCTCGTCACCGCGAATGATCCGAAGCATCCTGTAAGAAAAAAGGCATTTCTGATCGAAGAAAGATGCCTAGGTTGCGGCGTTTGCGTGCGCAGTTGTCCCAAAAAAAGCATCGTCCTGAAGTCGAGGGCCAAGAGGGTCCTTACTCCCCTGAACGGATCACACAAAGCAGTGGTAATGGCAATAGAGCGAGGCCACCTTCAGCATCTGATCTTCGACAACAAGGTGCTTTTCAGTCACCGCGCCCTGGCAGCCGTGCTTGGGATATTGCTGAAACTGCCTCCCATTAAACAGGCAATGGCCAGTCAGCAGATCAAATCGAGGTATTTCGAAAAGATCATCAGCAAAATGGAACTTTAATTTTTCGTTATTTATTGGGTTGGTTACTTTTTCAAGGAGGTTTCACCAATCCCCAGCGAAAGAAACCCGGAGAAAATAATATTTGCCTTGACCGATTCAGGCGTGAGTACCAGTTCAGAAACGGCCATCCTGGTAAGTTTCCCGTTGATTTCGAACCCGTAACCTAACTGATAATGTGAGAGAAAGCTTTTCAGCTGATTCTCGATTTCGCGGACGTTGGTATTAAATGGAATGGCGATGGCCCTGGTGAGCGACCGTTCAATTTTCCCGTTAAAAATCCATTTGGCAGACTTCATCATCAGATTCCTGGTCTTCAGGTCAAATTTCAGGTTCTTTACCCGCAAGGTCGTGTCAGCTACATTAAACACTGGCATTCCGGTCAAATACATCGTCCCGTTGATACTCCCTTTCACATTTGTTTCGATTACCATCTGCCCGTTAGACCCGTAAATATGGAAGGATTCAAACTTCAGATGTCGTTGGCCAAAAGTAAAAATCGAGTCCCTGACCTCCTCCATGGTCATCCGCTCGATGGTTGTATAAGGAATGTCAGTCAGCAGGTTAATGCGGAAACTATCGGAAGGGAGTTCCAGCGGTTGTATCGTCGGCAAGGCCGTCACCTTACCAGGAAACGGCTGCTTGTCGAGTAGACACTCCACATCGGAAGTAACCGCCGTCCGGAAATGGATGAAACCTTTCGAGCCCCTGACGGGCAAGAGAGAGACGGAATAGGGCATTATGGTAAGCCATGCCTTGTAATCCCCGGGAATTTTAAAAGGCTCGAACATCATCTGCCAGCCCTTTTCTGCATATTTTCTGAAATCGAAACTTCCTGCGATGGCCTTGTCTACCTCTTTGGAATAACTCTCCAAATTCAGATAAAGTAACGCGTCCGTTAGCGTCTTGATCGGAATATTGAACCCGGCAACCTTCAGGGAGGGCTTCTTTATCCAGTCATAATCGTTCGGCGTGGTCTCCGTTTTGATAGTCCAGTCGCGGTTCACGGACAATTTGGTCTTGAACTTCAGGTTGATCTCCCCCGTTGCCTCCAGTACATTGGCGATCGGTATCGTGATGGCCAGAAAAGCCACCGTTTTCTGTATATTTAGCTTCAGAGGAATTTCCCAGAAGAGGATATCGTCCTCGAAAGTCATCTTGATCCTTCCATTCTTCCAGGCCTTGAGTTTCAAATTATCACCACCCTTGTCCATGAAGCTTTTATCTTCATACAAGACACTGTCTATCTGATTGTTTATGATCTCTTCAAGCTTCGCTACTTCCAGGTCGGCCTGGAGGTTCACGGTTGAGGTCTTAGGCTTGACCGGCACATATTTATAGCTTTCCACTGGCATCTGAGGCTGCATAGTCCTACATCCTGCCATGAGAATGCAAATCAGCAGAAAGAAAGCGCACCCGTACAAGCTCTGTCTAGCCATCTTTAAAAATTAAGCTACAAAGTTAGACTTAGTTTTTTTACTATCTTTCGGGATAGCCGGAAATTTTATATGATACTTCGTAGCTTTTTGTTTTTATTGTTGTCGTTGTTAATTTATCACCTTGATGCCCAGACAATTATATCCGGCATTATTACTGACTCTTCTAATCTCCCCATCCCTTTCGCCTCTGTCTATCTCTCCAAAACTACCATTGGCACCACAACTTCCAACGAAGGTAATTACACCCTGACCATCCCGCAGGATGGAGAATACGAACTGATCGCCTCCTGCATCGGCTACAATGCCAGCTCAAGGGTGCTTTCCGCCGGAGGCAAAAAACAGACGATCAATATAAAACTGTCGCAAAATCTGGTTCAGCTCGAAGAAATTACCGTCTCTTCAAAAGCGAAGAAACGGGTCAAAAATTACACGGCCTTCACCAGGTTACTGCTTGGGGAGACGGAAAATTCCCAAACCTGCACCATCCGCAACATCGAAGACCTTTTTCTTTTCGAAGACCCGCTGACGGGCATCATCAAGGGACGCTCCCACAAACCGATTCAGATAGAAAACAAATCGCTGGGCTATTTGGTGGTCTACGATTTTTCCGATGTTACCTTCAACCCCACCACGGGTCTGCTACAATTTACCGGAGGCCTCTATTTCCAACAGCTACCGGGCAATGACAGGAATATTCAAAAGTGGACACACAACAGGCTGACAACCTATTACGGATCCAGGATGCACTTTCTGAGGGCCCTCTTTACCGATTCCCTTAACCAGGAAAGCTATAAAATATCTGATTGCAAACTCGTTCAGGTCAAATCAAAATCGGGCGCTTTGTTTCAGAATTTTACGCCGTTGGAGACTAACAGTGCCAGAATCGTCAGGTACCCGGATCGTACGACTTTTTTCTCGTCAAAGCCCTTGTTAATCAGTTATTTCAACAATCATCCCGAACTTGCCTCAGAGGTAATTGGTTATGAACCAAAGAAATATGAGAGCACTATCGAGTTTTCCGATAGCCTGACCGTCTTCCGAAACGGCTATTTCAAGCCTCCGTTTGCTGCGACCTGGGGAGGTGAGATGGGCAACGAAAGAATTGCCAATCTGCTGCCTTACGACTTCGTACCAGGACAGGTAGCTCAAACAAAGACTCAATCTGTTGAGGCAGTCTCAGCAGACCCGCTTAGCTCCTTGCAAAAAGCCGCAGGCCGCGACCAGGTTTTTGTCCAGCTCGACCGAAACATCTACCGCCCGGGTGATACCATCTTCTTTCAATCTTTCATAAAAAACAGGATATCAGGAACTTTTGAGTCCAACAGCATCGCACTTTATACGCTTCTTTTCAATCCGAAGAAGATGATGGCCGACAGTTCCAGGTTCAAGATCCGCAATTCGACTGCCTCAGGGTGGATACCGATACCGGTGAAAGCAGAGCCTGGAAAATACCGCTTTACAGCATTCACCGGGATGATGCAAAATTATGATCCGGCGGAGGCCTTTCAACTGGATCTTGAGGTAATAGATCCTTCCAAAAATCAGGAAAAAATTCTGCCTGGCAGTAATATTTCCAGGGACACCGCGCGGGATTCTACCAGTCGTGCCGGTGACAGCTATTTTGAATTGCGGTTCTTACCAGAAGGCGGGAATTTTATTGAAGGAATCCGGCAGAGGGTGGGATTCAATGCCACAAATGGCAATGGGGAACCTGTTTACATGGAAGGTTTGCTAAAAAACAGTTCAGGTACAACCCTGGATACTATCAAGTCGGGAATTTACGGTCCGGGATCTTTCTTTTGCACTGCCCGAACAGGACTTTTTATTGAAATAAACAAAGGTGCCGGTTCCAAAAAAATATGGCCATTGCCCATGCCAAAGACCAAGGGTGTCACCCTGAGCGTTTCACCTCTCGAGGAGCGGGCTTTCCTGGTAGATGTGCAGTCGGACTATTATGCCAGCGAACCCGCAACTGTGGTGGTAAACATGGATCTGACGCAGGTTTTTTCCAGGGAAATTACCCTGAATAAGAGGCAACAAATGGTTATCGAAGCCAAACATCTGCCATCTGGTGTTGCGGATATCGTGCTGCTCGACAAGAATATGCAACCGATAGCAGAACGGCTGTACTACCTCAACGCGGACAAGCATCTGAAATATAATATAGTTGCAACGGACAAGAGCCCTGGAAAGGATGCTGAACTTTCCATTTCGGTCACGGATGGTCAGGGAAATCCGGTGGAAGGAATCTTTTCTATAGCCGTTACCGATTCGGTGAAGGGAATAAATCCGGCCTTGTTTGCGCCGGGAATAGAGCATACACTGAATTACCACCCTTTTCTGATGGGGAACCTTCCTGGTAAGGCATTGTTGAAAGGGCTCGAAAACATGACAGATGAGGAGCGAAACCTGTTGCTGATGGTCTTCGGATGGACAAAATTCAATGGCTCCATCGAAGAGCTACCTTCTCAGGAAAAGCAATTGCTGAATTTCGACTTGCTGAGCATCAGATTGCTGAATACCCCGAAGAACCAGAGGGCTAACAAGAAGCTGGATCTTTATTCGCTGGAAGATCTAACCATCAAACACTTGCTGACCAACCCCGCCGGAGAAGCTTTTCTGCCTCTGGATTCGCTTTCGGAATTAACCAGATCGGTGACGGTCATGCCGGATTTGAAAAGCAAAAACAGGATTCCTGAGGCGATGCTGAGTATCCCTTTCGACAATAAATATTTCAGGAGTAGCAGGTTGTTTCTGCCCTTACCATCAATTGCCATACCCCGCCCTTCCGTGGAAGTACCGGTTGTAGAATCCGTTCCTAAGCCACAAGAGAACTATTCACTTGGCGAGAAAAATATTGAAATTCCCGAAGTAGTGATCATCGGCCGGCCAGCAAGCAAGAAGGAATTTCATGATAAATATGAGCAGCAATTTCAAAATTCGAATATCCGCAGCCTGGATATCGAACCACTGCAATCTTCCTATTCACTGGAAATTGCCTTGCGCAAACTGATATCACCTTACCAAATCACAGCTAACGATATTATTCTGCGGCCACCCCGGTCTATTTTTGGTTTGGGCGGACCTCTCACCGCGCTCATCGTTCTGGACGGATTGCCGCTTTATCAGAAAGGATGGGCGATGGTGAAAGATATTTCGCCGACGGAAATCACTTCGTTGACTATCCTGAATGGACAGCAAGGATTCGCCAGATATGGTGATGGAGCCCAGGGTGGGGTAATTTACATCAATACCCGAAGCAATAACAAGGAGCAGATCGTGGGTCGTACGCGCTGGAGCTCTCAGAACAAGAATGGCAACCTGCTCAAGCCTATCGAAATCTACCGGAAGGATGTGGAATATTATTGTCCGTCGAAACCAGAATCAGGCATCGATCCGATGCTGCAGGGACGTGGTACAATATTCTGGAAATCTGATGTTTACTTCGACGGGAAAGAGCCGGTAAGGATAAAATACAATCATTTAGGCCATACCGGTGCCGTTTCGGTCATTATCAACGGGATATCAGGGAATAATTTGAGCGGAAGTGGAAGAGCATCGTACAAGGCAAGCAAAAATTAATGGATGCTCCATCGGATTTGCAATCCGATGGCCAATGGTTTACCAGCAGATTGCAAATCTGCTGGAGCAAGACTTAACATATCCGGCGCACAAAGCGTAAATTGCACAGTTCTAAATATTTTCATAAGTTTATGGCTATTCTGACTTTCCGAAAATAAATAACTAATCCCTTTTGTTATGAAAATCTTCAAGCGAATCATTCTGGCCATTGTTTTATTACTCCTGGTAGGCGTTCTGGCTGGATTTCTCTTTCTCCGTAACATCAGGCAACAAGCCATTCCAGACTATTCAGCGAACCTTAAGCTCAATGGACTTACTGCTGAGGTTCAGGTTCTCCGGGATAAGTTTGGTATCCCTCATATTTATGCTCAAAACGAAGCCGACCTCTATAAGGCTACGGGTTTTGTGATGGCCCAGGAGCGCCTTTGGCAGATGGATCTGCTTCGTCATGTGACGACAGGAAGGTTGTCAGAGATCTTTGGAGAAAGCATGGTTAAGGCCGACTATGTCATGCGTACCCTGCAAATTCCGGCCAAATCGAGGAGTGTGATGGAAAAGACCGGGCCGGAAATCCTCGAAGCCCTCAAAGATTTTGCCTGGGGCGTGAACCTGTACATCGAAACCCATCAAAAAAACCTCCCGCCCGAATTCGTCATTCTTGGTTACAAACCGGATCCCTGGGAAATCGAACATTCTTTCAACATGGTGGGCTATATGGGCTGGGACCTTCGTCACGGCTGGACCGAAGATATGCTGTTGACCGGCCTAGCAGCCCAGGTCGACTCAACGCATTTCAGGCAGATCGCTCCTGACATGAAGAATCATCCTTTTTCTGTCTTTCACGATTTCAAACAACAGCTGAAAGCCTTTCAGCTGATTAAACTTTCGGCCATTAATCAACTCAGCGACCTCGGTATTGAAGTCTTTAATGCCAGCAACAACTGGGCAGTTTCCGGCAAGAAAAGCGTAACCGGGATGCCCCTTCTGGCCAATGATATGCACCTCGCCCTCAATGCTCCTGGCATCTGGATGCAAATGCACCAGGTAGTTCCAGGGAAACTGAATGTAACGGGAGTGGCCCTTCCTGGTCAGCCGATGATAGTCTGCGGGCACAACGATTCCATCGCCTGGGGCATGACGAATGTGGCCGTCGACAACCTCGATTTCTACCAGGAAAAAATCAATCCCGAACAGGATAAGTATTATTTCAACGGCGAATGGAAGCCACTCAAAATTGAGATACTTAAGATAATGACCAAAGAGGGTCACGTTTATGAACGGACCCTGCGTTCCACCCACCGCGGACCGCTGATTTCTGAACTGAAGGAGATAACGGACAGACAATTGTCCATGAGGTGGTCCGGGCTGGATTACAGCAACGAGGTGCGCGGCGTTTACCTGCTCGACAGGGCCAAAAACTGGAACGACCTACGCCAGGCGGCTTCCAATTTCTTGGCCGTGAGCCAGAACATTGTCTACGCCGACGTCAAAGGCAACATCGGACTTCAGTGCAGTGCGGGAATCCCCATCCGAAAAGGTGACGGCTTCTCCATTTACTCCGGCGAGACCTCCGAATACGACTGGACAGGCTATGTTCCTTTCGAGGAGTTACCCTACGAATATAATCCGGAAAGGGGATATGTCTCCTCTGCCAATAACAAAACGGTTTTTGAAAATTTCCCCTATTATATCAGTCGCTGGTTCTCCATGCCATACCGCATCCAACGAATCCGTCAGATGTTGGAAGCAAAAGAAAAACTTACCCTCGCCGATTTCCAGCAGATACAGTCAGACCACCAATCACAAATTGCTGTTGCCTATCTGGATAAATTCGTAAAAGCCCTGGAAAGTAAGAAGCTGACTGATAAAACAGAACTGAAGGCGCTCGGCATCTTGCGAAAATGGGATGGCCAGATGGAACGTGAGAGTACCGCGACGACCATTTTCGAAACGCTTTACATGAACCTGATCAGGAATATGGTTTCTGACGAGCTTGACGAGAAGCTCGTCAAGGATGTTATGGGCAACCAAACGCTTTGCGAAAACCTGCTTGCCACCTCATTAAGATCGGAAAATCCGATATGGTTCGACAATATCAAGACCAAAGAAAAAGAGACATTTGAAGACATCCTGGCGGAAAGCCTCAAGAATACAGTGGCAGACCTGACGAAAAAACTCGGGAATAATCCCAACAAATGGGAATGGCAGAAAGTTCATACCCTCACCCTGACACACCCCATGGGAAAATTAAAAATGCTGGATATTCTTTTTGGTTTGAACACGAAAACCTATGGCGTACCCGGCGGGTCTTATACCGTTTGTCCCTATTCCTGGTCGTTCAATGACGCTTACCTGGCCGACCATGGACCGTCGCAACGGCATGTCTTCGATGTCGGCTCCTGGGATCGATCGGAAACTGTCATCCCCACCGGAACCTCAGGCATTCCGGGAAGTCCGTACTACTGCGACCAGACAGAACTGTACATGAACAATCAATATCACAGCGATTTTTTCGCAAAGGAGAAAGTGGAGCAAGCTGCAGTAACCAGGATGAAATTTATGCCTTGAGCACGTGATTCTCGACTACCCATTTTGCAAATGGGAAACTGCAGGTAAAGGCCGGTGATACTGCGTTCAAGACGTGTATCGAATCTTTGTCGCCTTCGACGACGAAATCCATCACCAGTTCCCTCGTTTGCTTATTTAGCAATTGAGCACGGATACCGGGTTTGCCCCATTCGTTAAAGCCCTTTATATCAATTTTCTTAACGAGATTTTGCGCCAGTCCGGCGAAGTACTTTTTGTTGTATTTCTTTATTTCATCCAATGCCAGCGACCTGAAGTTAAAGGAATTCCTGATGAAAAGATTAGCTTCCCACGATAAGATATTGAGGGTCTCAGAAATCCTGAACTGGTCGAAACCGTGGTAATTTTCCCGCCAGAAGGCAGGCATGGAGGTCGGACCGATCTTCACAATCCCATCGACGGTTACGGTAAAATGCACACCTAAAAACGGATTCTTCAGGTTCGGAACCGGGTAGACATTCATTGCGACAGGATTCTCGTTGCCGTGATATTTCAGGTACACCCCCTTGAATGGGATAATGGTGAACTTCTTCGAATAGCCGAAATCATTGGCCACCTTATCCGCATACAACCCGGCCGCATTGATAATCTTGGTGGCGGTAAAATTATTTCCTTTGGTAGATTTGATGGTGTTGCCATCAATTCTCTTCGCGTATCCTTCGCCGAAAAATATCTGCACCCCCTTAGTAAGCATCTCCTTCTTGATGGCCTGATTGACCTCAACAGGATCTACGGTAGCCGTAGTCGGGGAATAAAGGGCATGTTTGCAAGTCTTTACATTGCGATCCAGCTCATACAATTCCTTCTCATCGATGATCGTTACATCTACGCCATTGACTTTCCCCCTCTTGTCCAGCTCAAAAAGTGCCGGCAATTCGCTTTCATCCTTTGCCACGACAACCTTCTTGCACTCATTGATTTTCAAGTTATTGGCATAACAATATTCTCTTAGCTGCCTGTTGCCGTCGCGCGTAAATTTCGCCTTCAGCGAATCCGCAGTATAATAAAATCCTGCATGCAGGACTCCACTGTTCCTGCCACTGCTGTGAAAACCCACATCTGGTTCCTTTTCCAAAACGGCAATATTCGCATCAGGGAAACGGGCGTTCAGATCTCTGGCAATGGCAAGGCCGACAACACCTCCACCAATAATTAAATAATCGTAAAGCATGATCGAAATTTTCACAAATTTAACTGATTCCGCTAACTTTGCCCGTAAATAAGCGTATAAAATCTGACTTCCGCCACGAATAATTATGTTATGTCTTTAGCCCCCGACTTTTCTGATCCTAAAATATTGGAGAAATATTCTTCCGCATTTACATTGTCCGACATGGAGATATTCGTCTTCCCGGAGTTATTTTACTCGCTGGTGATCGCGAATATCATGAGTCCGGTGATATGGGAATGGAGAGATGACCAGTGGTTCAAGGGTATCGGCAAGAAATCTTTCAACTTCAAAATCAACCGGATCAAGCAGTATATCATGGATCATTATGTCTTCAACCTTGATCTGGAGACCTGGGGATTGACGGATAAAGAGACGGAAATAAACCGCTTCAAGGATACCATGGACATAGAGATTCTGAAGAAATCGAACGCATTGTTCGGTTACGAGGGCGATAAATATTACTTCGACATTGATATCAGAAGACATTTCGGCCTCGACAATTACACCACCGATATCATCCCTTATTGGAAAACTGAAACCATTGAAGCCATGACGGCCTTCCGCTTTAAGGATTCTTTTGAATACGGAGCAGGAGAATGTGTCTCATTGTCAGCTCTATATGCGGCTGCACTCTTCATTGTTGGCGGCATCCCGCTCGAAAATATCTTCCTGATGGGAACTCCCCTGCATTCGCAGAATTTTATCGACATCAACGAAGGCGTACTGACCAATAATCGGCGGATCGTCACCAAGAGGATGTGGTTCAATGGCACCTCTATTTCCACCCGCGCACGCAGGGCCCTCGAACATGAAAAGGTGACAATTGTCTCTCATATAAGCGGTTACATTCATCAGTTATACGAAACTGCCACCATTAACCAGCACTCATACAAGCGCTTTTCTGAAAAGCTGAATCAATTTCTCTCCACGCATTTGTCGGCCGACGTGTTCATCAATTTCCTGCGCTATCACATGAAGTTCAAGAAGTGCTTTCAGTATAGGCACCTGATGAATGCCCGATGTCATTATATTTCGCTGGAGACGCTCTTCGAATATGAACATTCCGCCAAGCATGTCTTTTCAGAAAATGCCTGCGACCCTTTGTTGTATGACATAGATGACGAGGAATTTAGCCTGACTCCGTTGAAAAATCAGCTGATATTACAGGATGTACTGGCGTTACTCAAAGTGCAACCGGACACCTCGGGTCACGACCTGATGGTTCATTGTCTGAAGCTGGCAGAAGAAACCAGCGAAATTACCCAGGAAACGATTAAATTGCTCTTCTGTGAACTGGAGGAGTTCCTGACTGTCGTCCCGCGACTTCCGGGTACGGATAAGCAATTTATTGAAACAGAGATCTTAAATATTCATGTAAACC
>Ga0118677_10013769_pt1 | contig 11570 bp, 1 predicted proteins | sample AliMusrvi5mmetaG_FD_86154 | JGI IMG/M metagenome (GOLD analysis project Ga0118677, IMG submission 86154) | reverse complement strand
CTGAACTGATCGTAAATCTGAATCATTTAAAAAAGCCGGAGATATCCGGTTTTTTTTATGGACCAGCTGCTCTTCATGGTTTTGGCTGGAAATTTTCCGGATATATTTCCGGTAAATCGAGGCAATCCGCTGTATATGAACGGTCAATACCATTAACTCCTGTCGAAATTGAATTGCCAGGTGGAAAGGCCCGAAAAGCCGTCAGCCTGCCGGTAAAACAAGAAAAGGATTTTTTGGTATATCTGCAGATAAATAAACGAAGAAAGGATCAGCAGCGCTCTCAAATGGCAGTCAAGCCCTCTGAATGGCTACATTTACACGGTAAAAAAAGAACTTTTAATTATTTTATTCTAAAATATTTCATATGTGATTTTTATTATCTTTACAATTACTAAGATGCGAGGAAAAAGTTACAGCAACATTATAAGATTGTAATTAGTGAAATACTGTTTTTCCTTTTCTCCCTCTCCCGAACTGCCCTTATAGCCTTTACCGGTTTATTTTTCTCGTTTTCCGCCCTGCCTGAGCAAGAAATTCCCTGCCTGTGATTTTAATTTCCCGGCTGACTTCCCAAGCCTTCGGAAACATTAGTCTTCGGTGAATTTTCATTCCATTTGCCGGGGTCCGGCTATTGCTAACGCTACAGGAGTCAAAGCCGGAGCTAAAATACCGAACGTTCTTTCAACGCTATATTTTTCTAATTACGTAAAACCAATCTTTAACCAAAAGAGAACCATTATGAGAAAACTTTTACTCCTGAGTATTGTTCTGGCAACGAGTCTTTTGTCTTACGGACAAGTCATCTTTACTCAAAACTTTGAAAGCTCCTGGACTACGCCAACCACCCTCAGTCCCGCCTGGAGCGGCACGACTACTCCTGCTGATAATGTATGGCACAGAAGCGACTATACTACCGGCTGGACGAGTGCGTTAGGAGCGTTTACCCCTGCGGGGGCTAACGGCACTTCCTTTGCCGCCCGTTTTCATACCTATGATGCCTCTTCTGGTACAACGGGGGACCTGATCAGCCCGGTAATCGATTTGTCTGCCTATACAGCCGGAGCCGTAAAGATGGATTTTTATTATATCAATACTACCGGAACTGATGTTCTCAATGTGTATTCATCCAATGACGGGGGGACCACATGGTCAGCCTCCTTGCAATCTGTCGGGGTACAGGCATCCTGGGTAAAATATACAGTCACACTTCCCGGAAATTCAGTCACTACCAAAATAAAATTAACCGCAACCGGTGACTACGGCACTACCGACATTGGTGTAGATGAAATCCAGGTCTATAATCCGGCTCCGGCCAACTCACCTCCAACTGCTTTTACGGTTTCAGCTGTTACTCAAAGCAGTATGACCATTGGCTGGACTGATAATTCGACCAATGAAGTCTCATTCCGCGTGTACCGTTCCACCGACGGGGTTACTTACACACAGGTCGGATCTGATATTCCTTCCACTTCTGTTGCTACTACAGGGACAACTTATTCTCTTCCTCAAACCGGTTTATCAGCAGGTGTAACTTATTATTACCGTATTACTGCAGTGCTGACCACTGAATCAGCATTCCTTACAGGCACACAGGCTACCCTTCCTCCGGTCCCCAAATGCGGGACAAAAAATATCGGGCCAACGGGTGACTACCTTTCCCTTACTGATGCATTTAATGATCTTGCAGCAAACGGGATTACCTGCACTGTGAACCTGGTTCTTCAACCTGCCTATGTTTCAACGGTGGAGACTTTCCCGATAACTGCAAACCCGATTTCCGGGACCAGTGCCAGCAGGAAAGTTAATGTTTATCCTTCAGCTTCAGGGCTTTCAATTACCAGCAGTAATACTAACGGAACGTTCAACCTGAATGGCCTTAATTATGGAAATATCGACGGCAGGGTAAATGCTACCGGAACTACGAAAGACCTTGTAATCGAAAACTCTTCCACTACAGGTTATGCGATGCAATTTGTCAACGGGGCTTCCAATAATACATTACAATATTGCGTATTAAAGGGTGCCAGCACTTCCATAAGCAATGGTATTGTGACCTTCGGCAGCACAACCGGGACTGCCGGAAACAGCAACAACCTGGTTGACAACTGCGAGATACGCGATGGCGTTTCCAATCCTTTGTATGCGGTATTCTCCGGCGGAAATGTTGCATTCCCTTTATACAACAGCAATAATACCATTTCCAACTGCCTGATTCATGATTTCTATGCCGCCGCCGGGGGTAATCCAATCGGGGTGTATCTCACTACCGGTTCTACTGCATGGACCATCACTGCTAACAGTTTCTATCAGACAACTGCTAAAAGTCCACTGGTTGCCAACGGGTATAATGTTATTCTCTTTGGATGCGGTGACGGATATACGGTTACCAATAACTACATTGGCGGCTCGGCACCCCTCTGCGGGGGGACTGCCTGGACCCTCAACGGGAATGGGACTCCTCCAACCATTGCTAACTTCATTTATGTAATCCGGTTTGCTGCAGGACTTACGGTTAACCCCAGTTCAATCCAGGGAAATACGATTTCCAATATTATCCTGAATACCAGCCCTTCGGCTTCCTCTATCTATTTCACAGCTTTCCTTTCGGCTGTTGGCATTCAGAATATCGGTGATATAACCCCAAACATTATTGGTTCGGGAACAGGCAACGGTTCAATCACCATCAATGTAGGAAACGGAGCATATACCTCGACCTATGAAGGGATCGATTTCAGGGGACTTTATGGAAACGTAAAAAATAATATTGTCGGCTCGCTGACAATAAACGGCTCTTCCACTTCGACTTATGCCCTGACTCTCCGGCCAATTTCGGTTACTCCGACCGTGCAGAACGGAACCTGTGCGGTTTCAGGTAACCTGGTAGGAAGCCTTACTACGGCCAACAGTATTCAATGCCCGGCAGCCGCAAATCCTCCTTTGCAGATACAGGGTCTGTATGTTTCTTCAGCCGGAGCCGGCACTTTATCAGTAGCCAACAATACAGTCGCCAATATCAGTAACCTGAGTGCGACCACCACTTCTCATATCATAGGCATCTATAATTCCGGTACCGGCCTTCCAAATGTGGTTAATGGAAATACGGTCCGCGATCTCACTACCACCTCCATCAATACGACAATTGCCGGGATTGCCTCATTGAACGGGATATATTCTCTTAATTCCGTTCCCGGTTCAGTTATCAGGTCCAATAACATATACAACCTGACTAATACCTCTGCTACGGCAACTGTAGGTATTCATGGTTTATATTTCGGGCACTCAGCCGGCAATCTTTTAGTTGAGAAGAATTTTGTTCATAGTATAGGCCTGTCAACAAACAGTGCAACTGCCCAGGTCGACGGGATTTATTCAGCTATTTCCGGCACGTATGGAACTTTTAAGAACAATATGATCCAGTTGGGGATTAATCCGGATGGGACTCCGAATACTTCCAGTTGTATTATCAATGGTTTTTATGAAAGCAGTTCATCGCTCGACAGTATTGTCAACAACAGCATTTATGTAGGAGGCGCTCCTGCTGCTGTTACCACCGGAAGTACCTATGCCTTTAACAGTGTGATGACTCCTTCTTTATCCACACCCAGGGTATGCCTAGGAAATATATTCTATAATGCACGTTCAGGCGGCCTTACAGGAAAACATTACGGAATAAAGATTGCCGGAACAACGGCATTCCCCCTTGGAGTAACCAGTAATTATAACCTCATCCTTGCCAATGGTGCAACCGGAGGAACTTTCGGGTATTTCAACTCGCTTGATCAGGCAAGCTTTTCAGCTTACAAAGCTGCTACTGGAACTGAAATGGCCAGTGGAAGTGCTGACCCGAACTTTGTAGCTCCTGCGGGAAATACAGCCACATCAAACCTGCATGTTCAGACACCCACCCCGGTTGAAGGGGCCGGAATTGCACTTGCAAATGTAACTGACGATTTCGACGGAACCGCCAGGAGCGGATTAACGCCTCCCGATGTAGGTGCCGATGCAGGCAACTTCACCCTTTCAGCCGATGTCTTTGGCCCCAACATTTCCTTTGTACCGATGGGTAACGGAACCACTGCCAACCGCAGTCTGAGCAACTGGGCCACGATCACCGATAATATCGGAGTATCAACAGGGACAAGTCTTCCCAGGTTATATTTCAAAAAGTCGACCGATGCAAACGCATTTTTAGGTAATACCAGCGCCGATAACGTATGGAAATATTTGATCGCCAGTAATTCAACAAGTCCTTTCAGCTTTACCATTGATTATTCCATTATCAATGGCGGAAGTGTTGCTGCTACAAACATCATCCAATATTTCGCTGTTGCCCAGGATGCTGCCAATAACCTCAGTTCAAATTACCTGATGGCCGGATCCGGAGCCAATCCCCCGGTACAGAATATCAATGCAGCGCCGGCCACCGTTCAATCATACACTATTGTGGCAAGCACAATCCCTACAGCTATCACCGTTCCGGGTACTTATCCCACAATTACCGGAACAGGCGGAGCCTTTGATATGATCAACCAGGGAGTTTTGGCAGGAAATACCACCATTTCTGTAACTGCTGATCTGGTTGAACCCGGTACCGTAGCTCTGAATGCATGGGCAGAAGATGTTCCAGGCGCTAATTACAGGCTTACGATCAAGCCGGATGCAACTACCCTTCGTTCCATCAGCGGAACTGCCGTTGCAACCGGAACAGCTATGATCAGAACAAACGGAGCCAGTCGTTTCTGTATTGACGGAGGAACCGGAAAGTATCTGACCTTCCGCAACACCAACGCTACTGCAGCCAACACCGGGCCGACCATCCAGTTCAACGGAGGTTCGCTGAATGATACCCTTAAGAACTGCACCATTGAGAATAACGGAACCACCACTACCTATGGTACCATTAATATCGGGACCACCGGAATCAATTCAGTGGTAATTTCCGGAAATGATGTCCGTGATGCCACCGCAGGAACTTCAGGAGTGCAGACTACTGCAATCTACAATGCTACCTTTACCAATACCCTCAAGGTTGTGAACAACAATATTTACAACTTTAAGAACTATGGTCTGTATTTCACTACCGTGGCTGACGGAGCCGTAATTTCGGGAAACAGTTTCTATTACAATTCTGCTACAGCTTCCACTGCAAATCAGTACTGTATTTACCTCATAGGAAGTACAAACAACCATACCATCAGTAACAACTTCATTGGCGGGCAGTCACCGCTTTGCGGGGGAACAGCCTGGGCAAACACCACCACCAACTACATCTACGGGATGTACCTGACCCTGGGAATAACGTTACCTTCCACAGTTTCCGGTAATACAATCCAGAATATCAATTTCAGCAACACCGGATCCGTTTATTTATATGGCATCGATTTTACAGCCGGTGTGGCCAATGTACTGAATAATACATTGGGCAGCCCGACTGTAGCCGGTTCCATCACCATGAACAATTCGGCCGGATATCTTTACGGAATCTATGGAGCTTTATCAGCAACAGCACCTTCTTCCATACAGGGAAATACGGTCGCCGGAATCAGTTTCACCAACACTTCCTATACGGGTGCTGCCTACTTCATTTATTTTACGGCCGGTATGGTAAAAATTGGTACTGTAACTCCAAATGTTGTTGGAAGTGCTACTACTCCGGCTTCCATCACGCTGGCCGGCACAGCTTCCCTGTACGGGATTTCCTGTACTTCGACCAATCCCGGCAATGCAATTGAAAACAACATAGTAGGAAACTGGTCATTTACGGCTACAACCGGATCACCCTTTGCAAGAGGGCTTTATATCTACTCAGCAAATACCAAAAAGAATAAAGTCTTTAATTTCAGCTGCACCAATGCCGGGGCAACTCCTACTTTCTATGGAATATACAACTATGGAGCCAGCGGGATTACCAACGATCATTCCAACAACCTCGTATCGCTGGATGGCGGTGTAGCAACAAATCCGACCCTTTATGGCTGGTATGATAATTCCTACTCTTCGGCATACTTTAATCTCTACTTCAACTCCATCAACGTAAGCGGAGCCGCCACAGGAACTTCAAGTACCTATGCCTACTACAGAAGTGTAGCTGCATTTTATACCCTGAACAACAACATTTTCTCCAACACAAGAGCAGCCGGAGGAACAGGTAAACATTACGCGGCATATATTTCCAGCATCGGATCCCTGTCTTCAAACTACAATGATCTCTACGCTCTTGCAGGTCCTCTGGGCTATTATAATGCTGCTGACCTTGCCAGTCTTACTGCCTGGAAAACCGCTACCGGATTTGATGTTAATTCGCAAAATGCTGATCCTCAATTTGTTTCTTCCACCGACTTGCATACAGCCAGGCCGGAACTTAACAACGCCGGAATATCTGTTCCATCAGTAAGCACGGATTATGCAGGTGTTACCCGCAATAATCCTCCTGATATCGGTGCCTATGAATTTTCACTGAGCCCGATTGTCGCAACAACAGCAGCAACTGCCATTACAGGCAGTTCGGCAACCCTGAACGGATCAGTTCTGGCAAACGGAGAAACCGTTGTCACTTCTTTCGTATACGGGACTAGCCTTGCATTCGGCACAACAGTTACCGGAACCCCCTCACCGGTTACCGGGGTATCAAATACCGGGGTTAGCTATAACCTTACCGGTTTGCTTCCCAATACAACCTATTATTTCCAGTTAAACGGAAACGTAGGAGCTTCGGTCTATAACGGCCTTCCGCCACTGAGCTTTACTACCTCCGCCATTTTGCCGACAGTTGTTACAGTTGCTGCAACAGCAGTAACATCCACAACTGCCGTGATGAACGGGACTGTAAATGCAAATAACGCCAGTACAGCAGTCACATTTGAGTACGGTCTTACCACGGGTTACGGAAACAGTGTTACAGCCGTTCCCAGTCCTGCAACAGGAATGTCAGTGACTACGGAATCCTATTCTCTTATCGGACTGATTCCAAATACAACCTATCATTTCAGGATAAATGGCCAGAACCTGGCCGGGACGGCCAATGGCCTGGATCTCACATTTACTACCCCTGCAGTACTGCCGTTAGTAACAACGAATGCAGCCTCAGCAGTGACAGGTGTTTCCGCAACTCTGAACGGAACCGTGAATGCCAACAATGCCAGTACTGCAGTAACTTTTGAATTCGGTCTGACAACCGGATATGGCAGCACTTATGCCGCCATCCAAAGCCCGGTAACCGGAACATCAAATACGGCTGTTACTTACAATGTAACTTCCCTTACTCCCAATACCACCTATCATTACAGGGCTGTCGGAGTAAATTTGGCCGGTACGGCCAATGGCCTCGATCAAACCTTTACCACCTCAATGGTAGCCCCTACGGTCACAACCAATGCTGCTACCTCTGTGGGTTCCACAACTGCAACTATGAATGGCACCGTGAATGCAAACAATGCTATCACAGCCACTTCTTTTGAATATGGACTTACGGTTGCGTATGGCACCTCAGTGGCTGCCGTTCCCACTCCAATAAGCGGGACTATCCCAAACTCAATCGCAAATTCCTTATCCGGCCTGATACCCAACACCACTTACCATTTCCGCGCTGTTGGCGTGAATGCCGGAGGGACTACCAATGGTGCAGATCTTACTTTTACCACATCAGCCATTTTACCATCTGTGGTAACGGTTGCTGCTTCTTCAGTTACTGCAACAACGGCTGTCATCAACGGAACCGTAAATGCCAACAATGCAAGCACAGCCACTTCTTTTGAATATGGACTTACGATTGCATATGGTACCTCGGTGGCTGCCGTTCCGACTCCTGTAAGCGGGACCAGCCCAAACGCAATCTTTAATTCCTTAACCGGCCTTCTGCCCAATACTACTTATCATTTCCGGGCAGTCGGAGTAAACATTGCCGGAACAGCTAATGGTACGGATCTTACCTTTACCACCCAAACCATGGCTCCTACAGTTATTACCACAGCTGCATCCGGTGTCGGTACCAATTCGGCTACACTCAACGGGAGTGTGAACGCAAACAACCAGTCGGCTGCCGTGACCTTTGAATATGGTCTCACCGTAAGCTATGGTACTGTCATCGCAGCAATTCCTTCACCCGTAACAGGTAGTTCTGTAAACCTGGTTTCGGCAGGCATCAGCGGATTGTCACTAAATACTGTCTACCACTTCAGGGCGGTTGCAGTAAATGCTACCGGTACTACCTATGGTAATGATAATACCTTTACAACAGGCTGCCAGATTCCAAGCCCTGCCGGATCCATTACCGGCCCGGCAAGTATCTGCCAATCGACCAATAACGTAGTATTCAGCGTGGGTACCATTACCAACGCGGTTACCTATGTTTGGGCATTACCGGCAGGTGCAACGATTATCAGCGGAGCCTTATCCAATTCCATTACGGTCAATTTTAGTGGTACGGCTGTTTCCGGGAATGTCACTGTTTATGGCAGCGGTGTTTGCGGCGACGGATTGCCTTCATCACTGGCTGTTACGCTTAATCCCCGCCCTGTGCCGTCCATTACCGGCCCGGCCAGCGCTTGTGCTGGCTCAACAGGCAATATTTATTCAACCACTTCCGGAATGGCCGGTTATACCTGGACCGTTTCCGCAGGGGGAACAATCACTGCCGGCCCGGGAACCAGCACTATTACAGTTACCTGGACCGGTGCCGGAGGCCAGACAGTGAGCCTGAATTACACCAATGCAAATTCCTGTAATGCAACTTCCGCTACTGTAAAGAATGTCACCGTGAACCCGCTGCCTCTGCCTACCATCACCGGACTTGCTTCAGCTTGCGCGGGTACAAGCGGGGTTACTTACACTACAGAAGCTTCTATGACCGGGTATACCTGGACCGTTTCCGCAGGCGGCATTATCACCGCCGGGGCAGGAACCGCTGCAATTACAGTAACCTGGAGTACTGCAGGTGCACAAACTGTTTCAGTGAATTATACGAACGGCAACAGCTGTTCTGCTGTTTCAGCTACTGTTAAGAACGTAACTGTGAACCCTCTGCCTGTGCCAACCATTACCGGCCTGGCTGCCGTTTGCGCCGGGACAACCGCTGTTACCTATTCAACGGAAACCTCCATGACAGGCTACACCTGGACCGTTTCGGCCGGGGGCATCATTACTGCCGGTGCAGGAACAGGCGCGATCACAGTGACCTGGAATACCGCGGGTGCACAAACGGTTTCGGTGAACTACTCCAATGGCAACGGCTGTTCTGCGGCCGCAGCTACCGTGAAGAACGTGACCGTTAACCCGTTGCCGGTGCCAACCATCACAGGATTGGCTGCCGTTTGCACAGGTACAACCGGAGTTACTTATTCCACCGAAGCTTCTATGACCGGCTATATCTGGACTATTTCTGCCGGCGGAATTATCACCGCAGGTGCAGGAACCAGGACGATAACCGTTACCTGGAGTACTGCAGGTACACAAACTGTTTCCGTTAACTATACCAATGGCAACAGCTGCTCTGCCGTAGCCGCGACTGTGAAGAATATTACAGTCAATGCACTTCCGGTACCCACAGTAACCGGCCTTGCTTCCGTCTGTGTTGGCACAACCGGCACAACTTACACTACTCAAGCCTCAATGACCGGTTATACCTGGACCATTTCAGCCGGTGGAACCATCACTGCAGGTGCCGGAACCAATGCAATAACTGTGAGCTGGAATACTGCAAGTGCGCAGACGGTGAGTGTAAACTACACCAATGCCAATAGCTGCACAGCAACTTCAGCTACTGTTTTCAATGTTACCGTGAATCCGCTTCCTGTACCGGTAATTACCGGATCGTCCAGTGTCTGCGCGGGATCAACCGGGAATATCTATTCTACAGCTACGGGAATGACAGGCTATACCTGGGCAGTTCCAAGCGGCGGGACAATCACCGCCGGAACCGGAACCAATGCCATTACCGTTACCTGGAACACGGCCGGTGCAAGAACAGTAACGGTAAACTACATCAATGCCAACGGCTGTACCGCTACCACCGCAACCGTATACAACGTTACGGTCAACGCGCTGCCTGTGCCTGTTATCACGGGACCCGCAACGGCTTGTGCAGGAGTCACCGGTAATACTTATGCAACTGCCTCCGGTATGACCGGATATAACTGGACAGTTTCGGCCGGGGGAACCATTGCCTCCGGTGCCGGAACCAACAGTATTCAGGTTACCTGGACAACTACAGGAGCAAAAACGGTCACGGTGAACTACCTGAATGCACAGGGATGTGCTGCCCCGACTGCTTCCAGCTTTGCAACCACGGTTAACCCGGCACCTGCTCCCACCATTACCGGCCTGAACCTGGTTTGCGCCGGGACCAGCAATGTGCTCTATACTACCCAGCCGGGATTCAGCAATTATTCCTGGAGTGTTTCCTACGGTGGCATCATCACAGCCGGTCAGAATTCAAACCAGGTCTCTGTGAACTGGGGTACGACCGCAGGGCCGAAATTCATCGCTGTGAATTATGATAACTCATTCGGATGCAGCGCCGTTCAACCCTTCATGTACACGGTTACTGTCCTGGAAGCCCCGACCCCACTGATTGCAGGAGAGGATACAACCTGCCAGGGAAGCACAGGGGTTGCCTATTCCACAGAGCCAAATAATACGGCTTATGTGTGGACGATTTCTTCAGGAGGAACAATTACCTCCGGTGCCGGTTCTGCTACTATCCACGTTAGCTGGAATACAGCCGGAAACCAGAACGTCAGCGTGAACTATACCAATGCAGCCGGTTGCAATGCTGTTGCACCTACCTCTTTCACAGTGTACGTAGCGCCTAAACCTGCCGCTGCCGGGGCAATTACCGGTACAACCCCGGTTTGCGCCGGAACTCACAACGTGGTTTATTCGGTGCCGGTTATCGCCAATGCCCTGACTTACAGCTGGACCGTTCCAGCCGGGGCTACCATTGTTTCAGGTGCCAATACCAACAGCATTACGGTGAATTTCGCCCTGACCGCTGCCTCAGGCATCTTTAAAGTGAACGGCGTAAACAATTGCGGAAGTGGAAGCAGTTCTCCTAACTTTAGCGTGACGGTGAACCCCTTACCATCGACTCCGGTTATCACTCAACATGGAGATACTCTTACCAGTTCGGCCAACTCAGGGAACCAATGGTACCTCAACGGGAATGTTATCCCCGGTGCTACCGGTAAAAACTATGTAGCCGTTTATATCGGCAACTATACCGTGGTCGTAACCCTCAGCGGTTGCAGTTCTGCCGTATCCAACAGCATCCTGGTTTTACCGGTTTCGGTCAATAACCGGGAAGCAGGTCAGACTTTCGAAATCTATCCCAATCCGAATAACGGGCAATTCAACATCAAGCTGGAGAACCTGAAACCGGATGAGTATTCAATCGAAATCTACAACGGCATCGGATCGCTGGTCTGGAAACAGGAAAACGTGAGAATGGATGGTTCATACTCCACTCCTGTCAACCTGAAGGATTTCCCGGCCGGTATCTACTCTGTTGCTTTGCGAAATAAGGCAAACAGTCTTATTCGGAAGGTGATTATCCTGAACTGAGCTTAAAACTGAAT
>Ga0118677_10013768_pt1 | contig 11570 bp, 7 predicted proteins | sample AliMusrvi5mmetaG_FD_86154 | JGI IMG/M metagenome (GOLD analysis project Ga0118677, IMG submission 86154) | reverse complement strand
TGATGATTCAAAACAACTATAACATGATCACCGAGATCAACAAGTCGGGCACAACGATCTTGTTAGTAGAACAGAATGCACAGCAGGCGCTGCAGCGCGCTGACCGCGCCTATGTTTTAGAGACAGGCAAAGTTGTTAAAGAGGCCAAGGCTTCCGATCTACTCAACGATCCAGCGGTTCGTGCCGCATACCTCGGCACTGGTGCCGAACACGCTGTTTGATCAAGTTCCTATTAAGTTAGAAATTAAGAGCTTAGGATCAAGCTGGTGATGCGCGCCGTGCATGTTCGTTCGCCAGCTTCATTTGATATTACAATTTCGTAGCAAGCCAGTGTTCGACCTCTAGAGACTGGCGTAGCGACCCCAGTTACTATCCCGCTCCGCGCAGGCTTGTGGTGAGTGGCATTGATATCCACGCCTACTGTTTGCTTCGAACCACCGGCGTGCAACCAGGCGCCGAGGGAACCCAATAATTCTGCGAGCACAACATTTGCACCACCGTGTAGCAGGCCAAAGGCTTGGGTATTAGTCTCGACCGGCATGGTGCCAACGATCCGTTCTGGGGAGGCTTCAATAATCTTGATACCCATCTTGTGATCCAGAGCCCCGATGCCGCGTTCGTTAATCATTTTTAGATAGTCGCTCATGGCGTTATCTTAACGCCGCGCGCACAAAATCACCCTAGAATCATAGGAATGAAACGGTTACTGCTCATCGACGGCCACTCCATGGCCTATCGCGCCTTCTATGCGCTCCCAGTAGAGAACTTTCGAAGTAGCAAGGGCCAGGCAACCAATGCAGTTTATGGCTTTGGCTCGATGTTGGTAAACCTCATCTCTCAAGAGAAACCCACGCACATCGCCGTAGCCTTCGATGTCTCACGTAAAACTTTCCGCACCGAGATTTTTCCCGAGTACAAAGCAACGCGCGCTGCTACACCCGATGAGTTTCGCTCGCAGCTGTCCTATATCAATGAACTTGTAGATTCTCTTGGTATTGCGCGCTTTGCGATGGAGGGCTTTGAAGCAGATGATATTTTGGCGACGCTGTCTACGAGGGCAGTAGCAGAAGGTTGTGAAGTTCTCATCTGTTCTGGCGACAGAGACTCGTTTCAGCTCGTAACATCGCAGATCACAGTGCTCTACCCTAAAAAGGGAGTAACTGAGATGAACCGTATGACCCCTGAGGCGGTCTTCGAAAAATATGGCCTCACCCCGCTTCAATATCCAGACTTTGCCGCCCTGCGCGGAGATCCGAGCGATAACTTGCCATCCGTACCGGGAGTGGGCGAGAAGACGGCAACGAAGTGGATTGCAGATTTTGGCTCCTTGACGGCGCTGACCGATGCAATTGATTCTATTCCGGGGAAGGTGGGAGATTCCCTTCGTTCTAATATCTCCCTAGTTCTGCTAAATCGCGAACTCACATCACTGCGCCATGATCTGGCGATCGATGCAGCCATCGATGATTTGGCATGGGCCGGTCCCGATCTAACCCAAGTTGAGGCCCTGCTTGATACTCTTGAAATAAAAGCGCTTAAAGATCGTATTCATGCACTTGGCCAGAAGACTCCCAAGGCGGTATCAGTTCAACCGAGTTCTGAGATTCCTACTATTTCTGCTGCGCAATTAGCAATGAATCTTAAGAATCGCACGGAACCAATAGCGCTCTTTTCGACGGGTCGATTACGAGATGGCGGATTTTCGATTGCGTTGTCGGCAACGGAGATATACAAAGTCGATGAAGCTGCGGGGGATTGGTTACTCGACGTCGATCTTCCAAAATGGGTGCATGGAGCAAAGCGCGCTCTGCGCAGTGAAGAGATCGCAGGCATCGTATTTGATACCGAGTTGGCCGCCTACTTGATCAATCCTGGTGGTAGGAATCTTGAGCTGACGGATTTAGCGCAGCGCTTCCTTGAGATATCTATCCCTGAAGTAACGGACGATCTCTTTTCAACCTTTAATCCGCTCCTCGCTGGAACGATTTTTGAACTAGTACCCGTCCTTCGCCAAGAGATGTCCGATCGATCGCTCATAGATTTGTACAACAATCTAGAGATGCCTACCGCCTTCGAGTTGGCCGATATGGAACATCTGGGAATAGCGGTAGATAAGTCGAAACTTGAGAATTTACGTGCTTTCTTCTTGCAGGAGGTCGATCGTGAAACCACTGCGGCACATAAGGTGGTGGGCCACGAATTTAATATTGGATCGCCGAAGCAACTCCAGGTAGTTCTCTTTGACGAGCTGCAGCTTCCTAAAACCAAGAAGATCAAGACTGGCTTTACAACCGATGCTGAAAGTTTGGAGTGGTTAGGGACGAAAACTGGCCATCCAATCCTCTCCCACCTACTGCGTATTCGCGAAACCAGTAAATTGCTGACAACCGTTGATGGCCTATTAAATGCTATCGCCGATGATGGTCGAATCCACACTACATTTCAGCAGACGGTAGCTGCGACCGGGCGCCTATCTTCCACCGAACCCAACCTGCAGAATATTCCGGTTCGCACGCAAGAGGGTCGCCGCATCCGTGATTGCTTTATCGCCGCTAAGCCTTACATCCATCTTCTGACTGCGGATTACAGCCAGATTGAGATGCGCATCATGGCCCACCTCTCCAAAGACGCGGGTCTGATAGCAGCCTTTAAAAGTGGCGAGGATCTGCACAGCACGGTGGGTGCTCAAGTATTTGGCGTTTCAGTACAAGACGTGGATCCAGAGATGCGTCGCCAAATTAAGGCGATGTCATACGGACTTGCCTACGGATTATCTGCTTACGGTTTGGCGCAGCAACTCAACCTTTCGCCCGGCGATGCCCAAGAGTTAATGCATCAATACTTTAAACGCTTTGGTGGGATCCAGGATTACTTGAAGATAGTGGTCGAAGAGGCTCGAGCCAAGGGCTATACCGAAACGATTTTGGGAAGGCGGCGTTATCTTCCAGATCTTTCCAGCGATAACCGGCAGCGTCGCGAGGTCGCTGAGCGCATGGCGTTAAACGCTCCAATTCAAGGTTCTGCTGCAGACATTATTAAGGTGGCGATGCTGAATGTGGCACGAGTTCTACAGAAGGACAAGTACGAATCGCGCTTGCTGTTGCAGGTACACGATGAACTCATATTTGAAGTTGCTGCGGGCGAAGAGGATCGATTATCCGAGATGGTTCGGCAAGAAATGGAGAGCGCGGTCGAGCTTTCACTTCCGCTCTCAGTCAATATTGGTACGGGTTTGAGCTGGGATTTAGCAGCCCACTAGGCGCTGATATTGCTCCGGTCGAAGGGCTGCAACCACCGCTGACCAGCTAAAATTAAAATGAAACCAGCTCCAAACATCAGAGTTGTGATCGCGAAACAATAATGCGGGGAGAAGTGTTGCGAGATAAAACCTCCACTTGATTGTCCAAGCGCTCCAAATGTTCCCTCGGTGGTCCAAAGCCAACCAATTGCGGCGGCCCCACTGCCATACGGCCGAATTACTTCAAGTTGTTCTAAGTAGAAAACCTGCTCGGCACCTCCAATAAAGCCAAAGAGAGATAAAACAACTAAGAGCGACCAGCCTGGATTCACAAAGGCAAAAGGAAGGGTTGTGAGAAACCAGAAGAGATAGATAATTCGAAAGCCTTTAACCGGCGCGATATGCCGACCAAGTGAACCTGCGATGAGACTTCCGAAGATGGAAAGTGCAGCGGTGGTTCCAAATGCGAGGCCAGCAAATTGCGGTTGATTGTGCAGAGAACTAATGGCTGGAATGGCAATCTGATATGTACCAGTACCAAAACCAATGAGGACACCTTCGGCCATCAATAATCTAAACCCTGGGGTCTTGAGGAGAGTCTGCCCACCACGCTCACGTTTTTCAGGACGCCATTCCTTGCTGAACTTAAGGGAAGAAAGCGCAATCCCACCAATGAATATTAAGCAAGCCGTGGCTATTAGTCCGCTCGCTGGATGACAAGAGAGTGCAAGCGTCGTTGCTAGAGCTGGTCCAAGCACGACGCCGAGATTCATGGATGCGGTATCGATTGCGATAGCAGTTCGATATTGATCTTCTGGAACGGCAGTGCGCCACATGGGGCGTACCGAGAGATTGATAGGGGGAGCGGTGAAACCAAGGATTCCAGCGAAGACGATCAAGAGTGTGGCGCCGTGGCAGGCCGAGAGCGAGGCAAGGGCAATGGCATAACCTGGCACAAAGACTCGCAGTGGGATTTTTAACCCCATCCGATCAATCGCAGCTGCGCGTAGCCCGGTGCTCAGCGAGCCCACGACTCCATTTACTCCCGCTGCTAGACCGGCGAGTGCGATGGAGTGGGTGTCATCGTGGACTTTGAAGTAAATATCGAGGCCAACCATGCCGTAGGCAAGACGGGCTGGGAAAGCTGCCAGCATCATCGCTAGCGCTCTTGGATTACGTAAAATCGCCCAATATGCCCGCACAGAGAGCATTCTAGCCCGCCTTCTAGATACCCGGTTTGAACTTTAATCTGAGCGTAAGTACCCTTAGCCTCTCGCACACCGTGCGATATTTACCACCTTCTACTTTCTATCCCTACGGAGCAAATTGAGCACTATTCACGCAGTAAATGACATTGGCAGCGCGGAAGATTTTCTAGCCGCAATCGAAGGCACAATCAAGAATTTCAACGATGGAGATCTAGTCTCAGGAATCGTTGTTCAGATTGATCGCGAAGAAGTACTCCTTGATATTGGTTACAAGACCGAAGGTGTAATTCCATCTCGCGAACTTTCAATTCGTCACGATATCGATCCATCAGAGATCGTAAAACTTGGTGATCGCGTTGAAGCTCTAGTACTCCAGAAGGAAGATAAAGAAGGTCGCTTGATCCTCTCCAAGAAGCGTGCTCAATATGAGCGTGCTTGGGGCGAGATCGAAGGCAAAAAGGAACGCGACGAAGTCGTTACCGGTTTGGTCATCGAAGTTGTTAAGGGTGGCTTGATTGTTGACATCGGACTCCGCGGCTTCTTGCCAGCATCACTCGTTGAAATGCGTCGCGTACGCGATCTGACTCCTTATATCGGCAAGGAAGTTGAATGCCGCATTATCGAGCTTGATAAGAATCGCAACAACGTCGTTCTTTCACGTCGTGCATATCTTGAGCAGACTCAATCAGAGTCTCGTACAACATTCCTCAACCAGCTCACAAAGGGCCAAGTTCGCACCGGTGTAGTTTCGTCGATCGTTAACTTTGGTGCTTTCGTTGATCTTGGTGGAGTAGATGGTCTCGTCCACGTTTCGGAACTCTCTTGGAAGCACATCGATCATCCAAGTGAAGTTGTTGAAGTTGGAGATGAAGTAACCGTTGAAGTTCTCGAAGTTGATTTCGAGCGCGAGCGTGTTTCACTCTCACTTAAGGCAACTCAAGAAGATCCATGGCAGGCATTTGCTCGCACCCACACCATCAACCAAGTTGTTCCTGGTGAAGTTACTAAGTTGGTTCCATTCGGCGCGTTTATCCGCGTCTTCGAAGGAATCGAAGGCTTGGTACATATCTCCGAGTTGGCTGAACGCCATGTCGAAATTCCAGAGCAGGTTGTTCAAGTTGGAGATGAGCTATTTGTAAAGATCATCGATATCGATCTTGAGCGTCGCCGTATCTCTCTTTCTCTCAAGCAGGCTAACGAGGGTCATGAAGTTGAGATCGAAGCATTCGATCCCAGCCAATACGGAATGCCAGCTCGTTACGATGCTGAAGGAAACTTCATCTACCCAGAAGGCTTTGATGCTGACTCACAAGAGTGGCGTGCAGGCTTCGAAACGCAGCGCGAAGAGTGGGAGCGTCAGTACGCTGAAGCCCAAACTCGCTTCCTTGCACACAAGAAGCAGAAGGCAGAGGCGAAGGCTGCAGATGCCGCCGCAACTCCAGAAGCTGAAGAGGTCGCAGAGTAATCCTCGAGCGACTCCCATAGAGTTGAAGGCCCTGACGCTAGCGTCGGGGCCTTTTTCATTTTGATTGGTGGTGCCTACTCAAATCAGCATGAGTAGGCTTACGGGGTGCTTCTCGTTGCTTTGACAGGTGGAATCGGCTCTGGAAAATCCCTAGCCGCGCAGTTCTTTGCGTCCTGTGGCGCCCAAATCTTGGATTTTGATCAATTAGCTCGAGATGTGATCGAACGGGGTACTGAGGGTTTCGACGAAATCTTGGTTCGCTTCGGCGACGATGTTTTGCGCGAAGGAAATTTGGACCGCGCCAAGTTGGCTGAAATTGTCTTTAGCGATGATATAGCTCGCAAAGATTTAGAGGCGATTACTCACCCGAAGATCCGGGCGGCTTTTGACGAGGTTGTCGCTGGGCTCGCCCCGGAGGCGATCCTTGTTAGCCAGATCCCGCTGCTAGCCGAGAGTGATTATCCCTACCCCTTCGACTTCGTGGTGACTGTCAGTGCTAGCGAGGATACTCGCCGAGCCCGACTCATTAATCGCGGAATGAAGGATTATCAGGTGACACAACGAATGCAGGCTCAGGCCACAGACGCACAGCGTGCGGCGGTAGCTGACGCGATTCTGGTCAACGACGGTAGCGAAGATGATTTGTTGCGCCAAGTAGAAAATCTTTATGAAGATCGCCTCTACCCTGCCCGAATGGGGATGTAGTGCGTCCAATTTCAGATTTACAACGGAAAGTTAAGCCCTTCGAAGTAATCAGCGATTACATTCCTTCCGGAGATCAGCCGACTGCGATCGCCGATCTCACCCGGCGAATTGAAGCGGGGGAGCAAGATGTTGTTCTCTTGGGTGCCACCGGTACCGGAAAATCCGCCACTACCGCTTGGCTCATCGAGCAGTTGCAACGACCCACTTTGGTTCTCGCCCCCAATAAAACTTTGGCGGCACAGCTAGCAAATGAATTCAAAGAACTTCTTCCCAATAATGCGGTCGAATACTTTGTTTCTTACTACGACTATTACCAACCAGAAGCCTATGTTCCGCAATCAGATACCTTTATCGAGAAGGATTCCTCGGTTAATGAAGAGGTCGAAAGGTTGCGCCACTCGGCTACCAATTCACTTCTCACCCGACGCGATGTGATTGTGGTTGCCACCGTCTCTTGCATTTACGGTTTGGGTACGCCGCAGGAATATGTCGATCGCATGATCCGACTGCGCGTGGGTGACTCCATCGAACGCAATCAATTGCTGCGTCGCTTCGTGGATATCCAATACAAGCGCAACGATATGGCCTTTGAGCGGGGGACTTTCCGCGTCCGCGGCGATACCGTCGAAATCATTCCGATGTATGAAGAGCATGCCATCCGTATCGAGATGTTTGGCGATGAGATTGAAAAGATTATGACGTTGCATCCTTTGACCGGCGAGATCATTCGTGACGAAACCGAGATGTATATATTTCCTGCCTCACACTATGCGGCGGGCGACGAAACCATGAAGCGCGCGATCGTGGATATTGGTGATGAGATGGAAGAGGCTGTTCTCAAATTTGAAAAAGCGGGCAAGCTTCTAGAGGCACAGCGCCTGCGCATGAGAACCACCTTTGATATCGAAATGATGCAGCAGTTAGGTTTCTGTAGCGGAATTGAAAACTATTCGCGTCATATCGATGGCCGTGGCGCTGGCTCGCCCCCCAACTGCCTGCTTGACTATTTCCCGGAAGATTTTCTCGTCGTCATTGATGAATCACACGTCACGGTTCCTCAGATCGGTGCGATGTACGAAGGAGATGCCTCTCGAAAGCGGACCCTAGTTGAGCATGGATTCCGTCTGCCTAGCGCGATGGATAACCGGCCACTACGTTTTGATGAATTTCTTACCCGCAAGGGACAGAGCGTTTATCTCTCTGCGACCCCAGGCAAGTACGAAATGGCAAAGGTCAATGGGGATGTGGTCGAGCAGGTTATTCGCCCGACTGGACTCATCGACCCAGCAATTATTCTCAAACCCATTAAGGGCCAGATTGATGATCTCGTGGCAGAGATCAACTTACGTGCCGAACGCAACGAGCGCGTACTTGTTACAACACTGACGAAGAAGATGTCCGAAGATTTAACGGATTACCTTCTCGGGCTTGGGATAAGGGTGCGCTACCTGCACTCCGAAGTGGATACCTTGCGTCGCGTTGAGCTACTGCGCGAGCTGCGCTCTGGCGAATATGATGTTTTGATTGGTATCAACCTTTTGCGCGAAGGACTCGATCTTCCGGAAGTTTCTCTCGTTGCAATTCTCGATGCTGATAAGCAAGGGTTCTTACGATCGGCCACCTCATTGATTCAGACCATCGGACGTGCCGCCCGAAATGTTTCCGGCGAAGTTCATATGTATGCCGACAGCATCACGCCCGCAATGGCACAGGCAATCGATGAGACAAACCGGCGCCGCGCCAAGCAAGTTGCCTACAACTTAGAAAATGGCATTGATCCAACTCCTTTGCGCAAGAAGATCGCTGATATCACCGATCTGATCACCAAAGAGGCCGAAGATAGCCGCGCCCTGACACAGGGCAACAAAAACAAGGCGAATCAGACTCCTGCCATTAAACATCAACGCCTCTCCGGCGTCTCCCTACCGCGACAAGAGTTGCTCGCTCTCATAGAATCCCTCACGGATCAGATGAAGTCGGCGGCGGCTGAGTTGCAATTTGAATTGGCAGCCCGACTTCGCGATGAATTGCGCGACCTTAAGCGCGAACTACGGGGCATGGAGGAGGCAGGCGTATGACAACCGATCGCCTGATTATTCGCGGAGCGCGCGAACATAATTTGAAGGATGTCTCCCTTGATTTACCGCGCAATGCCTTAATCGTCTTCACCGGCCTTTCAGGTTCTGGAAAGTCCTCACTCGCATTCGACACGATCTTCGCCGAAGGTCAGCGTAGATATGTGGAATCTTTATCAGCTTACGCCCGCCAATTTCTGGGGCAGATGGATAAGCCCGATGTAGATTTCATTGAAGGTCTCTCACCTGCGGTCTCGATCGATCAGAAATCCACCAACCGCAATCCACGTTCTACCGTGGGAACAATCACCGAGGTTTACGACTACCTGCGCCTGCTCTTCGCTCGCGCCGGCCGTCCGCACTGCCCTAATTGCGGCAAAGCCATTGCTCGCCAGACCCCGCAGAACATCGTCGACCAGATCTTGGCTTTGGAAGAGGGAGTTCGTTTTCAAGTACTCGCTCCGGTGATCCGTGAACGCAAAGGTGAGTTCGTCGATCTTTTTACCGACTTCACGACCCAGGGATTCTCCAGAGCCCGCGTCGATGGAACCGTCTATCCGCTCAATGAAGTTCCAAAATTAAAGAAGCAAGAGAAGCACACCATCGAAGTAGTTGTAGATCGCCTGGCAGTTAAAAAAGAGTCGAAGTCACGCATCACCGACTCAATCGAGACCGCGCTCAAGCTTGCCAGCGGAGTTGTAGTTCTCGATTTCGTTGATGCTAAGGCAACCGATCCCGAAAAAGAGCGAGTCTTTAGCGAACATATGGCTTGCCATGATTGCGGCCTCTCCTTCGAAGAGATGGAACCGCGCTCGTTCTCCTTTAACTCACCTTTCGGTGCCTGTCCCGATTGCACGGGCATTGGCACTCGCCTCGAAGTAGATCAAGAACTTGTCGTGCCCGATGATTCGCTCTCGCTCGCAGAAGGAGCAATAGCCCCCTGGGCCGGTGGCCACTCTGCAGAATATTTCGGTCGATTGTTGCAAGGGTTGGCTGATGAGATGGGCTTCTCCATGGACAAGCCGTGGAGCAAGTTGACTATTAAGGCGCGCGAAGCAGTATTACATGGTTCGGATTATGAAGTTCACGTGAAGTACAAGAACCGCTACGGCCGCGTTCGCAATTACTCCACTGGATTTGAAGGTGTTCTTGGATTTATCGAGCGCAAGCACTCGGAAACTGACTCGGATTTCAGCCGCGAAAAATATGAAGCGTATATGCGCGAAACTCCCTGCCCGGTATGTAAAGGCGCCCGACTTAAGCCCGAAGTCCTTGCCGTAACGCTGGGTGGCAAAAATATTTGGGAGATATGCGAACTATCAATCGCAGATTGCGCAGTATTCCTCAAGAAGATTTCACTCAACGCCCGCGAGAAGAAGATCGCAGATCGAGTTCTCAAGGAGGTTCACGCCCGGCTGGGCTTCTTGCTCGATGTCGGTTTGGATTACCTTTCACTCGAGCGCCCGGCAGCAACGCTCTCTGGTGGCGAAGCACAGCGCATCCGTTTGGCTACGCAGATCGGTTCTGGCCTCACCGGAGTCCTCTATGTTCTGGATGAACCAAGTATCGGCTTGCATCAACGCGATAACCGCCGCCTTATCGAAACTCTGACCCGATTGCGTGATCTCGGAAATACCCTGATTGTTGTAGAACACGATGAGGACACAATCCGGATCGCAGACTGGATCGTCGATATTGGTCCAGGCGCGGGGGAGCACGGTGGCAGGGTCGTTTCATCGGGTGATTATCAAGCCTTGATCAACGCTCCCGAATCAATCACGGGTGACTACCTGGCGGGCCGCAGATCGATCCCACTTCCAGCAGAACGTCGTGTAGGGGATCCCAAGCGCAGCGTCGTGGTTAAGGAAGCGAAGGAAAACAACTTAAAAAGCATCAACGTCGCATTTCCATTGGGACTCTTTGTTGCTGTTACCGGCGTCAGCGGCTCTGGAAAATCTACTTTGGTCAATGATGTTCTCTACTCGGTACTTGCGAACAAACTCAACGGAGCGCGCATAGTTCCAGGTCGTCACCGCACGATCACTGGAATCGACCAGCTCGACAAGGTCGTTCACGTGGATCAATCTCCGATCGGTAGAACCCCTCGATCAAACCCAGCGACATATACCGGGGTATTCGACAAGATCCGCGCTCTCTTTTCCGAGACGACCGAGGCCAAGATCCGTGGGTATCAACAAGGCCGTTTCTCCTTCAATGTAAAGGGTGGTCGCTGCGAAAACTGCTCCGGTGATGGCACCATTACGATCGAGATGAACTTCTTGCCAGATGTCTACGTACCGTGCGAGGTCTGCCATGGTGCGCGTTACAACCGCGAGACTCTGGAAGTTCACTACAAGGGCAAGACGATCGCGCAAGTGCTTGCGATGCCCATCGAAGAAGCTTCAAATTTCTTTGAATCGGTTCCTGCGATTTCACGCTATTTAAAGACCCTCAACGATGTTGGCTTGGGGTATGTACGCCTCGGACAATCAGCACCGACGCTCTCGGGCGGTGAAGCCCAGCGGGTTAAGTTGGCCACGGAGTTACAGCGCCGCTCGACAGGTCGCACAATCTACGTTCTCGACGAACCGACGACAGGTTTGCACTTTGAAGATGTCCGCAAGCTCTTGCTAGTTCTCAATCGACTCGTCGATTCTGGAAATACCGTGGTGGTAATTGAACACAATCTGGACGTTATCAAATCTGCCGATTGGGTTATCGACCTCGGACCCGAAGGTGGCGCCGGTGGCGGTACCGTAATTGCCGAGGGCACTCCCGAAGCGGTGGCAAAAGTTTCTGCAAGTTACACCGGAAAATTCTTGGCGGAAGTACTTCACTAGCCGTGAGCAATCCAGCGGATTATCGTCCGAGCAATATTC
>Ga0118677_10009170_pt2 | contig 11570 bp, 9 predicted proteins | sample AliMusrvi5mmetaG_FD_86154 | JGI IMG/M metagenome (GOLD analysis project Ga0118677, IMG submission 86154) | reverse complement strand
GCATGAGCAGTAACAATCCGTCCGCACCGACTCCAAAATGGCGGTTGCACATTGCTTGAGCAAGATTGGACCAATCTGTTTTGGTGTCGGCGGTCTCCAACAGCACAAAATCATTACCGACACTCTGGACTTTAGTAAAATCCATATTCCGATTTCTTCTCTTTCAAAAACCCGTTAACTAATTGTGTTGCCCCGCCGAAATAATCTGCCTCCACATCAAACCAATGAATCCGGGGGTCGTTCAGGCGAAACCAGTTGTACTGGTGCCTTACCAGACGATGAGTTTCAGCTTTAATCCGGTCGGCCATTTCCCGGAGATCGAGTTCACCTTTTAAGTAACTTACCGTCTCTTTATAGCCTACGCTTTTAAGGCCGGGTGCATCTGATAAGAAACCCATATCTAGAACCGATCTAACTTCTTCAACTAAACCCTTTTCTAACATTTTATCGACACGAGCGTCAATGTACCGATAAAGAACTTCACGAGATGCGGTCAGACCAATGACCAACACGCGATATGGAGGCATTCGTTTAACACGTGGATTCATATTATCAGAAATCGTCCCTGATCGAATTTCAAGAGCCCTTATTACTCGGCGAGCATTTCTTGGATCGATTTGGCTGGCGGCCTCTGAGTCTAATTCGACTAGCTCACGGTAAAGTGTTTCGCTTCCTTCCATATTGGCTCGAGCCTCAAGCGATTGGCGCAATTCGATGTTTGGAGCAACTAGAGGTATCTGCCACCCTTCCAATATCGTCCAAACATACAAACCGCTGCCTCCTACTAAAAGAGGCAACCTGCCACGCGATTGGATTTCGTCTATGGTTCGATAGGCCAGTCGTTGAAAATCAGCCAGGTTGTAATGCCAGGCCCCCATCAGATGCAAGCCCTTCATGATCAGATGTCGATTCGGTACGATCGGACTCGGTGCCGTGCACCATCCGACATAGGCCATTTTACCCTTTCGCCGCAAGGCCTCCAAACAGGTTGCGTGCGCGGCGGGAATCCCGGCACAATCAATCGCCTTATTCGCCCCTTTGCCGCCGGTCAAATCCAGGACTTGCGCCACCACGTCCGGATCCGCCGGATTCAATATGCGCTCAGCGCCCAACGTCCGGGCCAGTTCGCTCCGATAGGGATTACTCTCCAACCCGATCACCCGCGCGCCGCGGAATCGCGCATTCACCACCGCACCCAACCCCACCGGGCCCAATCCCGGAATCAAAACCGTATCCATCCCATTGATCCCCAATAATTCACACGCGCCGAAAGTCGGACCCAGGGCGCACAGGGTCAACGCCGCCTGCTCGTAATTGACCCCGTCAGGAATCGGAGACAAGAGCCAGTCGGGTTTCAGCACATATTGCGCCAGGGTTGCATTCCCTTCCTCGGAGCCGGTAAAAGCCTGGAAATCGATCCACTGCTCACAATGAATATATTCGCCGGACTGACACAACTCACATTGCCCGCAGGCAGTCCCGGGCTGGACAACCACCCGATCCCCCGGCTTTACCCGGCAAGGCTGGGCCACGGCCACGACTTCACCCACCGCCTCATGGCCATAACCATTCCCTCCCGTTCCGTCCACAAACCCCTTAAACTCCGTACACATCGGAGCAATCTCAACTTTGACCAATACCCAGTTTTCGCGCGGACGCGGATCCGCCACTTCAATAATCGCCGCTTTCCGGACACCTGTTATCGTCACCCGTTTCATAACCGGTACTCCCCCTTCAGGCCCGACGGGCTTGGAGTTTGGCTAATACATTATTCCCAAAGGTCTGCGGCAGGGTCACCCGGCCGGCACCCGCCGCCGAGGCATAGATCGCCATGATCGCCTGATAGGATTTCAGGGAGTTCTCCAGCGAGGAAATATGCCCAACTGTTGGGTCGGCGGCATAGCGGGCGGCCGCATCCAAATGGGCGCTCAAACCGGCGAGCCAGTCGGCATCCCAGGAGGAATCCACCCGCTCCACAGTTCCTCGGATGTAGCGAACGATCTCCATTTTCTGATTCAAGGTGTTCTTGATATGTCCTTGATCACCATACGCCTCCACGGCCATCTGAAACCAGAAATTGGTTTCGCCCGGAAGCGCGTATCCGACGGAACCAAGGGTCAGGTAGGCCCGGGTATCATCGTCGAAACACAGGGTTGCGGTCGCCGCATCGGGCGCCGGAGCCCCTTCCTTGTCGAAACCCTGCAAATCATCCACCTGCCCCATCACCCATTTGAGGGGACGATACTGATGAAAATACAAAACCATGTCCACCAAGTGCGTCCCCTGCTCCAGCAGGTTGCCCATGCAAGTTGCCCGATAGAAACGGATCTGCCCCAGATCGCCGTCATGGATGACCTGCGACGCGCGAGCCCAGGTCTTCATCCATTTTTTCTGGTGCCCCACCGTTATCCGCGGACCACCCGCCTTCGTCATCCAGTCGATCTGGTAGGCCTCATCCGGCGACAGAGCCAGCGGTTTCTCGAGGTTGAACAGCTTGACGCCCGCATTGCCCGCAGCCCGCAGGGCGTCCAGGCGAAAATGCGGATTGGCGGCAACGTCAACCATGTCCGGCTTCACCACCCGCACCGCCTCGCGTAAATCCCGCGAGAAAAACCCGATCCCAAATTGTTTCGCAACTGCCTCCACCGGCGCACCCGGAAGAACATCGACGAGACCGACCAATTCAACTTCTTTGCAGGCCTGATACGCCCGGATGTGATTCTGCGCCCAATTCCCCGATCCCACTAATAATGACCGCATTTTCATTTTGATTCCTCCTTAAAGATCGAATTCAAAAACCGTCAAACTCGCCGGCGGGAACGTGAACGTCTCGCCGATGCGAAGCGTTTCAGTGGTCAAATGGACGGCTTCCGGATGGTCCATGGTATTGCCGGTGGTCAGCGCCAGCCCAACCAGGCGCGTAACTTTCACCCGCTCCGTCCGCGGCGTGACCCCGCGAAAGGTCAGCGTCGTGGTCAAGGGACGGTTCTCCAGTTTTTGAACCACTGACAAAGTCATCCGTTTGCGATTCTCGTCAATACTGGCCAGCACATCCAGCGACGACAAATCTGTGAAATGAAGCAGAGATGGCAGCTTTTCGTCTTGCGCCTTCTCGGGATCCACGATTCCGCAAAAGAATCGTTCATGCTTGGCACAGAACACGGGGGCGGAGACCGGGGTTTCCACGATATGCCCGGACGCATGGGCATCCCGGATCGCCTTATGGGCATACCAGGTCGTCTGCTTGAACAACCCACGCCGATCTGCCATCATCAATGCTAGGGTGTTTAACGCCAGACTGATATTGGAGAGCCCCACCGTCCGGGAGTTGCGCAAAACCACATGCAACAGGGACGCCACGGTCAGCGCATCGCCGAAATTGAAATACTCTTCCAGATCGTGTTCGGGATCGTGCTTACTGCGATACCAGACGTTCCATTCGTCGAAGGCGATTTGCGGACGGAACGGAACCGTTGGGGGGGAGCCCAATTCTCGATGGGTCCGCGGATGCACGCCCAACGCCGTATCCAACGCCTCGTCGATCAACGCATTCAGCCCGTTGAACATCGCTTCGCAAATACGGCCCGCGGACATGGAGTCTTTGAAAATGGGCCGACCAAAATAGTTGTGAACGCTGATCATGTCCGCCAACCCAACGGTTTCAAATAGAACCGTGCGATCCCATTCCGGATTCGGGCGGCCGAGACCACAGACCACCACCTTTATAGTCGGATCGACGCGCTTCATTTGCAAAATGGCTTCCCGGCACCATCGCGCATATTCGGACGCGCTCTTCTGGCCTGCCTGCCAGTTGCCATAAATCTCATTACCTAATCCGAACAGTTTGACCCCGTAGGGTTCCTCCCGGACGTGCTTCCGACGAAGATCCGCCCAGCGGGTGGGCTGGGTTGAGTTAAGGTATTCCACCAGGTTAGCGGCATCCTCGGGACTCTGCGTGTGGGCATTTACGGTCAGGTAGAGTTGAGCGCCCAATTCACGACAAAGGGCATAGGCCTCGGGAATCCCGAAAGCAGTGCTCTGCGCGGTGTTCTGGGTGCGGAAGAGCTTGGCCCGCGGCCGATCCGCGCGCGGCCCCACCAACTCCTGCCAGTCGAAATAGGTGGCGCCACAACCGCCCGGATAGCGGATATGCGTCGGGTGCAACCCACGCAATCCCTCCACGACGTCCGCCCGTAATCCATCGGGCCGGGCCAGGGGATGGGTCGGATCGTACAACCCTCCGTTAATGCAGGTGCCCGCCAATTCAATGAATTGCCCATAAAGAAACGGATGAATATCCGCCACTTTATTATGCCCCATCACAATAATTTCAGCATCGGTCATGGTGTTCCTCCGTTAACCCCTTGTCAGTTTGCGCTCCGCCGGATCGTAAAGCCACTTTTGCCCCATCCCGATCAAGCGAACCCCCTGCCCTTCGAATTCAAGATTGAACTCCAGCGTTTCGTCCATTCGATGCGGCACCAGTAAGGCGTAGAAATCCAGGGTCCGGCTCGGGGCGTTCGCCTTGAAATCCAGACAAGGCACCGCAGGTCCGTCAGGCAACTCGGTGGGCCCCATCCGTACACTGGCTTCCAACGGAAAGGCGGTGAGAGTCTGAATCCGCAACTGGGCGGGCCCATTACGGAATATCGCGCCCTGCGGGTTAAGTTCAATACTTCCACCGGAATGGAAATGCCAATCCAACGTCTGGGGTGGATCGGCTTCCAGCTCGATAAAATCATGCAGTAAAAAGAACCGTCGTTCAATGAACGCCAGGGTCCGATCAAAAGTCCGGATTTTCCCGGGATAGGCATTAAACACCCGCCCCGTGGCAATCACTGCACCCGCTTCATGCCGCAACCGTTCAAATAGACCATAAACGGTGCCCCATTGTCCGGCCCGCAACCGGCGGCACCACTGGCTGGTGTCGAGCGTGATCGCCTGCTCGTCACTCCCCGCCAACAGGGTATTATGACCGGTTGCTTTGCGCCGGGGATCGTGGGCATCGCTGTAATTGTATTTGCCCAGTTCGATCAGGAGACGACGCCCGTAAGCCGACACGGTAAAACTGTTGAGATGCTGGTGATTGTGATGCGTGTTCGCCGGACCATTCAACCATAAGGCGTGAATCGCCTCCGGCCCCCAGTCACTCCGTAACGCCAGATGTTGGATCCCGGAAAACAATCCGATCGTTTCGTTCTGTGAGGGCTGGGTGGCGGGGAGTTCGGGATCATAGAAAAGCAGATAAAAAAGGGAATATTCCAGGTTCTCGCCGTCCTCCCCCCACTCCACCTGGAGCAGGCTCCGGGCCAGCCATTGCCAGTCGGTTCGCTGACAATATGAGGCCAGGAAGGGAATGGCAGGCCATAAGTGGGTTGACGCAAATCCGTCCGCTGTATTCGCGCATTCGCGAAAACCCGGCAGAATATGGTGGAGAATGTAATCGCCGGTGCCGAGGATAAACGGCAATTGCAAGGCATCCAACCCCTTCAATCGTTTCAAGGGAACCAGGCCCATCAGCACATGGCGCAGATAATAATTCCAATAGAGCGGGCTTTCAGGATATCCGCCCTCCGGACAAAATGAGGAGAGGGTCCGGCGCAATTGCATCACGGCAGCCGCCAAAACCTCACGGGTGTCATACCTCTCCTCGAATACCAACGCAGCCATCGCCAGGGGCCCGTTCAATACCCCCATCCCGTTGGAGGTGTAGCGGGACGAATTGGGAACAGCGTCGGGAACATCGATCAAGGATGATATCAGTCCTGTCGTCACCGGTCCTTGTTTCAAGGACGCGCGTTCCTCATCCGTCAGGTGGGGATATACGCCCTCGCGGATATCCGCCAGGGCCGGTTCCATCCCCTTTTTAAAACAGGCTTCCTCTATCGCCAGCCGTTCTTCAGGTGACAATGCATCATAGGCCCAATCGTATACAAGGGCCAATTCAGCCAGCGCCCCGCCGGTGGCCAAGCCAGCCCTGACCGGTCTGGCGGGGTTTCGCTCACCCGCCATCAGCCAATCCGGCTTTTCGACCGTCTCCCGAGACATCCGTCGGGCGGCATCGGCAAACTCTCGCCGCCCGGTGATCTGATAGGCAAACGCCAGATGAGCGGCCCGGATATGGCGGGTATGGAGCGGCAAGGGCGTTCCGCCGGCCACCGCCTTACAGGCCCGCAACAGGCGATCCCACGTCGGCTGACAGTCGGGATGACTCAGTTTGCCGCGAAGGTCCGGGAGATCGGCCGTCCCAAAAAAGAGACGGGGATGATCATTTCCGGAAACCAGTTGAATCGACTTCATCGATCTTCCATTTCAATTACCACTATTGCCTGCACATCCAGACGGGGAACCTCGCATCGCATCGTTCCGCCGATATATTCAAAGGGCAGGTCACTCCGTTCGGGAGCCAGGTAAACCTTCGTCGGGGCCTTGGGTACCCGGCAACGTAAGGGAATCCCAAACAACGGCGGAATCGCCTCAATTGTCTCGGGCGCCGCGCCGCGCTTCGAAGCCGCATAATTAACCAGGTGAACAATGGTGCGCGTCCCCTGCCGCATCAGCCCCGCCTCAATCATGGGCCGCGGCCCCATCGAAATCAAACGATCTGACATCAGCGACTCCAGGCAACGGGCAAAAATCTGGCGGCAGTGGGTATCCCCATCCCGATGATAGGCCGCGAAAAGCGGGGCCGCACTGTAAATAACCCGGTCCCGGCGAATCAGCGCCGGATAAAGACCCGGTCGGTCCGGTGGCGCCTGGTAATGCGAGGTGAAATGCTCGGGGGTTCGTTCGAAATAGGGTAGAATCGTTTGGGCCAGTGTTTCACAATCGGGGCCGGCAACCACCTGCCGAAACGTATATCGGACCACATAATCGAAAGGCTCCACCGCGCCCCGGAAAGTCTCGGCCAACTGGATGTAATTCGCGGTCGTCTCGGTCAACCCGCGATCGATCAGCGGCATCGTCTCCACGGCAAATCGGCCATCGCTCGCAGCCCAGCCGGCTCCCGCGTCTGCCATCAAGGCTCCTCCAGCCTTGAGGAACGCATTGAGCTTGCCGATCGTGGTCTCGTCCAACCGCTTATTGTCCGGCAAGATCAAAAGACGATAGGGAGAAAAATCGGCTTCGCGATCAATCAGATCGAATTGCACCTGGCACTCAACCAGCATCCGGGTTGCACCCCACACCGCATCGGACGCCTTGGCGATGCCAAAATCGGTCCAATCATCGTCAACCAGGATGGCCGCCTCGGTCACCGGAACGGCACCCCGACACCATTCTTCGCGTTCCTTCACCGCCTCAAAGGCCGACCCGATCCGCCGGTAAACCAACGGATCGAGCGTTCCCCGCGGATGGAGTTGGTCGCCCACTGAACACCCGGCCCCATTCGCCAGCATGGTTGCGGTCTCCCATCGAAGCTGGGCTTCATTTTTTAGGCTCCCGAAATCGGCCCAGATCCGATGAAACCGGGGCGTAACCCCGCGAACCGGCAGGCCGAAATTCCGCGCATGGCGGGCAAACATCGGGAAATAGAGATAGCCGCGTTCGGAGGGGGTACACTCGATCTCAAATCCTGTGATGTGCCGTATCGCCCCCCGGGGATTGAGCCGCACCTGCGAATTATATTCGATGTCCACCCCGGGTTTCAGGGATCGGATCAGGGAGGAACATTTATCCAGAAAGCCGTATACTGAGGCGGCGGTAAATTTGAATCGTTCTTCCTCGCTGGCATAAGAGAGGCCCATTGCCTTGATTTTTTCGCGACACCACCGACAATAACAGGCATTGTCGTCCAAATGGATCATGTCGAACCACATTCCATCGACATCATAATTGCCAGTCACTTCGCGCACCTGGGGTAACAGCATTTCTTCGATGTAGGGACTGTTGAGACAGACCGTCGCCCAACGGTCGCCGGGAGTTTGGTGCCGAGGGGCGCCATCGGGTCCCAGTTGCTGCCACTCGGGATGAAGGCGAGCCGCCTCCTCTTCCCATACGACACTCAGGTAGGCGCTGACGGCAATATCTCGCTTGTGACAGGCCTCGATCTGGGCGCGAAGCAGATCAAATGTTAAAGACGGATGACGACGTCCCTGGCGGGCGTTGTAATAGCACATTCCATGATGGCATTTGGCGAAACAAACGACGTAATTGACCGCCGCCCGGGCCAGGTCATCGGCAAACCGATCGGCATCGAATTCCGATCCGACATCGGGAATCAAAGGTGAATTGTGGAAATCGAGATGAATTTTCCGCAACCGATCGCGTGTCTCCATGGGGTCCCCAATCGCTTGTTGCCAATACCCTTTTCGAGCATCGGAATTGGCCCCATCATAGCTCAAAGAGATTCCTTTTGACCAGATACAAAAACAGTGGTTCTGCCGTTAGGATAAGCAAAGTTGGCTGATTTCAGGGATGCTTGGCAAGGTCATCCACAAAACGATCCCAATGCCGCCGCAACGCACTCATGCCGTCTATTCGGGTGATAATATGCCTTACTCTGGCCGTGAACACAGCACCAGGGTTCAGATCCGCCTCAGCCGGGGCCAGCAGATAGTCACGAGCCAGCCGCATTGCGGAGGTAATTTGCAGGCATTTTGCCGGTTCGACCATCAGCACATGCCGGCCGTTATCAAACCATTCGCGGGGTTCCGACAACAGTACGGGTTGGCCGTAAACATCCGATGATCTTGAAGGATTGTCGATTCCAGCCGTCCAGCCTTTGGCCTGTTCCACAAACGGCGCCGTGATTTCTTCGACGCGCCGTTTTTTTCCTTCGGCGGAATAACCAAAAAATGAGTCCGTGCATTCGACCAATTCATCCCGCTTGCCCCAGTAGAAGTTTCGCCCCGGTTGATGATAGCAGGCGAAAAGGGCCATGTATTTTTCCAGCGGCAGGTCGCGCAGGTTCTCGAACGAAAAGAAAGTATCCCACCTCATCGCACAGTCGTCGTCTGGTTCTGTGAAAAGCCAGGACATCGTTGTTTTTACATAGTCGGCGATGTAGTAGAAAGATACACGAACTGACAACTCATCGGCTGATGGGTTGATCTTGATATCATTGACTACGGTGTTGCGTGGATGGAATCCGCCGTTGAACCCCTTCCAGTGATGATGCTCCCGGTTATCCCAGCAGATTCTTGGGACGGGCGGGCACCCCTTGAGGCGCAGAGCGGTAATCCCGACGTTGTCATGCAATATAATCATCTGGCCGCCAAACGCCGATTGCGCGTAAGCGGTTGTTGAAAGGCCACCATTTGCCGGAATGAGATTGACCTCCAACTCGCCTCGGTTCCAAACGATCTTGTAGGTATTTCGCTCCGTCCGTTCAATCTTCATGATTACCAACTTCCTAATATTCGCTACGCTTACTCTTGCCTGACTATATCTACCGAGATCTCCACTGCCGGAATCGTCCCTCTGTTCTCGAGCCAGTGTGTGGTGTTCCGATCCTCGGGCCAGCCCACTCCCGGCCCATAGTCCGTAGCGACTCCATTTCGATGGTCAGTGATCGTTCCTTGCAATATGTAGACGGTGCCAGGTCTGCCTTTATGATCGTGAATCGGGCCGAAGACGCCTCCCGGCTCGATGGTCACCTTACGCATTCGAAGTTGACGCCCGGCCATGCCCTCGATCTCAGGGCCAAGGTCAACCGCTGAAAGTAACTTCACCGTAACACCTTTCGTCTCAGGTCCCACCTGTTCGTTGCTCATAGAACTCTCCTCTCTGTTCTTTCAGGATATACGTTCAGACTCTGCATTTGGCGCTTCGCGCGAATACGCACGAGTCTGTGGTTCAGTTATTCGTTTCACTTGTAGTGCTCGTGACAGGCATCACAGAGAATTCTGCGATCATCTTCGGTTGCCCAGTACGTCATTCCGTCTGCAATTGAGAACTGGCAAATGCGGCAGTGCTGGTGATCCCATCGATTTTCAACTAGTTGCCATTCTTTCGGATCGAAGGTTTGTCCTCTGAATTCCTGCTGTTCAAGACAGTCGTTCTTGGAATGAATGGCCACCAATGCGGGCACCTTCGAGAAGATTCGTCGGGCAAACACCATGCCGCGAAGAGGCACTTCCTCGTCATCATAATACGGGTTTCCCCATATGCCCGAGTAATCATCATATCCAGATTTCATGTTCCCTCTGCCGAACAATTGGAATGCGAACGGAGATATGCGTCAATCGAATCGGCCGCGGAAGATTACACTGTCGGCACCCTAGCAAACGCCAGAAATGCCAGTCAAGGCGGAAGCAGGTCAGGCAGGAATGCCCGCCTACTGTTGAGAACGAAAAGGTCTTATTTAACCGGCAGTTCCGTCGTTGTCCCGGGCGGCAAAACATCTTTCGCGGGAGCAACGGGGGCAACGGGTTCAGCAGGCACGACTGGCGCAAGGGCTGCTTCAGGCGTGGCGGGCTCAACAACAGCAGGAAGGGTCGGCAGAACCGTCGGCACCACAGTCTCAGTCTCCGGCGTATAAACAGCTTTGGCAGGCGCCGGCGAGGTGACGGCGGGTGCCGTTTCAATCGGGGTCACGGGCAGCGCGGCCGGGGCATTATCCGGAATCACGCCCACCGGTGAAATCGTGGGTTGAGCGGGTACGACGGGAGCCATCGGGGCAATCGCCGGAGGACGAGATTCGCCTGTAACAGGCGGGTGTTGGCGATACCATTCTTGTCCCGGAGGTCCGTATTTTCCCCACCGTCGGCGGTTGACGTTGGAATCGGTCAGGGATAACCCATATTTGTCCGCGAACCATTTCCATTGCTGGTCATTGAATTTCAACAGGTAACCGAATTGATTCACCAGGGAAGCGATATTGAGGGTTTGAATGCGTCCTGTTTTCCGGCACCAATCCGGAACCGTCTGAAACATCGACGGCAATAATTTATCGTCCCCCACCAGGATAATCTGCTCAGGCGCACCCAATAGGAACGTGCCGGAGAAATAGGCCGCGGGTGTCATCGGAACCCATTCACGGCCGTTCCAGAGATGCACCAACAAATCAGGCCCCACTTGCTGATAGGCGATCAGGGTTACGCCCTGCTGGTAAATCAGATCGAAGCCGAACTCGATGACTCGCTGTCGGGCAGGCAGCACAACCAAGGCTGACGGCGTATCAATCCCGCGACTCCAAAGATTACCCGTCACCAAAACAATTATACACAGCCCAATAAATATTTTTCGCATGGTCATGGTCACTCCTCCTGAAATCAGTGGTTCTGTTATACGCCCCGGACCGATGGCGCACAAGCACAATTACCAGCATCAAGAAGTCCGGAATCGCCCCTATTCGCCTATTTGGCCAATATTTTCCGGAATTCCTCGGTCAATCTCGGCACAATCTCAAAGAGATCGCCGACTATTCCATAGGTTGCCATCTTGAAGATCGGAGCATCGGGATCCTTGTTGATCGCCACGATGATATCCGACGAAGACATGCCGGCCAGATGCTGAATTTGCCCGCTGATCCCGCAGGCAATGTAAATTTTCGGACATACGGTTTTGCCGGTCTGCCCAACCTGGTGCGGATAGGCAATCCAGTTGGACTCGACCGCCGCCCGTGAAGC
>Ga0118677_10013765_pt1 | contig 11571 bp, 8 predicted proteins | sample AliMusrvi5mmetaG_FD_86154 | JGI IMG/M metagenome (GOLD analysis project Ga0118677, IMG submission 86154) | reverse complement strand
ACAGAATTATGTCCAAGATCGTGCCAACTATCGTATCATATTGAATGATTTAAAATTAGCATTGGAATTAATCTATCTTATTGTAAATAATATTAACAGTTACGACAAATGTTTTGACAACTGCTTGCAACACCCGGATAGTGTGTATATCTTTGGATGTTAATTTCTTACCGATGGAAATGGGACATATACTTATTGTGGATGATAACAAGACTCTGCTTAACGCTCTTGAAATGGCGCTGCAACCCGATTTTGAATCGGTTACCTCTCTGTCGAATCCAAAACAACTCCCTTTTATCCTCCAAACAGAGAGGGTCGATGTTATCCTGCTGGATATGAATTTTGTTGCCGGAATTAATTCTGGTAACGAAGGTATTTTTTGGCTGGGCGAAATTAAAAAAATAAGACCCGACGTTCAGGTTGTGATGATTACTGCTTTCGGAGATGTTGAGCTGGCAGTCAAGGCATTAAAAATGGGTGCAGCCGATTTTGTACTTAAACCATGGAATAATACACGATTGCTGGAAACCATTAAGGCCGCAATCCGGATCAAAAAATCACAGGAGAAAATCAACCACCTAAAACACGCTGATTGGGCAGGATCGAAAAATCATCTCAAAGATAATGAGATGCTTGGACAATCATCGGTGATGCAACGGATCCTAAAAGTGATTGAAAAGGTGGCTCCAACCAATGCCAATGTACTCATTACTGGCGAAAACGGGACAGGAAAAGAGTTGATTGCCAGATCCATTCACCGTAAGTCACTCAGAGCTTCGCAACAGATGGTTGGAGTGGATATGGGAGCAATTACAGAGACGCTTTTTGAGAGTGAACTTTTTGGACATGTTCGTGGTGCCTTTACCGATGCAAAAACTGCCAGGGACGGAAAAATTAAAATCGCTGATAAAAGTACTCTTTTCCTTGATGAAATTGGGAACCTCTCCCTTCCACTTCAGGCCAAACTTTTGGCTTGTCTTGAGAACCGGCAGGTGACTCCAGTGGGTGCAAATCATCCGATCGAAGTGGATATCCGATTGATTTGTGCCACCAATTGTAATCTTGACCAGATGGTGGCAGATGGTCGGTTTCGCGAGGATTTGCTGTTCCGGGTCAATACCATCCGGATTGAAGCGCCACCCCTTCGCGATCGCGAAGAGGATATTATCTTGTTAGCAAACTATTTTTTAAAACACTACTCCGAAAAGTATCAAAAATCCAATCTAATTCTCAGCGGGAAAACAAAGGAGAAATTCCGGCAATACTACTGGCCGGGAAATGTTAGGGAATTAAGGCATGCCATGGAAAAGGCGGTAATCCTGGCAGAGGCGGAAGTACTTCAACCCTACGATTTTCATTTCAGACCCACCGCCGAAAGGGAAGAATCGCGCACCACCCTCGAAGATATGGAGAGGGCGATGATCGAACAGGCATTGGCCGATAATGGCGGGAATATGAGTACCGCAGCCATCAAACTGGGAATCACCCGACAAACCCTTTATAATAAGTCCAAAAAATATGGGTTCTGAATCTTTTGTTAAAAAAATTGGGTTGCAGGTGACTTTTATCGGACTTGCTTCTTTAGCTTCAGCCTTTCTGTGGTTCGGGGAAAACAAAATATGGATCCTATTACCACTAATTGTACTGATTTTTCTATTAATCCGACTTTTCAAATTTCTTCAACGGACCAACGAGGAAATCGCCCTATTCTTTGAAGGGTTATTAAATAATGATTCTTCGATCAATCTTGAACGAAAAATTGCACCCCCGGGCTACGAATATGTGAGCAAATCATTGATTCAACTGAGTAAATCTATTCAAGATGAGCGAATTCAAAATCGTTTTCAACAACAGTTTTATGAAGAATTGATCAGTCATTCCACCTCCGGTTTACTTGCTTACGAGGAAACGGGCCAGGTAAGGCTGGTCAATCCACCGGTCCTCAGTTTTCTGGGTCTTCACCACCTCTCTTCCATGAAAACGATCGAAAACAGGTTTCCGGCTTTCTATCTGGCAATTAATCATCTCCAACCAGGAAAAACGATTGTTTATAAATTTATGTCGGGTGGCGATACCCTTCCACTGCAAATCAGGTCGAGTCTCTTCAGTTTCGGGGAAAAAAGCTACCGGTTACTGGCCTTCCAAAATATTAAATCGGAGCTGGATGAAAAAGAGGTAGAATCATGGCAAAAGCTTTTCAGGATATTATCGCATGAGATTATGAATTCTATTGCCCCCATTACTTCACTGGCACAAACCATTACAAAGTCGCTGCCCAAAGTGGGAACAGAATTTACCTCGCCTGAAACAATCGATTTCGAGCGGATCAGGCACATTGCAACAACCATCGAGGATCAAAGTAACCTGATGATGTCGTTTGTAGAGAAATACCGGAAGTTGTATAAAATTCCGGACCCCGAAATAAAGGCAATTAATGTGGAAGACTGGCTTTCCCGTTTTAGGATACTTTATCACCAGGAGATGATCGCAAGAGGGATCCGATTCGATGTCCTTCCATCAAAAATCGAAACATTTTATGCCGATGACAACCTCATTTCACAGGTAATTGTTAATTTGTTACGAAATGCCCAACAGGCACTCTCCGCATCGGAAAATGGTCTTATCCGTTTGTCGGTAGGAAGAACTGATGAGCAGATCCATATAATAGTTGAAGACAATGGCCCCGGAATTCCCGAGGAATATGCCAATCAGATTTTCATCCCGTTTTTCACCACCAATCCCGGGGGAAACGGAATTGGACTTGCCATTTCACGACAAATCGTTCTTCGGCACGGAGGAACAATTACGTTTTCATCGGTACCTGACAAAGGGACAAAATTTTGTATCTCGTTATAGTAGAGACGCACTGGAAATAATTGAGACGCACAGCCGTTGGGTAGAGACGCACAGCCGTGCGTCTCTACAATGTTTTGATCATAGCATCAACAACCCATTCTCCCTCAACTGTTTAATTGCCGGTATATTCCAAAAAAGCATAAAATATTCCCCTATTTCCTCTTCAAAGCTTTTCTCCAGGTCACCATAATTGGTCTGTACAGGATTGTTGACCGAAATATTCTGAATCTGCTCCATCAACCACCTGCCTTCCCCCTGTTTCAGTTGAATCACCATATTCTGTTTTTTGTTCTCGAAAGTAAGTTCTGCCATTTCGTAGGTCTGATTTTTTTTCTTTCGGGTATAATAACGGACCGAAGGAATTGCTCCCAACCAGACTACTTTCACACCGGGACTCACCGCTTCGTACTCGTGATGATCTATCGTTTGCCGGATAAGATTGGGAAGGACGGTTGTTCGTGGTACTTTAAAATCGAACCAATCGGATAACGGAATATCGAAGCCAATGCCATGCATATAATTGAAGAGCGATTTTCGCAGTCCCTCACTGAACAGCTCGTGATTTGCTCCCGTAGGATCACTATGAATCAAATCATTATTGGCAAATGTTCCGGGGACTTTATTTTCGATCTTCGCTTTAAACTTTGAAGGATTCAGCCCTATGGGACTGTGGGCCGTCATCGCAAACTGGTGCCAGAACCCCGACTGAACCACTCCGGCTTCGAATAATTGCCTCACTACCTCAAGGGAATCTATAGTCTCCTGGGTAGTTTGGGTTGGAAACCCATACATCAGGTAGGCATGAACCATAATCCCTGCCCGAGTGAAATTATCGGTCACCTTTGCTACCTTGGCAACGCTTACTCCTTTGTTAATCATCCCAAGCAAACGGTCGGAAGCCACCTCCAAACCACCTGAAACAGCTATACAGCCAGAGGCTTTAAGCAAATAGCAAAGATCGTAGGTAAAGCTTTTTTCGAACCGGATGTTGGTCCACCACACCACGGTAAGTTTGCGTCGGATAATTTCCAAAGCCAGAGCCCTCATCAGCGCCGGAGGGGCAGCTTCGTCGACAAAATGAAACCCGATCTGGCCAGTCTGAAGAATCATCTCTTCAATCCGATTGCACAGCACTTGAACCGTATTGGGTTCGTAGCGACTGATATAATCAAGCGAAGTGTCGCAAAACGTGCATCGTCCCCAATAACAACCATGTGCAAGGGTGAGTTTATTCCACCTTCCATCGCTCCAGAGGCGGTGCATCGGATTAACGATTTCGATCACCGACAGGTAATTATCCAATTGAAAGCCGGAATAGTCAGGGGTCCCGGTTTCGAATTGCAAAAAGTCTTTTTGCGTTGAGCCATTGAAATAAATAACTTCGCCATTTTCGCACGAAAAAGTTCGTTTTAAATCAGTCTTACTCCTTTCCCCATCAAGGTATTCAATCAGATTTAGCATTGGGGCTTCGCCATCATTCAGGGTAATAAAATCAAGATAGTTGAAAACCCTTGGGTCACTTAGCGAATGCAATTCTGTGTTTGGAAACCCTCCGCCCATTACGATTTTTACTTCCGGAAAATATTTTTTGATCCATTGTCCGCATTTCAGGGCACAGAAGAGATTTCCGGGAAAAGGTACTGAAAAAGCAACCAAAGTGGGTTCAATAAGTTCAATTTTGCTTTTTAGTAATCCTAGCAGAATGGCATCAATAAAGCTGTCCGGGGAGTGCAGTGCACTTTCAATCTCATCGAAAGTTGCTGCTGATCTGCCCAATCGTTCAGCGTAACGGCTAAACCCAAAATGGGGATCAACGGCCTCAAGAATCAGATCAGAAAGGTCTTCGAGGTACAGGGTAGCCAGATGTTTTGCCTTATCCTGAATTCCCATGGTTCCGAAAGCCCATTCCAGCTCTTCGGTATTTGCAAACCGTGAAGCTTCAGGAAGAAAATCACCTTCGCAAATCAGATGAGCAAGAAGGCCATTTTTCCCCTGCAAAAACGCAATCACCTGGCCGATCGTTTGAATATAGTTTGTACCCATTTTGAAGATCCGCTCTCCGTTTGGTGACAATACCGGATTTTTAACCTCAATTTCTTTAAAAAGATGGGTAAGACCTTCGGAAGAGAACAGTGCCAGGATCGTCTCTATCCCCAGATCACACTGATGCGACTGAACAGACCTTGTGTTTAAAAATCCCTTCAGGTAAGCCGTTGCAGGATACGGGGTATTCAACTGGGTAAACGGTGGCGTTACCAATAATACTTTTTGTGTCACAGGTTGGAATTTAGCGATTTGTAAAGGTAATATTTCGAAGGCAAAGTTTGAGGGGAGTTGACTCCATATCGTGAAAATATTGAACCTGATGAATAAAACTTCCACTCCTCATAAAATTTGCCTAAAAATGTACTAACTTTATCCTTATAAAGCCTTTAGCCATGCAAACGAAATATTTAAATATCGCGGTTTTATTATGTGTATGTGCCTCAACAGCTTTCTCACCTGAACAGTTGCAAAACCGGAAGCCCTATGCCGCGGGGCGTTTTTACACCGGTAAACCTGATGAATTGAAGGCCCAACTGCAACAGATGTTTTTAAAATCAGTAAGGAAAAAATCTGAAAACACACCTCTGGCAATCATTGTGCCACATGCCGGATATGTTTTTAGTGGTGAGGTTGCTGCATCTGCTTTCAGCCAGATTGATCCTAACCGAAAGTTTGAGCGCATTTTTATTATCGGATCAAGCCATACCAGCGTCTTTGACGGTGCATCAGTTTATTGCACTGGACATTTCGAAACACCGCTTGGAACAGTTAAGGTGGATCTTGACCTTGCCAAAAAACTGGTTAGTGAAAACTCACTTCTGGTAAATAACCCCGAGGCGCATCAATATGAACACAGTATTGAGGTTCAACTACCATTTTTACAGCACCATTTGCACTCAGACTTTAAGATTGTCCCTGTCATTATTGGCTCTTCAACTATAGAGACGGCCAAAGAACTGGCTGAGATTTTCAAGCCGTATCTGAATGAAAATAACCTCTTTGTGATTAGCAGTGACTTTTCACATTATCCTGAATATCATGATGCCCGGGCAGCAGACCAATTAACAGCCGACGCCATAAAAACAAATAAAGCCTCCAGTCTGATTTCTGCCCTTGACGCCAACAAAAAGAAACACATTCCTGAATTAGCCACCAGCCTTTGCGGATGGAGTTCTGTGCTGACCCTTCTCTACATGACCGAACAGATGCCCGGTATAATGGTTGATCTCATCGATTATAAAAACTCAGGTGATTCTTCTTATGGCGAAAAGGATCGCGTGGTCGGATACTGGGCCATATCCTTTTCAAAAGGGAAACTCAAAAGTCAGGCCGATGAATTCTCGCTCAGCGAGGCTGATAAAAAGGTTCTGCTTAAACTGGCACGTGAAACGATCTCAGAATATATCGAAAAGGAAACTATACATCAAATTGATCCCTCCAGCGTAAGTGCAAATTTAAAAACACCATGCGGGGCATTTGTCACACTCAATAAAAACCACAATTTAAGAGGTTGCATTGGCCGCTTCGATGCCACCCTGCCACTTTGGAAAGTTGTTCAGAATATGGCCGTCTCAGCGGCCACACAGGACTACCGTTTCAGCAAGGTGCAGCCTGGTGAAATAAATCAGCTCAAAATTGAAATTTCGGTTCTTACTCCTCTGAAAAGAATCAAATCTGCCGACGAATTTATCCTTGGAAAACAAGGCATTTATATTAAAAGAGGGAGCTCGTCAGGGACATTTTTACCCCAGGTTGCCACACAAACCGGATGGAGTAAGGAAGAATTTCTCGGACATTGTGCCCAGGATAAGGCCGGAATTGGATGGGACGGCTGGAAAACTGCTGAACTTTACACCTACGAAGCGCTGGTTTTTGGGGAAGAGGAAGGGAAATAGTCTCTTTTGTTTCTATTGTCTCTTTTGTTTCTAACGTCATGAGGGCGCGTTTAAGTTTTGACACCTATTAAAATACTAATTATGAGCACGGTTAAAAGGTTTGAGGATTTGGAGGTCTGGAAACTTGCGAGGGTGTTTTACCAGGATATTTATCAATTGACATTACTTGATGGATTGTCAAAAGATTTCGGTTTAAGGAATCAAATCAGAGATTCGAGTGGGTCAATAATGGATAACATTGCCGAAGGTTTTGAACGGGACGGCAGTAAAGAGTTTGCTCAATTCCTCTCGATTTCCAAGGGATCATGTGGTGAATGCCGTCCACAACTATACAGATCACTCGATTGCAATTATATTAACAATGACCAGTTTGAAATCCTGTCTCAAAAATCAACTGATTTGGGACGTAAAATTTCTAATCTTATAAGTTACCTAAAGTCCTCAGAAATAAAGGGAAATAAATTCAAAACTACGCAACCCCCTCAACAGAAACAATAGAAACAATAGAAACAACAGAAACAAGTTAAATGTCAACATCCTATCCCATATTCTCCATCAGCATAATGGTAATTTTATTTTACCTGTTGACATGGCTGTTTTCCTTGATTGGATTGGTAAGCAAAACAAATCATCGCAAATTCTGGAATGTTATTCTGCTGATTACCTTCCTGATAACAGGCCTAATCGGTTTGGTGATGGTTGTAAAGGTCAATTACAAGTTGACAATTCCATTTTTTGATGATTTAGTGAAATACCATGTTGATTTTGGAATCGGGATGGTTATAATCGGACTGATTCATTTCTGGTGGCACATGAGTTACTACCTTCGCCTTTTAAAGAGCAATAAAAGCAAAGAATCGGGCCAAATTTTCCGGATTGAGAACGATGTGGAAGAATCAATCGTAAAGGTGTCAGCATTTTTGCTTGGAAGTACTTCAATGATCGCCCAGATTACCCTGCTTCGTGAGTTTCTTTCGGTATTTAACGGTAACGAACTGGTCATAGGAGTGGTACTTGCCAACTGGATGGTTTTAACCGGCATCGGAGCATCACTTGGGAAAAATTCGTTGAGCATAAAAAAATTATCAACAATCATTGTGTCAGCTCTTTTAATTCTTTCAATTCTACCCTTTTTCACCGCATTCATTATCAATTTCCTCAAAAACAAAGTCTTTCCGATCGGCGCAATGATCGGTATTTTTGAAATCTTCCTCGCATCACTCATTTTACTAATCCCGTTTTGCCTCCTGAGCGGATACCTGTTTACATTCATATCCAAAAGTTATTCTGAACTCAGGAACCAAAACGAAACCGGACCTGTTTATGGCTTCGAGTCGGCAGGAAGTATTGTGGGTGGTTTGCTCAGCGGAATCCTATTCCTTTTTATATTTTCTTCAGCCGAAAGCCTGCTGGTTCTGGCGCTGATCAATTCACTGGTGCTATTCCTGATCAGCATGAAAGCGGGAGGAAGAAAACTGATTTGGTATTGTGCTTTAGTAGCTTTCCCCGCACTTGCAGCACTTTTTTTTCAACCTGAGAAGGTAATCCGAAGCTGGGTGTATCCCAATCAGGTGATTGAAGTCTCAAAAGATTCGCCTCATGGGAATATTGTAATAACCCGGCAGGAGAATATGTGGAGTGTTTACAACAATGATGTACTGTTGTTTGACTCCGAAAATTTTATGCTGAATGAAGAGGCTGTCCATTTTGCAATGGTACAACACCCCGATCCAAAGAAAGTGCTGCTGGTTTTGGGTGGTCTTTCAGGCCAGATTCAGGAACTCAGAAAATATCAACATCTTTCAATAGACTATATTGAAAACAACCAATGGCTCCTGGCCCTGATGAAAGATTCACTTAAAAAAACAATGAGTGACCGGACAACTATTTATCAAGCCGATCCGGTTCGTTTCATCCGCAACACTACCAAAAAATATGACGTTGCCATCCTGAACCTGGCAGGACCATCAACTCTCGAGGCCAATCGTTTCTATACGCTGGAGTTCTTCACCTCATTAAAGCAAAAACTGTCCATGGGAGCAGTAATCTCTCTTGGATTATCTGCCCCGGTCAATTACCTGAATCAGGAAGCTGTTGAGCTTAGCTCAACAATTTATTCAACACTGAAAAGAGTTTTTCTAAACGTGATTATAATTCAAGGCGAGAAAAACTATTTCCTTGCCTCCGATTCACAGCTTACCTACGATGTTCCTGCGGCAGTTCAGAAGATAGGATTACAAAACCGCTATGTCAACCAGGACTATTTTAATTATTTCATGTTAAAAAGCCGGGGTGAAAAAATCGTTTCATCATTAAATCCGGAATCAGAAATCAACCATGACTTGAAACCTGCTCTATTTCGACTACAATTAAATTACTGGCTAAGCTATTTTAAAGGTAAATACCGGATGATGGCCGTTTTTGCAGCTGCTCTGGGGTTGTTCTTATTTTTTAAAGGACCTCTATCTTCCAAAGTGATGTTCTTAACCGGATTTTCAGCCTCAGGTGTGGAAATCCTTTTGTTATTCGGATTGCAGATTTTTGTTGGAAATATCTACCTGCTTACGAGTTTTGTCTTTACGGGCTTTATGGCTGGACTTGCTTCCGGATCAATATTTGGAAAATCATTCAATCGTCGAACTGTAATTAACTATCTGTCAATTAACCAAATATTAATTGGAATTATAATATGTATCACACCAATAATTCTCTTCTCAGCAGAAATGGCGCGTCTGGCACCTTCAATTATTTACATACTTTATTTGGGTACAGTAGTCCTGATTGGCTGTCTGACTGGTTTTCAGTTCACACAGGCAACCCTATACCGAAAAGATAGCTTTGCTGTAATCTCAGGAAATACCTATAGTTACGATTTATTTGGTTCTGCACTGGGTGCACTGGCCGTAACCATTTATTTTGTACCTGAAATAGGGATAGTGGCATCTGCACTTTTCATCGGATTTTTAAACCTGATATTTGGAATTTGCTTAACTTTAATGAAAAATAATTATTATGACTGTAAAGATAAATAAACGTGAATTTCTGAAACAGGGTTTTGTAGCTACAAGTGCCATCACCTGTTCTCCTATATTAAATTTTGCAGGCGAATCGGGCGAAAAACTCTGGAAATGGAGCAAAGAGGGTTTATACTGGTCGCCTACTCCAAGGGGAACAAAATGCCTGATCTGTCCCAATGAATGTGTGATAAAAGAAGGTGAAACCGGGACTTGCCACAACAGAATAAATCACGAAGGCAAAATCTATTCAATTGCCTACGGAAATCCTTGTGCTGTAAATATCGATCCGATTGAGAAAAAACCGCTGAATCATTTTTTGCCTGGTTCTGAAGCCTTTTCAATTGGTACCGCGGGTTGCAACCTGGCATGCATGAACTGCCAGAACTGGACCATCTCGCAGACAAGCCCCAAAGATACACGCAACTACGATTTAATGCCCGATAAGCTGATTGCACAAACAATTGCCAGCAATTGCCAGTCGATCGCTTATACTTATTCAGAACCCATTTCATTTTATGAGTATACTTTAGACTCGGCCAAACTGGCACGGCAACAAGGCATTAAAAATGTACTTGTTACAGCGGGGTATATTAATGAAGAACCGTTGCGCAATTTCCTTAAATACATTGACGCCGCCAGAGTAGACCTGAAATCATTCAGTAACGATATTTATTTAAAGTTAAGTGCCGGTACCCTCCAGCCTGTATTAAACACGCTGAAAATAGTGGCTGAACTTGGGGTTTGGCTCGAAATTGTTAATCTGGTTGTCCCCGGTTGGACCGACGATCTCGACATGATCAAACGTATGTGCAACTGGCTGGCTATAAATGGACTTGCCAATTACCCACTTCACTTTGACCGTTTTCATCCTGAGTACAAACTCACACAATTATCTGCCACTCCGATTGGAGTACTTTCCAAAGCCCGCGAGATTGCCATAGCTGAGGGAATCAAATATGTTTATGTGGGCAATGTTCCAGGCCTTGAGGCGCAGAATACCTATTGTCCCAAATGTCATGAGCTCATTATAGAACGCAGGGGGTTCACTGTGCTTCAAAAGAACCTGGTCAAAGGGGGTTGTAAAAAATGTGGCGAAAAAATCCCGGGGGTATGGGAATAAATGTGCTCCGCTTTTGAACCAAAAGATGCAGTTTTTTGAAGATGACTACTATCTAAATTATAAAAAAGGATTATTCAGAATCTGTGTTCCTGTGGAATCAGATTTTTTAAGGCTGCGATCAGTCTGGATCTTTCGTGTGAAGGGATTCCTGTTAAGCTGACCAATGGGTAATCGGCCAGACCCCTGGTAACCCGTACTGTAAACAATATTTCCCGTTTCAATCCTAAAAATCGTTTGCGAATCTCAATTTTTCGGAGCGTATCAACCTGTATTTCAAACATTTGAAACATTTTATCCACTGAAAAAATAGAATAATACCTGACGGTCAACTTGTTATTCTCCACAACAATTTCGACATACTGGAAATTCAACAGCGGAATTATTAATACAGTAACCAAAAACAATCCGGCAAGAATAATTGCGACAGTAAACCAATCCAAAAATATGAACAAGGCGATCGTTAAAAGCCAACTTAATCCTAAAGTCATGAAAACGATCCTTAGTTTTCTTACCCAGCCACTGTTACTGAAATCCATAACGAAGGTTATTAAATAAATACCGTAATGTAACTTTCGAAACCAAAATAACAAAAAATTTTAACTTTGTCCCAATTATATTAAAATATGAACAATTATCC